>JYMV01031638.1_pt1 | contig 10886 bp, 7 predicted proteins | sample 338911 | NCBI WGS metagenome assembly JYMV01 (sample SAMN03354496, study PRJNA234377) | hydrothermal vent metagenome | biome: Deep sea; feature: Hydrothermal plumes at the Eastern Lau Spreading Center, Western Pacific Ocean; material: Seawater | place: Tonga | collected 2009 | depth 2000 m m
GCCTTATAAAGAACGATTGGTTGCTGCTGGGATAGTTGAAAATTCTTTTGAGCCTAATGTATGGATCAAGATTTCACCAGATAACAAGGTTTTAATAACCTTAGCAAAGTCAGAAATGGGACAACATATAAGTACTTCAATACCAATGATAGTAGCGGAAGAACTTAATGCTGATTGGTCTCTGGTTAATGTTGTACAAGCAGATACACATCCCGATAAATATGGAAGTCAAAGCACTGGCGGAAGTGGATCAATTAGACGTTCCTATATGCGTTTAAGAAAAGCTGGCGCAACAGCAAGAGACCTATTGATTCAGGCCGCTTCATTGAAATGGGAAGTTCCAGCTAGTGAATGTAAAGCATACATGAGTGAAGTCATTCACTCGAAATCAAAAAGATCTTTGAAGTTTGGAGATTTAATATCATTAGCAGGAAAACTTGATGCTCCTATTGATCCAATCTTAAAAGATGAAAAAGACTTTACATTAATTGGTAAATCACTACCTGGTTTAGATACTGTTTCTAGAGTTAATGGATCTGCAAAGTTTGGTCTAGATATAAGATTACCAAATATGCTATATGCTACTGTACTTAAATGTCAAACATTCGGAGGCTCCTTAAAGTCTTTTAACGCAAAAAAAGCAAACAAAATAAATGGTGTAAAATATGTTTTTGAAGTAGAAGGTGGAATAGCAGTGGTGGCTACAAATACTTGGTCAGCTATTAAAGGTCAAAGAGCGCTTGATGTTGAATGGGACCATGGTGATTTTTATTCATGGGATAGTAAAAAAATTAAAAATATGATGGAAACTAAATCTCAGGATAAAGCAGTAATCGCTAAAGAAGTTGGTAATACAAAAAATTTGAAAAATAATATTTCAATTGAATCTAATTATGAGGTTCCATTTACATCTCATGCAACAATGGAAACTATGAATTGTGTAGCTCATGTTAATAAAACTTCTGCAGAATTATGGGTGCCTACCCAGTCCCCTCAACGTATTCAAAGTTCTATTGCTGAAAAACTTAATTTTGATATAGAAAAAGTAAAAGTAAATGTGACTTTAATGGGAGGAGGCTTTGGAAGAAGGTTGTGGTCAGATTTTATACCAGATGCTGTTGAAATTTCAAAAAAAATAAAAAAGCCAGTTAAGCTTCTTTGGACAAGAGAAGATGATATGAAGCATGATTTCTACCGACCTGCGAGCCTTCACAAACTTAAAGGTTCTCTATCAGATAAAAATGAACTTATTTCTTGGGAACACCATATAGTTTCTCCTTCAATTTCAGGGCAACGTTCACCTGAAAGATTTAAAAATGGGCAATTAGATCGAAGTGCAGTTAATGGTGCTAATAATTTGCCCTATGACGTACCAAATATTTTAGTGGACTATGTAATGTCTAACACTGAAGTCCCTGTAGGTTGGTGGAGGTCTGTTTATAATTCTCAAAATGCTTTTGCTAATGAAGTATTCATAGATGAGCTTGCTTATAAGGCAGGTGTAGATGCATTAGAATTTAGAATGACCATGCTAAATAACTCACCTAGGCATAAAGCAGTATTAAGGTTAGCAGCTGAAAAAGCTGGATGGGGCAAGCATTTAGCAAAAGGGCAAGGTATGGGATTGGCAGTCCATGAATCTTTCGGTTCTTGGTCAGCACAGGTAGCTACAGTAACAGTCTCAAAGGCTGGTGAATTATCAGTTGATAAAATTGTTGCTTCTATTGACTGCGGTACTGTCATCAACCCTGATGGAGTTAAAGCACAAATGGAAGGATCAATTGTATATGGATTAACATCTACTTTAAAAGGCGAAATAACCATTGAAAAAGGTGCCGTAGCTCAATCTAACTTTCATGATTTTGAGCTTTTACGAATTGATGAAATGCCAAAAGTAGAAATACATATTGTACCAAGTATAGAACCTCCAAGTGGAGCTGGTGAACCCGGACTTCCTCCTGTTGCACCTGCCGTAGCAAACGCTATTTTTAATGCTAATGGTAAAAGAGTGCGAAAACTTCCAATTAAATCAAAAGATTTAAAAGTTTAAATTTTTAGTTTAAGACTCTAATTTGAATATCTCTGCAACAATTCTTGCTGCAGGCTCTTCTGAGCGCATGGAAGAAGCAAATAAGTTATTGTTACCATATAGAAGTGAAGCAACGGGAAAACAAATGAAACGCCTCTGGCTCAAATAGAACAGAAACATTATGGGACACTTAATTTTTTTAATTCTTCATTTCTTCGCCATCCTTTCTGAATAATTGATTTATGAAAATTCTTAAACTCTCCTTGTTACTTCTTTCAATAACTTCAATAAGTTTTGCACAAGGATTTAGACAGACACAAACTGATAGTTATACGCGGTATGAGTTGCTTAATCCATCCAATCAAAGTTTCAGGATTATTTATGATGTAAGCGCTACAACAGCTGGTGCTACGAAGTACTTTAATGGACTTAGGGTTGGAAGCGAGCATTTGGTGGATGCAGTATGGGATTTGATGACAGGTAAGGAATTAAATTGGGAAATTGTCAATGGTGTTAAAGCCAAGGAAAATGGACTTTCCAATGCGAATGAAGCTGGTGAATACTTGATGGTTGATTTGGCAAGACCAGTGCCTGAAGGGGGCCAAGCAAGAATCAGGATTGATAAAACTTACAAGGATGTTAACAGTTACTATCAAGAAGACGGCACAATTGTATTCGATAGGTCGCTTGGAATAAAAAGAAACTCAGTTGTACTTCCTTTGGGCTATGAGCTAGTAGGAGCTAATTACCCTTCTCAAGTCACGCAAGAGGAAGATGGAAGAATCAAAGTGAGCTTCATGAATGAGGGTCCTGCGGGAGTGCCTTATAAGGTGACTGCCCGTCTGGCTTCCAATATGAAGTATGTTGCACCAAGCAAAACCAATCCATGGCCTGAATATCAGTCGAGCCCGCAGGGGAGAGACAAAACAAAGGCCAGAACAGGTATGAATGTTTCAGAAAGGGGGTTTCAAGACCGTGACATTGTTTACTTTTTGCAGCAACCAGAATCCAATTCTTTTTTCCTCTACCATGATTACACCGAGTCGCGCGTAGGTATGGATAAGTATGTGAACATTGTAAGGGCCGGCAGCAAAGCTTCAAAGCCATCTGCCATTATTTTAGATACTGGTGAAGCACTGAAAGTAGAAACACTTGTTGGACAAGCAATCGTAGCCAAAGGGATAGAAGCGAACGGTTTAACGGACGAAACCGAAGCCGTAGTGATCTGGTATGATCCTATCAAAAAAGGGGAAACCAGACGTTTAAGAATCTCTGAAACATATACGGACGCAAGCCGCTATCTTTTACATGAAGGCCAGCTAATTTGGGACAGAAGCTTTGGGCGAAACCGTAATACCATTGTCCTTCCAAAAGGCTGGATGGTTACTTCAAGCTCCATTCCTGGGCGAATAGATATGACTGAAGATGATGAAGTGAGAATCAGTTTTATCAATGGCCGCCCTGATAATATTGATGTTTTTGTGAGGGCCGTAAGACGATAGATAATGGAGAAAATGACAATATTATTTTCATTACTATTTGTATTCTCATGCGAAAATAAAAATAATGATAATAGTATTACTGATATGTAAAATCGTATATAATTATATCTGTGAGTGGTGCCTATTGTTGTATGGTATGTTGGAACACATTGGACAACTTGAAGGGAATAAGTACACATAATGAGTTTCTTGCTGTCCCTGCCATATAAAGACAAGATTAGGGGAACATTCACCCACATCGTGATATAATTTTTTGGTATTTAGGTCAGTCTCATAACCTGATTGGAGTTTTATTGATTCTAAAACGCCTCTGGTTTATATAAAGGAGAATAAAATGAAGAAAAAGTTGAATAATCCCAATATTTCAAATGCCATTTTATGGGCAGCAGCTATTTTATCTGCCGCAATACTTGATGCTCCCCAGTTTCTTACCATCATCATCTTACCTATATGTGGATTATTATCAATTATTAATGTGAAACGGTGCAGTTATTAGTATAGGCATTATGCTTCTCAACCGAACTTTTCAACTTCGAATCGAAAACGACGGGGTGGCACTAAAGATGCGGCTGGATGGTTTTGAGTCACAAGCGAGCATAACTATACAGACAGCCAATCCTGCGGCGGTTCGCAACTGTCTTTTCGAATTTAAGATCATTAGAATCATCTTCAAATAGCAGGGGTCTGACGGTCAGTCTATCCGCTCATGATCAGTCACCGTAAATTTTAACTACCGCTACCCCATCTCCCTTTACGTGGCCACGATACATTCCATCCGTGTTAAAAGAAAAGGCGATATTGCCCTGCCAATCGATGGCGATGACGCCCCCGTCGCCTCCCAGTCCGGTGAGCTTTTCGTGGATCACGATATCACACGCTTCCTGTACCGACTTCCCTTCGTAGGCCATGAGGGCCGAGATGTGATGCGCAATGGCAAGGCGGATAAAGTACTCGCCGGTGCCGGTGCCGGAAACAGCACAGGTGCGGTTGTCGGCGTATGTCCCGGCCCCGATGATAGGCGAATCACCCACACGCCCGAACCGCTTGAAGGTCGTGCCGCCGGTGGATGTCCCGGCCGCCAGATTGCCACTCCCGTCAAGGGCGGCAACACCCACTGTGCCGTACTTCTCGTCGCCGTCAACTTCACGACCCGTCTCTTCATCAGTTGAGGCCGCCGCTCTCTTCACCTCCTTCTCTTTCCTCTTGACGTAACTTTTCCACCGTCGATCGGTATAGAAGTATTCCGGCGCAACGAATTCCACATCGTGCTCCCGGGCAAATTCCTCGGCACCATCGCCAATCAGGAGGACATGAGGTGACTCTTCCATGACGAGTCGCGCGGCGGTGATGGGATTCTTGATGTGCTTCACTGCGGCCACTGCTCCGGCATTCAGGGTCTTGCCATCCATGATGGAGGCGTCAAGTTCGTTGGTACCTGTACTGGTAAAGACTGCCCCTTTGGCCGCATTGAAGAGGGGCGAATCCTCTAGCCTTCTGATGACCAGTTCTACGGTCTTAACCGCTGAACCCCCTTTGGCGAGGGTTTGGTGCCCCAGTATCAGCGCCCCGGTGAGTGCTTCCCTGTAGGCAGCCTCCATCTCTTCGGTCATCTTCTCCTTTGTGATGGTACCGGCGCCGCCGTGAATGACGAGACCGAATCGTGTGGCGGGAGAAGATTCCTCCTTGCAAGAGGTAGCCATCACCGTCCAGACCAGCAAGAGTGAGAGAACTGTTGACGTTCTTCTGAGTTGACAACGTCCGAGTTGCTTGAACATTTCATCGCTCCTTGTCCTTCGTGGAAAACATTACGATGTTTCGCGACTTCGAATGAATTCGAAGACTTCTTCTTTTTGATCGAGGACGAGCAATAGCAGAAGGTCGCCGCTTTGGGACCACTCCAAGGCTGACCTCACGCCGCTCAGGTAATCCGGCGACAGTTCAACATCATCTCGTCCTATCCCGAGTTCCTCGAAAGCGCTCCTGATCAGGCCGGGCACTTCCCCCGATTCTCTCCCTCTGAGATACTTCGGGATTTCGGCAGCAATCACTCTGTCAAACTCGAGTACCGCAGTGGCCTCCACCAATGCTCGAATGTCTCCGTTGCTCCGGTCTCCAGCTTGCCCCACCAGAATCAGTCTCCGTCTGGCCGGCACCTGCCGGATCATTTCGATAATCGCCTTCATCCCGTGGGGATTATGGGCAAAATCCATGAGGACGGTGACACCATCAATGTGAATAAAGTTTCCTCTTCCGGGATTTTCCCGAAAAGAACCACCGAATCGGCTGAGGGCATCTCTAATTGCTGAGTTTGAAAGATTCAGCATCTTCGCTAATGAAATAGCATTGAGGCAGTTGGCGATATTATAACGAGCAGCACCTTTCATGGTGATAGGAATGTCCTCAATATTCATGATCCGCTCAGTGCCGCAGGTTGCTGCGTATACAATCTGGCCGCCCTCCAGAAAACATGCAACTCCGCCGGCGCCAATATGCTGCCGAACAACAGGATTGCTCTCATCAAGAGTAAACCAACAGACCGCCTGAGAAATACCCTTCGAATACTCAACGATTCCAGAATCATCCGCATTCAGCACAAGGGTACCATCATCGGCCAGCGCTTTTCTGATAACGAACTTCGCCTGCACCAATTCTGCCAAAGAATAGATACCGTACTCGCCCAGGTGATCTTCCGCCACGTTGGTGATAACGGCCGCGTTGGCACCTTTGATGGGGACACCCCGCCGAAGGAGACCACCCCGGGCCACCTCAAGGGCGGCCACCTCTACATCATGATTTCGCAAGACAGCCTTTGCGCCTTCCGGCCCCGAGTAATCGCCCTTCTCCACCGTTTGCCCCGCCACACGAACGCCGTCTGTGGACGCAGCGCCAGAAACGAGCCCTGAACACTCAATCACTGCTTCGAGTAATCTCACTGAGGTCGATTTTCCGTTGGTGCCGGTGATGAGAACAGTGGGAATATCATACACGGAATCCCAATCGATTTCACGCGGATCAGGGATGTCATGAACCGGGAAAACCGTCGAACCTTTGCCCGTCCCGATGGAGACACAGTCGTCATCCTGGAGGAATCGGACATGATGGACTGCGGCGGCGGTCCTCAAAGATAGCAGGCCGCTGTTCGTCTCTTCGCTGATCAATTCCTGGAGCCGTTCGACCTCCGCATCGGCAGAAGAATTCTTCTCTCCGTTCAGAGTGGAGAGGACAGCCGTCCATGCGTCTTCGTTCACTTCGGTGGCGGCATAGAGGGCATCCACTGGGGCGCTCATAAAGAGGCTCAGGCCGCCGTCGAATCGCCTCACGGCAGTTGTTTCGTCCCCCCATCCCACCGCGGACAGCACGCGCCTGACGGCTCGTTCCCAAGCGGCCACGACCTCTGACTGCCTCTCATTGGGCACGGAAACATCGAGGATTGCGCCGGCCGTATCCGCCAGGAGGCTCGGACCGGTGATCCGTCTCGAATCGACCATCTCCATCGGTTGCACTTAGTCCGACTCCTCCTTTGCCAGCCTGACGCCCCTGTCGTCCCGGATGAGGCGGCCCGCCTCTAACAGGGCGTCCATCTCACCGACTTCTTCAGCTGGAACGGGGCTGATTTCTTCAGGAGACGATTCTCCTTTCTCAGACTCAAAGTAGATAATCTGCTTCCAACAGCGCGTGATATCGTCACCCAGAATGAGAAGGAGATCGCCCTCCTCTGCCAGAGCCAGGGCGCGATCCACCGCCGGCTCTTCATCGGCAATGACTTCTATACAATCTTCGCTCACCCCTTTCGAAATGAGCGTTTCTCTCAGCATATTTGGCAATTCATTGTGACCCCGTCCGCGACGGTTATCGTCAGCCCTGCAGATGAAGTGATCGAAGTGTTCCGATGCAATTTCGGCGATCTGCCGGATGTCCTCATCCCTCCGGTCGCCGGGAGCCGCAATGACAGCGATCTTTCTCCCGTTCGTCTCCAGACGGCTGGTGAAGTCACAGACAGATTGGACAGCAGCGCGGTTGTGAGCGAAATCGAGGATCACTTTGAACGGATGCTCATCAAAGACGTTCATCCGCCCCGGCGCCTGGAAGAAGGTGGACGTGAATGTTCTCAGTCCTTGGCTGATATCCTCCAGCGACTTGCCGAGGCTGTAGGCAATCGCGGCAGCGAACATGCCGTTCTGAACATTGTGCATCGCTTTCCCCTCAAGCGTCGACGGCATCAGGTGCGTCCACAGGAGAGGAATCTGGGCTCCATTCTCATAGAAAGTAATCATATCACCATTAATTCCCTTCTCCAGCACCACCGCACGACCCCCGCTCTGAATGTGTTCCTTTACAAGTGTGTGATTCGGATTCATGGTGATATAACAAAGATGCTCGGCCGCGCTGTGGTCGGCCATCTTCAGACAGCGAACGTCGTCGGCATTCAGGACGGCTGTATCGGTGGCTACTTCGATGACCACCCTTTTTACCTCCGCCAATTGATCGATTGTTTCAATACCTCTGAGTCCAAGATGATCCTCAGTAACATTGAGACACGCCCCCACGTCGCAGCGACCGTAACCCATGCCGCTCCTCAGAAGCCCCCCTCTAGCGGTTTCCAAGACCGCAATGTCCACATCCGGATCTCTCAGAACCATCTGCGCTGAAGTGGGGCCGGTCATGTCGCCCTTCACCGTCAAGCGACCATCGATATAGATGCCATCGGTGCTGGTGAATCCAACCATGTGTCCCGCCGTCTTCAGGATGTGGGCCACCATTCGTGTCGTAGTGGTTTTCCCATTGGTGCCGGTGATGGCTGCGATGAGAATGCGGCTTGGGCTCCCGGGGGGAAAGAGCATTTCCATGACAGGCCCGGCCACGTCCCGGGGCTCCCCTTCGCTGGGGGCTACATGCATCCGGAATCCGGGAGCGGCGTTCACCTCCACGATGGCGCCGCCCATGGTATTGTATGACTGAGTAATATCGTCCGTCAGAAAGTCCAGACCGCCTACGTCGAGGCCGATGGCCTTCACGGCCCGCTCGGCCATTTCCCGGTTGTCGGGATGGAGCACGTCTGTAACGTCGATAGCAGTCCCGCCGGTGGAAAGATTGGCCGTGGACCGCAGGTAGAGGACTTCCCCCTTCTCCAGCACCGACTCGCTGGTGTAACCCTTTTGCACAATCAACCGCTCTGCCTGATGGTCAATCTGAATCTGCGTCAACACCTTCTCGTGGCCGATGCCTCGCCGCGGGTCATCGTTCACTTTCTCCACAAGCTCACGGATAGTGGACTCGCCGTTCCCTACCACATGGCCGGGTACCCGCTTCGCCGCCGCAATCAATCGACCATTCACCACCAGCATCCGGTGGTCGAACCCTGTCACGTAGCTCTCGACCAAAACGCCCCGGGACTTGCCCCGCTCCCGGGCCTGGCCGAAGGCTGTCTTCACATGATCGTCTTCTGTCAGGTTGATGGAGACGCCCCGCCCGTGATTGGCATCCAGAGGCTTCACCACCACAGGATAGCCAATCCGGTTGGCCCACTTCACCGCTTCCTCCTCGCTGTAGACCAATCTCTGAACCGGGACCGGCAACCCGAGACTGCTCAGAAGCTTGTTCGTCTCTTCCTTGTCGCTGGCGATCTCAACGGCGATGTGCCTGGTTTCATTCGTGACTGTCGCTTGAATCCGGCGCTGATACTTCCCATGACCAAACTGGACAAGACTGTAATCATTCAGCCGGATGAAAGGGATGTCCCGCTCTCTCGCCGCTTTTACCAGTGATTCTGTACTTGGCCCGAACTCGAATTGCTGTGCAAATCGGATGAACGAGTCGTGCTGCTGGTCCCAATCAAATTCTTCCTCCGCCTCTTCAAACTGGTCCTTCAGCTCAGATGGCAGGAGATCGAAGATCAGGGCCATCGCGAGACGGCTCGCCTCCAGGCCCACATCGCGCTGTTTATACTCGAACACCATGTTGTACCGCCCCTTCTCATCAAGGGAATGAGTCTTCCCGAAAGTGACATCCGAGCCGGCCATATTCTGCAACTCGATGGCGACGTGTTCCATGACATGCCCGGGCCATGTCCCCTCGTCTTCCGAAAGCCTGCGAATAAATCCGCCGGGCTCCTGGTAGGAACAGCCGTGTTGCGCCAGCCCCGGCAGACGGTCCACCAAACCGTCCCGAAATGCCTTGCCAAGCCGGCCCGTCGGCCACCCCTCAAGGATTCCCAAATCGAGAATGTGTCGAATCACAGGAAAGCGGGCGTACATGTTAGGACCCACATAGACGTTCGTAGAAAGTATCTTCATGTAACTTCCCTCTCCCTAAACTTATCGTTCACAGAACAGATTAATCTCCGCACTTAGTGGCCGGCCTCAGGAAGGGTGACTTCCCTTGTATCTATGTTGTACCTTGCTCCACTGGCCAGAACGTGGAGTTTTACACCCACGAGATTGATTGCCTGTCCTCTCTTCGCCGAGCTCACGCTGGAGGACTTCAATTCACTGGGATCGACCACTGTCACCGCTCGGCTTCCCACCACTTCAAACTCGTTTTTAGGATTGATGAAAATGGCGGTGTCCTCATCGAGGCCGACGCCGGTCAGGAAGGGGTTGTAGGAGACGGCCGTGAGGAGGCGGCCTAGCCGGTCCCTCTGACGGAAGTGCTGGTCTATGATGAGACTGTTGGTCAGTCCCAGTCCCGGGCTGATCTGTACTGCCCCTCTCGTGGGCGTAGGGCCGCTCTTACCCCCGGCAATCATGTGCTCGGGTATGATGGCCGCCCCGGCTGAGGTCCCCGCCACGTGGAGACCGTCAGCATTCAACCGGCGAATTGCCCGCGCCACCGGCGTCCCGCCCAGAATCGTTGACAGCCTCAACTGATTCCCGCCACTGAGAAAAACCCCCGAAGATTCTTCGACCCTTGAACTGTAGTCATCTCTGTAACAATCATCCCTTTCCTTGATGTTCAGACAGACAACATCGCCAACCTTCATCCTCCTGAAAATTCTGACATACCGGTCACCTGTCCCATCAGACTCGGTCGCCGTCGGAATCACGGAGATTCTGGCCTCTTCTCCGCCGCAAAGTTCCACGAACCGACGCAAGATGCGAGGATTATTCCTCTTTCTCTCCGCGCCCCCTATAGCGATGATGTAGCCTCTATCCTTTCCGAGTGTCCCCTTAGACGGAGTCATCGTATCCTTTCTGAGTAAAACTGTCTCTTGCCGTGTCTCAAAATTGGTCTCCCATGTCTTTCAAAGCTGCGAACTTCAAAGCTGTCCCCGCTCGACGACCGCGAAGTCGCCGTGGCCGAAACGAATGTGGCCGCCAAATCTAAAGAAGGATTTCTATTGTCAGATACATTACTCA
>JYMV01044010.1_pt1 | contig 10886 bp, 8 predicted proteins | sample 338911 | NCBI WGS metagenome assembly JYMV01 (sample SAMN03354496, study PRJNA234377) | hydrothermal vent metagenome | biome: Deep sea; feature: Hydrothermal plumes at the Eastern Lau Spreading Center, Western Pacific Ocean; material: Seawater | place: Tonga | collected 2009 | depth 2000 m m
TCTATAGGTTGTTTATTTACAACTCCAGAATTAAAATATTTAAAATAAATTTAAAATTTAAAATATAAATAATGGAGACTAGTCAATTTTCTTAACTTTCTCCACAAAAAAGTCCAGTAAACTTTACCCACACCCAAGTGATTATTAGACTCTAGAAATCAATCTAGGCTCCAACCCCAAAAGTTATAGTGTCTTTAAGACTAAGATATTTAAATTTTAATTTTAAATTTACCAGTATTTTGGTTTTTAATATTTTTAATATTTTAGAAAATTTTGGTCCAAAATACTTGCCGCTTTTTTATTTCAAAATCAGAAATATCCCATAAATTCACATAATTTATTACATATTCACAATTTAAAAAATAGGTACATGAAAAAGTAAAAGAAAATAAATGCTAATAACTTTCTCCTGACTTATAAGAGGGCAACTAAGTTTGAGGAAGGAGATCCACAAGCTTATTTACTCAAACAATTGAAGTTAAAGGTCTCTGACAGTAGCAGTAAAGTTCAAAGAAAAATCAAATACATTTAATCATGGTAAGAAGAAAATTCTTTTGAATTTATGCTCAATATTGAACCTCAATTGTACATATCAAATCCTAAAAAGAAGCTTAAAATAGAGTATTTCAACTTAAGCAGCTATAAAACTCCTTGTAAACATGAAATGGTAGAACTCTTCAAAAAATGGGAAACTGTCAGTAAAATCGAAGGCATTTTTCCTTATCAGCTTTACCCTTGCCAGATATGTAAAGTGAACTAATTTACAAAGGCTAAGTGAAAGAAACACTAGAAAAACTGCATCATAGAATTAAAATAAAAGGAGTAATATTCCTCAGCTTGCAAATATTGCGATTAAGACAATAACAGCTCGAAGAAAAATATCAAACATGAATTAGCCTGCATCAAGAATCCTGATTTTAAAAACCGGAAATATTGCAGGTATTGCCACAAATAAATCATCTCCCCACCCCAAAGAGATAAGCATGAACAGAAATGCCCGAGAAAATTATCATCATTACCATAGATGATAGAGGAGATTTTACAAGTATCCATAAAATAGAAAATTACACATGAAGAATTTGAGGAGTTTGATAATTAAGTTCAACCTCCTGTAGTAAGTGATGATTCCGATTTATTCATCGATGCTGCCTTTTACAACCAGCTACTTGAGAATAAGAAGATTTAGCAAATTATACTTGGATTGATCAAAAAGAGGAAATAATCTTAATTACCAGAGGAAGTTAAAAAGGAGTAGAAGAAAGCGTAAAGGAAAGCAGACCCAGTAATAATCCAATAAGGAAAGGTTCCCCATTTCATTACCTTTTTGTAACATACTTTTAAACTTTATTAACTTTCTTTTTTAGAGCAGCTAAGCAGTAATGGGGTAAAGAGATAATCAAATTGAAGAAATTAAAGAGAGTACAAACTATGTATGATGCCTTTAAGAAAAAGGAGCTGAACTTTATTGGTCATTACTTTGGAAAAGAAACCACTTTTAGAAAATACTGCGATTAAAGATTCTCATTACCAGATTACGAAGAATTCATCAGCAAAGAAATGCCATTTATTAACGCAATTGATGAGCTTGCTATTTAGGATTTTTGAGCAATAACCCCTTAGAAATTGTTTGACAAATTCCTAGAAATTAAAAACAACTACTAGGGACCAATCACCTCCAATATAAAGAAGTCCTTTAACCGATTATGTAGCAGTCAAAGAAGAAACTTTTGAATTAAAATAGCGATTCTTTTCTTTGAGCATGATGGGTTAAGAATATTCATTGGAGGAGAAGAAAGAAATTGAACTGAAAATCTTGATGAATAAAATACCAACTGTGATGACAAAACAGATTAAAACAGAAGAAATTTTAACTTTACCTTGTGAAATTAGCTTATAATCAAAGAACAAGCTCAAAAAGAATTCAGAAGAAATTCCCATGTTTAGCAGCTTTTAAAACTTCTTCAAAGATTGTAACCCTATTTTTTTAAACTCCCAAGTCACAATGAAGAACCTCCTTTCTCGATATGTTTTTTAGATCAACCGTAAAGTAATTGAATGTAAACTGTAGCAGAGACCTCTATCTCCTCTTAGAAAAACAAAAAATCAAATCAACAAAGACAAAACGGATGAATGGTTTGCTTACTTTGTAGACACCGTTATCTTTGTAATTTGTATACATAAGGAACTGGGCGAATATAAAGAGATGATCAAAAAGTAAAATATATTAAATGAACTAAAAAATAATTGTTGGCCAGAAGACAAATGTCTAATAACAGCGCATGGCCCATACTAGCTATAAAGTAAGAATTATAGTATTTAAAGATAGATTGCTTAAAAACTATATACCCGATGTCTAAACTAATTCCTTAAAGAAGAATATGGTGATAACCTGGAGGACCATTTTAAACATTTTGATTACTATTATGTAAAAGTAGTTTTCAAAGCTAGCCTATATATCGTTGATGTTTTTGGAGCTATCTAAGCAACCACAAAATTTGATATGATGAAAACAGAAAACCATAAAATACTTTAAACTAACTTTGCACTAGCTCAAATCGATATCACGACTGATGGTGTAAATCCAGCTGACTACGATATTGTTTCTTAACATTTAGACCAATGTAATGAAATGCTTAAAAAGAATAACATCAGGTTGCTAAAAACAAGTAAAGATCATGATTGGAAGTTATAATATGAGGCTGTTCCTTTAGATAGTCATGAAATGCTAACGTAGAACATTAGATTCGGTATTAAGTTATATGTAAAAACATACGAATAATTTACTTCTTGGGGTGTTGCTAATAATAAAACTTTTGAGACTATGAACAAATTGTTTATAGTTAATAGTAAATTATATGATCATAAGAGAGAACTAACAGCAGATAAGGGCTTAGCAAAATAGCGTATAGAAAGTTAATTCCATTCAGATAAGCTTTACAGTATCAAAACCTATACTGATACAATAGAAGAAATCTTTCCAGGATCAAAAGAAAATAGGGTAGATGCTTTGTGGTTTCGATAAGTCAAAAACGAAGATTTATTAGAAATCATCTTTTAAGAAGAACAAAAAGTAGGTAGAGCTATCCTCATAATTGAAGTAGAACCAGATATCTACTCGATTACATTTTCTCATATGTATAACTAACCCCACAAGAAGTTTACCGGCTTTCATAAAATGGGGAAATTTAAAGCAATTATGGATATGATGATTGATACTATTTTTGAATAAACCTTGGGCAAGTCTAAGATGACTGTTATCTTTCAGTATTAAATTAATCAACAGGAGTATTTAAAAATAAAGGTTTTCACAAACAGAGATGAGCATAGCAAGATCTTTTTAAACGGTGACCAATACTATGGGGAATTTCACAAAACTTGTAATGTGGATGTTTTTAAGAGATACTGTGACCAAATAGGTTTAACCAAAAAGATAAGAGATTAATATGGATTGCGACCTTATTATAAAGGCAGAAAAAGATAAACAGATAGATACAAAAAGAATATTGTTAGTGGCAGAAGATTTGAAGTGGAAAACTGCAATTAAATTAAAGAGTAATAAGAATAAATTTTGAAACCACCAACCCTAAACAAAAAATTGCAACAAGTGAACTAAGACCATGTCAAATAAATAAGTAATGGAATCAAAAAAGCTTTTGAAAAATTCAAAGATCCATCAAACTACTGTTTATTGGATCCCTACGAATTGAAGAAGGATTATGTAAAAATAATAAAAGATATTTAAAAGGAAAACAAACTTTTAAGATAAAGTAAGAAAGAGGATCAAGATACCATACTCTCTTAATAATTGGTTATATCATCTAAGAACTCAGAGCTATTTGAAGAAAGAAAAAGAAAGGACCTTAAAAATATTAACGTGCGTTTAAATAATGACGTTATTATTTAATTTAATCAACATATTCCAACCAAACCCCAATTTAATTACAGTTAATGGTTGTTTGACTTATGCATGAGGGATGACAAAAGGCATATTTTCCTAGGTGGAGGTACTGGTATAGGTAAGACCGAAGCTTTCATTTCCGTTCTCCACTATATAATAAAACACCGATAGTCAACTAAGTTAATTATATGCAGTAAAACGCACGCAGAACTTGAACAGATCAGAAAAGAGATCACTGGTAATACATTTTATAAACAATGCTCCCTTTCAATGATTATAATAGGCTCCAAAGATAAATACTGCACTTGTTTTAAATATAAGGGAGGATTAACAAAGGCTGAAAAAAAGACATATGATAAATTATTCCAAAAAACAAAAACCTCTTCACAATCAATTGAAGGAATGAATAAAGACTTTCTAAAAATAAGAAAGAAAAGAAGCAAATAAGCAGCTTGCTTTTACCACTTCCTGTTGTATAATGCTCATCGCTATGATATTATTTTAACGAATTACCATCAAATATTGAATCAAAACACTAGAGCCAAATACAATATAAGCACAAAAAATAACATTGTGCTTTTTGATGAAGCACATAACGTAATAGACAATGCTGTAAATGAAAATTCCACTGCTTTGGTTAGATTAATTTTGGATAACTTGTATAAAAAGCAGACGATTTCATCATAAAATGGGTAAAGTTATTTATAAAAAGCACTAATTTATTTTAATTGATTCGATGATTAACCAAACTACTACGATAAAATTACCAGTAAGCATTACACTATTAAAACTGGAGATGAATTAAAAGACTTGATTATGAGTATTTTCGTTTGTTGCAAAATAGAAAACCTAAACTCATGGCCTGCTATGTAAGGTTCAGAGGAAAAGCACTTCGTAAACTTCATAAGCAAGCTATTAAAAGTTTATGAAGAAAAGCAAACTGATTCCTATGCTTTATTCAGTAGTAATTAGTTCTCAAATATTGAGCTTCTCTGTATTGACCCAAAAGTAGTTTTCAAATCTATTTTAGAAGAAGAACCTTATAAAATGGTTTTTACCTCTGCGACTTTAGGTAATAAGAACTATACATCAAAAAAGCTGGGGGTGGAATTCCAAGAAAATCAACTTGAGTTTAAGCTAGAAAACTCAGAGCTTTAATACACTACCATATTGGGTTGTAATAGTAAAGATAAAGATGTTGATTTTAACTTTAGCTATTATAAACGAAATAATAAAAACAAGTAAAACTACTTTAAAATGATCTAACGCCTAGGTGAAGAACTTAAAGAAATGTTTAAGGTAATTCCAGATGGAATATTGGTGTTTTTTGCTAATTCTTCAATATTAAAAGACTGTTACAGAATTTGGGTGAAGGAAGGTGATTATTTTAAAAGGAAAATATTTTGCGCTAAAGAAACTAATAATCAAAATGCAACTGAGGACTATTAAAAAGCAATTAAACAAGGTCGATGGGGAGCAATATTATTTGGAGTCTGCCGAGACTCCAATTCATAAGGTGTTAATTTTAAAGATGAAGAATGCAGAGCTGTAGTCATTGTAGGAGTTCCCTATCCAAATATAACATCTGCTCGATAAATTATTTACCGATTTAAAAATGATGGCAATATAGATCCATCTGTATTAGAATTAACGACAAAAGTATTATTTTAAAATTTCCTTTCTCACTATTTTAGGCAATTGAACAAGCAAGTGGAAGAGGTAGAAGGCATAAAAAAGATTACGGAGTTTGCATACTTTGTGATATAAGATATAAAACTAATAAAAAGTTAAAGAAAGGACTTAAGAAACTTTAAATTGATGAGAAGTACTCAGTTAAAAAAATTAATTAGCATTTAATCAAAGGAAGCAGTACGATAGTTTAAGAGAAACAAAACTTGTCATAGTAAACAGCCTAAGCTTAAGTTCAACCAACTAATAAGTTAATGTAGTTGTATTTAAAATTAAATAATTTATCCAAAAAATATAAAGTAAGAAAGTCTTTTATTCTTGAATTATTTGAAGACGGTGAACTTGAAAAATGGGAGGAAATTTGGATATAAATTTATTCTTTTTTGGTAATAAATTCAACTATAAATTAAATTTCTGAAGATGCAACTCTTCTCATGAATTTAAATCCAACTAGATTTGAGAGCATATATCCTAAAAATGAAAAACTGGTTTTAAAATATAAGGATATTGTTGATACGTACTGGATCGATGATAAAAGACCTAATCATAATTGTCTGAAAAATTTAAGCAATTAATTCGAATGCGAAAGATGCTAGTAATAATACGAATTAACTCATCTAACTTTCTCTCCTACCAAAACTTAATGTAAAAAATCACTTCCATAAATAAAATCTGTTTACAATATCTCCAAGGCACATAGCGGTATAATCACTAAATTAACTTAAACACATGTTCATATCAGAACTAGAAATAAGGATCTCGTAAAGTACATGAATAAAATTAATAATAGTAGAGGAAGAAAATTTCACAATACTATAAAATATGACTATGTTTTTGTGTATCCATGGAGAAAAAAGTTGTTTAAAAATTTCGAATATTATGGAGAAAAACTATAACTAAAGAGCTTGGTTAAGTTTACTGTTATTGATAGTGATGATGTTTTATTCAAATAAAAGAGGTCAGAAATGCCTAATAAACGCTATATAAATGTTAATGAAATTTGTTATGTATTAACACCTGATGAAATATAACATTTGAAGGATAACAAAGATTACAAAAAAGATTACAGAGAATACCTAATCCAGACTTAAAGTTATTTTAATAATGATTGTTATTTTGATTTGAAAAAATGAATTTTTATCATAAATTATATTAAATCAAAATCAGTTCTTTGGGCATTTCATTGGGCAAGCATACTAAAAGTTACTGTCAACCTTCTTCATGTAGTTGTTGAAGCATTTGATGTGAACAAAGTGCTTTTTGCAATCAAAGGTTGTTTAAGCATTCTTCTTCTTGATAAAACTTAAGCAAAGGGGACATTGATTCAAATCCTTCATTCCTGATAGTCCACCTACAGTTTAATCAGTTGAGATCGACTGGAATTACTGATATAGCAAAAATATTTCTTCGTTCATCATAATTGGAGCATCACCAGTAACTTTAGCATCTCTCTTTTGCCTCACTTATTCTACTGCGTGTAGGATAGAATCCTTTTTAATGGTGTTAACGACATTTAATAGGTAACTTCTTGGAGGCTGTTGTTTAGGTGTATAATCTGGAAAATACACAAGAACTTCAGGGTGGCTTTACTTAACATCACTCCATATTTTCTTAGTTGATAACTCTTACCAATTAGGTACCTAATCAATAAAATTAACTTCCGCTTATTTCATGAGTTTCTTTTAGCCTTTGAAAAGTTACTAAAATGTTAGGAATGAAAGAAATTGAATTACTTTGCAGAATTTGGCTGTCAAGTCTCTTAGCCTTAATGTATAATAGCCTGATCGAACTAAGAACTCCCTCATAACTTTTCTGTTGGGGATCTTTTATAAGAAGCGCTAAGGATTGACATTATGCATATTGCTTTGGTTGGGTCCATCACCACCACCACCACCATTATTTGCATGCTGGGGAATTCTATTTTAACCATTAAATTATTGTTATGGTTGTTGTGGTGCTTACTGCTGTTGTTGCTACTAGTTTTGAGGTGGTGGTTATCGCTGCTTTTGTCTTTATCTTTGAATGTTTTCTACATCCATCATTTAGGTGAATTCTTTTTCCAATTGCTACTCCTCTTTCTTTTCAGCAAGTTGTGTATTCCTTTTCTTAATTCTACTTGTTCTTTAAAAAAACTAACTAAAATAAAAAGGCTTTTACCGTTTTGATTATCTAACTGTTGGAACTTTTTACTCCATAAATTAATATTAAAATTAAAATAACTAAAGTTACTTCGAATAAATTTAATATATACTATATTATCTCCAAATTTAATTTATCTTACAACTAATTTTTGAATATTTAACGGAATGGGAAAAAAAGTTAAATAAAAACCAGAAATTCCAAAGAGAAAACGAAAGCGAAAAAGGAAAATTATTACAAAAGAATTTACAAAAACAACCTGCCTTCCAATTACAAAACTTACACAGACCAGGAATATTTAATTTAAAGAGACGAATTACTTTATCAAAAAGGAAGATATAGAAGTAGCTACAAAATAAAAAGAGTAATGGGGTATATTTGATCCTAGTGCTTATGATAAGAAAAGTATACTTCTTAAAATAAAGGTTTTATTTAATTTACATTTGATTCTTTCAGGGATTCATTAAGAAATTTAATTTATAGAAGTTCAAGCAAGAATTAAAAGAATTAAAAAATTAATTTTCTAACCATTTAAATGTTTAAGCTTAATTTTAAGTTCCACTTGATCTTTATGAATAATTGTACATTTTCTTAAAAGGAAAAGAAAATAAATTAGTCAAATTTAGGCATATTAAATAGGTCCATGTAGATTATTTTCAATCTTTAATGGATGTCTAAAATACTAGAAATTTAACATTAAATTAAAAAACTCGGGTTATAAAAAATAAATTTCCTAATCTGGCGATATCGAGATCAACAATTTACAATATAGTATCTTTTTATCACTTAATTTAATTAACTTTTTTAAAGTAAAAAAAGGTTTTAAGATACACATATAAGAGGATTAACACATACAAGCCAAGAAATACACCTTTATGTTTCATTAAGAGGATACTTTTTATTAAATGGTTCTTTTAATTTTTAAAAGAAAAAGAAACTTTATTGTTTGTAATTGATGAAGCTGGGTTTGGTACCAGCTACCTAAGAAAATATGCATATTCGAAGATAGGTGAACCAAATGTTTATATATTTCCACATAAGCTTGCAGCTAATCTGACTTGTACAGCAACTATATCACCATTGGGAACAGAGTATTTACGTTTTTTTAGTGGTGGTGGAACCGTTGAACCATATTTCATAGAGTATTTTTCTGATTTAGTGAACAAGATGAGAATTAAATATCCCCATAAAAAATTAGTATTCCTACTTGATAATCTCCCTTCACATAAATCCCTAGAAATACTTAAAATAGTATAATAATATAAAGAAGTAAATATTCTACTGCTGGCAGCTAATACTCCAGAATTTTCTCCAATCGAAAACATGTTTGGTTATGTGAAAAAGCATTTGTAAGATATGATGTTTATTACAGATGAACAAGTAGCAACCAAAATTTCTAAAGAAATGATTGGATTAAATAATGATATAATAAAAGGTTTTTACAGGAAGACATTAACTAATATGGCTCGCTTTTGGATTAAAAATACTTAAGAAGGAAGTTTTGACAAACTAAAATAGCTAGTTGAGAGATTATGATTATACTTAGTTATTTTAAACTTGAAATTATCATTAATTTAATTAATTTTCTAACTAACAATAAAAATGAACACGACATCTTTGGAAAATAATAACTTTGTTTTCAGTAATGGTTCTCCAAAAAGTGTATTCACTTTGCATGGGCAAGAAACTGATGTTTTCTCATTTAATCCTGTAAATAATATAAACAAAGATTTATTTAAAACTCATTAAAGCTCAAAATTTATACTCTTTACCTTTAACTAACAGTTTAACATGTTTTAAGAGTATTTAAAATAAATTTAAACATCTGTCAACAGATATGTGGAGCTTGAAAATATGATGAAATAAAACTAGCTTTCAAAAGAGAAATCTGATTGTGCAATTTTTATTAAGGAACTCACTGATTCAATTGCTTAAAGAAATGGACTGCTTTAATAAATGATTTACACTGTTGATGAAATTATTGCTGTTTGATTAAGTTTTAAATTTAAAATATATTAATTTCGTACCATTTTAATTTAAATTTAAATGAAGAAAAGAGTCTCACAATCATATAAAGCTGGTCTAACCTTCCCTGTGGGGAGAGTTGGTAGAAAGTTAAGAGATGGCAAATTAACTGAAAGAGTTGGTAAAGGCGCTGTAGTTGGATTGGCAGCTGTAATGGAGTTTCTATGTGCTGAGCTAGTGGAAATTACTGGTGAAGTTTGTAAAAATAATTAGAGGAAAAGGATTATTTCAAGAGATATTGAGCTAGCTGTTAGAAATGATATGGACTTTGCAAAACTCTTGAAAAACAAGTTCTTCAGAGGAAGTGGAGTTTCACCTTTTATTTACCCAGATCCAAAAGAATTGGCTTCTAAAGTTGGTCCTAAATCCCTTAACTCAACGAATGACTTAAAGAAGAACAATTGTATGATTATATTAAAATTACAATTACATAAATAAACTTTTCAATTCAATCAAATTAAATGTTTTCAGGTTTATGTTGAAGCTTCTTTTAGTGATTTGTCATGTAATTAAATTCTTTAGGCATCAGGCAAGGCAATAACATTCCAAGTGAAATTTTATGGCTTCCCCATAATAACTTATTGATGGTGGTTAAGAATTTCTTTACAATTTAAAAGAAAATGATCCTTAAACTTTCCACATCTCACACAGTATAATTATGCATTTAATCTATCGTGTTTCCCAATTCGTTTCTAATCTCTGGTTAAATAAATTTTACAATTTCGCATTGTATGATTCCACCATCCACAGAAGCCACAGTATCTGATATCTTGCTGATCCCGTAAACTTGCATCCATTGATTCAATTCGATCTTATTCATTAAATTCTTTTGCCTAGTTAAACTTTATTGTTAGTTTGTCTAGCTTATGTATAACTTAATTGACTTCATAATTAAAACACTACATAAATTGCTCTTAAACTTTCTGTCCATTTCCTATTTTTTCCATTTTAATAAATTTATTAATATAAATTAAAGATTATAATAAAATGTTTAATCATATCTCGAAAACAAATAAAACGAGAAAATGGAATTTTCCAAATTTTGGTTTTTGTTTAATTGTTCATTTTAAATTAAACAACTCGGTTATATAATTTATTTATTTTAATTTTATTTAAATTTTAATTACAATGTTAC
>JYMV01024653.1_pt1 | contig 10885 bp, 17 predicted proteins | sample 338911 | NCBI WGS metagenome assembly JYMV01 (sample SAMN03354496, study PRJNA234377) | hydrothermal vent metagenome | biome: Deep sea; feature: Hydrothermal plumes at the Eastern Lau Spreading Center, Western Pacific Ocean; material: Seawater | place: Tonga | collected 2009 | depth 2000 m m
CTATTAGTTTCGCCAATCCTAATTTAGTTGGTGAATCAGAGCTTCTAGCTCGCGAGATCCAAAGATTAACCATGGTTGTTGCTACTAAAAGTGGAACGATAAAGGATTGTATGTCATCGGCTGGTTGAAACAAATTTGCCATCATGTCGCTCATGTAGGCTACGAATACCAATATGGCCCCGGCAACAACGGATACGGTTAAGTCTCTAGTTCTTTCTTCTTTTAAATCTTTTTCCATTTTCATTTGCTATCCATTATTAAAAAAACCACACCTGCTACCATCACCACGCCAATCATAAACGGTAATAAAATCATATTATTCTCTTTCTCTCGGCCACATATTACTTTTTAAATCATGCTTTGAATAATCCCATTTTCCACAGAAAGTATCTACCATAGCCTCCTCGTGTGGCTTGCAACCAGATTTTATTTTTCCAAATATTTCTTTCATAAGCTCACCTTCTGGCTTTAAAATCACGGAGCGAATCTCATCAAATTTGTCTTTTATCGATAAAGAATCTTCATCTAGAAATTTGATTTCTAGCAAAATGCGATCTTCCATCATATCTAATTCTTCCGCCATAACAGCTAAATCCATAAGACTTCCTATATCATCTTCAATATCAACCATAGTCTTGGCGACTTCAATATCGTCGAATTTTATGGTTGTATTCATGGCTATTGCCATGTCTTCTTCCTCTTCAACAAACATCTCACCGTAAATACGTTCACCGCGTTCTAATAAATCTATTTTCTCAGAAGCCGAATAATTATCGCCCTCGTTATTTTTTGTATTCATAATGTTCCATTTTTTTACCTTTATTTAAGCTACCGCAATAATTGCTGCCGTCTTGGATGCATTGCTAAAATGCGCCACGACACCATAATCGCCTTCATCTTCGTCGTCGCTGATAGCTTCAACGCGCTTGTTGTTTGTTTGTGTATGCCTCAAAAAGAATTTCCGATAGTCCTTCTTCTCTTGCTTCTTCGTCAAGCCAATATTGTATTGTGTATTCAGTTGTGCTCATGGTTTTCATCCTTTGATTATATTATATATATATTATAACATAATGATAAAAATTAAATTAATTCCACAACCAAAAATTTGCCCTTAAAAACCAAAATTTATCCATTCAATTTCACTGGTCACGCCAAAAGGCTTCTTCGCAAATCTACCTTTACGAAATTTCATTGGCACTTTGAAAACATGTTCACCACGTTTTCCTTTGGTTTCCAAGTGCTTCACTGCCTGTGCTTTTGTTTCAAATCTTCTAATCATTTCATTCACCTATGTGTAATATATTATTTATAAATGTGATTATAACATTTAATTCAGAAATCAAACACTTTTTTTAATCCAAAGCTCAATTTGCTTTTCTTCTACGATACATTTAAAATTATCCAACCGAAATACCTTACCACCGTCAAGCTCCTCTTCGGCTCTATTAACCAACAATAAATCGCAGGCAGCGAGCTCCAAGATGGTAATAGGCATCGTCCAGCCATCAGAAGCACCAGTCATACCAACAAGGCCACGAATGCTAGGCGGCAGCATTTCATAGCCAGCCGCACTAACGCTATTGCCTTTAACGAAGGCCCGTAACATATCTTTGTCGTATGCTGGCCTTGCCGGCAACTTCCCATCCTTGTCAATATACTTATTGTCTTTACTTAATAATATGGTGCCAATCATGATAATACCTCGTTCAATCGTTTAGCATCTACTTTGGAATCACACTCGATACAACACTTATCGCCAGCAGCAAAAAAATGGCCAGCCTGATCGGTTACTGGATCGGGGTTATGTCTTGCTGGCAATCCAGGCTCCATACAGATACAGCATACTCTTCCATTAGCGTAAAGCCTTTTTTCCGCTTCGTATTCTTCATCTACCATATTTTCCTCTATTTTTAACTTTTGATCCATACTATATTATACCAGAAATCCAATCAAAAAAAGATAATAGCCCACACATAAAAAAATCCCAATAAAGGGAGTTATCATATCGAGAAGATAGGTTTTTATAGGTTATCGACTACTATTCATCAACCACACAAGACTTGCTACGCCACCGATCAAAAATATTCCTTTGCTTAGCTCATCATCCGCAACCAAACCAATCGCCTCAGCGGTTCCATGAAATACAATCCCAAAGAAGGCACCGTAAGCCACGACCGCAAACAACATCACCAAAAATATCAGCACCGAACTCAATTTATCCGCCATAACAATTCCTTATCGTCTCCGTCCAAGTTCTGCACCTACGGCAAAAAACAAACTTGCTACTAAAAATATACCAAAAATCACCAAGAATTCACCCATCACCTACTCCTTAATTTTGCTTTCCGCCACTATCAGATTGCCTTGAGCATGTCTCACAGCTTCTCTTGATGTTCTGATATCAACTCGTTGTTCATCATTCCATTCTTTTTGCACAATACCTTCAATCTCAGTAACGATAAGGCTATTAGCCGAAATCATATCTTTCCAAAATTGAACTCGCAAACCCCACCACTCTTGTGAGTGAAATTCTACTTTTTCCATGCTATCTTCCTCGTTATCCATTAAACAAAACCGATTTTACTTGATCAATCAGCGGACTCATATAAACACCGGTCGCTTCGTGAAAATCAGAAAGACCTGGGACGATCGACTCGACAGCAGAAGCTGGGACGATTGAGAATAAGCTTAAACCTACTACAATTTTAAAAATAAATACGAACATAATTATAACTCCTTCGGGAAATCAATATTTGTAAAGCCACGACGATCAACGACCACCGTGTCACCATTTTCAGCAATAAGCACATCACCAATAGAAATAGAATGCATGCCAACACCAACGTGTTTAATGTCATCCTCGAAACCTTCCCAGGTATTTCCTTTCGTAAAGACCGCATCAGCGCTATCAGCAACAATAAAGCCTACCGTTTGATAGAGGTATTTAGAGTTATTAATTAACTCCTGCGTTGGTTTGTATGTAACGTCTAAAAAATCCTTATAGAATTGCGGATACTCATTGGTGCTATTTACCTCTGCTACCATTGAGCTGCTTAATACTGCTTGTTTAATTTCAAAAACCATGAATTTCTCCTAATATTAATTGTTATTTTTACGATTTTTCATAAGTCGTTGGTGCCATACTAATTCTGGCAACACTGCACCATTTGCAATTTGTTCTTCACTAAATCCGTGGTCGGGCCAAAAAGTCCATTTAACAATGAAAAATAAAGCAAAAGATGGAAGCACAAACTTACTAAATGTTAGTAGCATTGGAACAAATGCCTCTGCTGCGACAAGCAGTGCCGTTGTTAATAAAACTAATGTAATGAATGGTAAGTAATGCACCAAGTCTTTTTCGCTAAATTTCACTGTATTTTTGTTCATCTTTAAATCCTTTTATTGTTTGTTTGTATACTTTAATTATAACATTTATGGTTATTTAAAAGTATTTCGATATCCAGTTCTTTTTTCCATCGCAAAAGCAACCGCAGCTCTATCAGCGTCATCTCTTGCAATGCCATTGGACCTAGATTCTTCATATTTCTCCGTAAAGTCAGCATCCCAACGTTCTTCAACGAATTCCTGCATCGCAACTTCTCTCTTATATTCTTTGTAGGCTTTCAATAATAAAAACTCCAAGCGCTCTTCAATTTCTCTAGTTGATTGATTGCTTAGTTTGATAGGACTGCTGTATCTCGCGTCTTTTAATGAAATACCACGAAAAACCGCATGCCATTCCCCACTCTCAATATTTGAACCACCATTCCGGTAAAGCATATTGTATAACCAAACAGCTCGCGCAAATAAATATCCTTTCGGTAAATAATCTTTGGTTGCTTCCGCAGTGCCTTGTTCCTCACTCCAATCAGCTAATTCAGACCATTCAGTCTCGTATGTGCCAGTGTTATACCAATATATGTTTTCTACTTGTGCCATCCTATTTACCTCTTAGTGAATATTTTAATGAACCGCTAGCTATCGAATTCTCAATCGCACCTCTTTCTCTTGGCCCAAGGCCGCCTAAATAAGGATTTTGCGGCATCGGCATATAGCTCAAATGCACTAGCATAAGGGCCACAGATGCAATTGCCAACGATCCCCAAAACATAATGTTTGCCGGCGCAATTATAATAGCTGCTATTAATGCTACGTAACTGATAAGCATTGTGATGGCTACTAATGCCTCTGTATGTTTTTTATTTTTAAGCGTCATTTGATATCCTATTTTATAATTATTTTAATTACTATAATTATAACATTTTTATCAATAATCAATCAAAATAAGTCATTATTGAAGAATAAATAGTGTTTTTAAGCCAATATATGAAAAAAACCCCAAAAATAAAGCCTTAATTCCGAAGAAGTGATGATGATGGGGTGCGATTCATATCCAATAGTGGATAGATATTGGAAATTTAGTGTTAGATTTAAGCATTTAGTGAAATAATTCTTTTTTTTCGGTATAATTGTGTAAAATTAGACTATACAAACTATCAAGGAGATAAACTATGTCAAAAAAATTATATAACACACCAAACCTAGACGAATTAGAGAATGGCCCATGGCCTTCTTTTGTTACAGGCCTTAAGCGTTTAGCACAAGATGATCACGCTGGCGCTGGCATGGTTCGCGATGTTTTAGCAACATTAGAAACATCATATGTAACTAAGAAAGGTTACTGGAAAGGTGGTACGGTTGGTGTTATCGGTTATGGTGGTGGTGTTATTCCACGCTTTAACGAGTTAAAAGATGAAAATGGTGACTACAAATTTAAAGAAGCTTCTGAATTTCATACATTAAGAATTCAGCCACCAGCTGGTATGCATTATACTTCAACTTTATTACGTGATATGTGTGATATTTTTGTTGATAACGGCGGTTCTGGTTTAATTGCATTCCACGGTCAGTCAGGCGACATTATGTTCCAGGGTGCTACGGAAGACACTACGCAAACTATTTTTAACGAGCTTAACGACTATGGTTTTGATATGGGTGGCGCAGGTCCTGCGGTTCGCACAGGTATGTCATGTGTTGGTGCAGCACGTTGTGAAATGTCAAACACTAACGAATCAGCGGCATTACGCACATTAGTAAACGCATTCCTCGATGATATGCATCGCCCAGCTTTGCCATACAAAATGAAATTTAAAGTTTCGGGTTGTGCTAATGACTGTATGAACTCAATTGAGCGCTCAGACTTCGCAACAATCGGTACTTGGAGAGATGATATTAAGATCAACCAAGACTCATGGAAAGCAATGGTAGCTGATAAAGGCATGGACTATGTTGTTGATAACATTACTTCTCGTTGCCCGACGCAATGTATGAAGGTTGAAGCAGATAATTCTCTTACTATTGATAACCGAAATTGCGTTAAATGTATGCATTGCTTAAACGCAACATCACCATTAAACCACAAGTATACTGACAAGCCATCGGATGGCGCTATGTTGGCTACTGGCGACGATAAAGGCGTAACAATTTGTATGGGATTCGGCACTGTTGTTGTTCCATTCATGAAACTTGAAACAGAAGAAGACTACGAAAAAATCGAAGAATTAGCTGGTGAAGTTATCGACTTCTTTGCTGAGAATGCATTAGAGCACGAAAGAACTGGTGAGATGATCGAGCGTATCGGTATTGTTAACTTTATGGAAGGTATTGGCTTAGACGTTAATCCTAACATGGTTGACTCGCCGCGCTACATGTCTTATGTTCGCATGGACAAGTGGGATGAAGAAGCAGTTAAATGGTTTGAGAACAAGAATGAAGCCGAAGCTTCTGCATAAGAGATAATTAAATATATGGCGGTTCTACCGCCATTTTGTTAGATAAAAAGGAGATAAAAATGGCTACAGCACCAAGAATGCCCATAGAATCTGGATGTCCAGATCCAATACAATACATGCACCCAACAATGAGAAGGAATTATGGCCAATGGGCTTGGCATGATCGTCCTCGACCAGGTGTATTACACCATACTTCAAAGCATGGCGAAGAAATTTGGACAATAAGAGCCGGCACTCAAAGGCAAATGGACGTTTATACTATCAAAAAACTTTGTGATATATCTGATGAGTTTGGTGATGGCTTCATGCGTTTCACTATTAGATCAAATATTGAATTTATGGTTGATACGGCAGCGAAGGTTGAGCCATTAGTTAATGCACTTACGGAAGCTGGATTTCCTGTTGGTGGAACTGGACCAACAGTGTCTATGATTTCCCACACACAGGGTTGGTTACATTGTGATATTCCTGGAACTGATGCATCTGGTGTTGTTAAAGCGCTAATGGATGAATTACATGGAGAATTCACTAAAGCCGAGATGCCTAACCGTGTGCACATGACGACTTCATGTTGTCAAATTAACTGTGGTGGTCATGGTGATATCGCGATTAATATTCAACACACCAAGCCGCCTAAGATCAACCATGATCTAGTAGCTAACGTATGTGAGCGCCCAACGGTTGTAGCACGTTGTCCAGTTGCTGCGATTCGTCCTGCAATGGTTAACGGCAAGCCAACATTGGAAGTAGATGAGAAGAAATGTATCTGTTGTGGTGCATGTTTCCCACCTTGTCCTCCAATGCAAATTAATGACCCTGAGCACTCTAAGCTAGCAATTTGGATCGGTGGTAAGCACTCAAATGCTAGATCTAAGCCTTCTTTTCAGAAGTTAGTTGCTGCTGGACTACCTAATAACCCGCCAAGATGGCCGGAAGTTAGTGCCGTAGTTAAAAATATTTTAGCAGTATATAAAGAAGACGCCAGAGACTGGGAAAGAGTCGGCGAGTGGGTTGACCGTATCGGTTGGCCAGCATTCTTTGAAAAGACTGGATTACCGTTTACTAAGTTCCACGTTTCTGACTGGAAAGGTACGCGTCACCAGTTAAATTCTTCGGCTTATATACGTTTTTAATTAATCATTTAATTGTTTTCTTGATTATCGTGTTTTAAATGGTTATAATATTACCATTCTCTGATATCAAGTGATTTTAAGTTTGATTAAAGAGTATTAAATTATAACCAAAATTAAGGAGTATCAGCAATGACTTACTACGAAGGTGTTAAGAAGATGGAAGAATTAGGTGTGAGTGATAATTACATCCAGGGTTGGGTAGCAGGGTTTTTATGTAATCCGGAACTTGAGGAGCAAAGAATAACAGATGATTATGAATCTGGGTATTCTGATGGAAAAGAGAAGATAGATTCGAATTTTTCCAATTTTATTATTGCTAAATAAGTTTAGGGAGTAAATATGCAAAAAAATCCATACGGTAAGAATTATAAAGGCGAAAATCACACTTTCAGAATGTTTAAAGATGAGGGTGATAATCTCGGTTCAGTGCCTTGGAGTCAAAAGATTTTCCAAAATGATGAATCACATAAGTGTCCAACTTACGTAAGCCAAACGCCTCCTTGTCAGGCATCATGTCCATCTGGCCACAATATTCGTGGTTGGTTAGATATTGTTCGTGGCATGGAAAAGCCACCAGGTGATGTTTCGTGGCAAGAGTACGCATTTCAGCGCTCCACCGATGCTAATCCGTTCCCATCAATCATGGGTCGTGTTTGTCCAGCACCATGTGAAGATGGCTGTAACCGCAATGAGGTTGAAGATACGATTGGTATTAATGCGGTTGAGCAGTTTATTGGCGATAATGCAATCGAGCAAGGTTTTAAATTTGAATTTAATGCCCCTGAGACTGGCAAGAAAGTTGCTATTATTGGTGGTGGTTGTGGTGGCTTAGCTGCCGCATTACAATTGCGTAAGCAGGGCCATGCAGTAACCGTATTTGAAAAATACGATAAGCTTGGCGGCATGATGATGTATGGTATTCCAGATTATCGCGTCCCACGTGATGTGCTGCAGTATGAGATTGATAGAATCTTAGAGACTGGTGTGGAAACTAAAATGAACACAAAAGTCGGCGTTGATATAACGATAGATGAGCTCGAAAAAGAATACGATGCAGTTTTATTTGCCATCGGTGCCATGGCAGGACGTTCGTTACCAATACCAGGTGGCGATGCAACTAACTGTGTATCAGGTGTAGCATTTCTTGAAGCATACAACCAAGGTCGTTTGCAACACATTACTGGTAAGGTAATTTGTATTGGTGGTGGTGATACTTCCATCGACGTTGTCTCGGTGGCGCGCCGCTTAGGTAATATTACAAAGGTTGCCGCGAAAGATCGTCCAGAAAACATTATTTTTAATGATACTGCGCACGATGTTGTTGATACCTCAAAGCGTTTAGGCGCTGATGTATTGCTTACAACGCGCTCGACTATCGATGATATGCCAGCAGCACAAGAAGAAATTGACGATGCAAACCGTGAAGGTGTGGATATACAGGGACAACTTAGTCCTATCGAAGTTATTAAAGGCGAAGATGGCCGCGCAACTGCGCTGCGCTTTATTCGTTTAGAAGCTGATGGCTCGACACCAATTGAAGGTTCTGAATTTGACGTTGAATGTGAGCTTATAGTTCCAGCAATTGGTCAAGGCGTAGATAATGAAGGCATGGATGATTCATTCTTCAATGATCATGGTTTTATTGATGCTGATAGAAATTATCAAGTGCCGAACAAGCCGGGGTTCTTTGTTTGTGGTGATGTGGTCCGTCCGCATCTATTAACCACTGCCATTGGCCAGGCCGGCATTGTTTCTGAAAGCATAGGTGACTACCTTGCTGGTAAGAGTCAGACAGCACGTCCTAAGGTTGATGTGCATTACTTCGATTTAATGAAGAAACTTGACGAGTGGGACTTATCACCGTCTGAAGACTATGATTCAGCAGGCGCACCAGGTGAAGCTACTGACTCTGCGAACTATGCCGTTCATAACTATGAAGATCGCTCATTTGCCTCAATCATTCCACATACGGAGTTGTTTTTAGGTCACTTTGAAAAAGAAGCTAGAAATGCTCGTGATCATAAGCTTGTTGATGTAGATAATGTCTTGGGAAATTTTGAAGAGCGTTTAATTGGTTATACTGAGGCTGAGGCGCAAGAAGAGTCTGGTCGTTGCATGTCATGTGGTTTATGTTTTGAGTGTGATAACTGTGTGATGTATTGCCCGCAGGATGCTGTGTTTAAGGTAAAGAAGGACCAGTCGACGCTTGGCCGTTATGTTGATACCGATTACGATAAGTGTATTGGTTGTCACATATGTGCCGATGTTTGTCCAACTGGATATATACAAATGGGATTAGGAGAATAATATGAATGTAGTAGACGAAGCTTTAAATGAATTAAGCATAAAGAGAATTAAATTACAAAAAACATTTAGTGAATACAATGAAAACGGAAGTTTTTCATATGAAGAGTGGGTAAATCCACCAGCAGGTTCATTTTATGAAAGTTATAAAAAGGAGTTGGCTGATATTGATAATGCAATGGCCCCAGCGCTGCAATACCAATAATTTTCATCAGACGAAAAAAAACCAGAGTCTTTTATTACTCTGGTTTTTTTTCGTCTAGCTTCTTTAGCCTATTTCTTTCGGCGTAATGGTCACTCTCGCTAGCCACATGGATGTGAACGTCGCTAAAACTCCAACAAAACTGCCCACAGTCAATCCAATCAAGTATTCACTCATGTCTTTCTCTCCCCCGAGATATAGAATTAAATTGCTATTTGTTTAAATGACGATTTAAAAAATCTTTCATGCCTTGGAAGTCGATATCCAATTCAGTAGTTTCCTCGTTATACATCGGTGCTGCTGCTACATTTTCCGGTGCTTGAAAATCAAGGTTTGCTATTTGGTTTTCCAAGAAGCTCTTAATTGCACCAAAATCCAAAGTTTGAGATTCAGTTGTGTTTGCAAAAGTTAGCGTAGTTGTTAGCAAGCCTGCTAAAAGTAAAGTTGTTTTTTTCATTGTATTTCTCCTTTGAGTAGATCTAAATTGTTAGTAGGTAAATTCCCACTTTCATTATATCGTATATACATTGCCAAAACCATCATTTAATCTTCTTTTTCAGCAAGCCAATTTTCCGTATTCAACTTGCTCATACTTCACGCGATTTCTTCTATCCGACCTTAAGGTCAATTTATTATCATAATACGCGCCACAATATGCCTGACAATTAAGTTATTTTTCATAGGCAACGACTAATTAATAAAAGTATTTTTAACTCTAACCGATTTATTCATATAAGGAACCCAAACCAAGATTGCAAAAATAGATTGTGAAATTGCTTTGATTGTAGTTGGGCTAAATAATTCTATTTCTCCTGCAGGAAATATTAAGTTTGCCATCCAAATGCTTACTAAATTTAATGCAAAAATTATGAAAACCAATTTAATATAGAGGGAAGGGAAGTCTGATTTCTTTTTATAAAATATGTACATCAAATAGAACAAATATGCATCAATTATTACAGCAATAACAACCTCTATATATACCCATAGCGAATAATACGGAGTGTAGCTAGGACTGTTCATGTATGTTAGTTCATTCCACGTAGAGGAACCGAACACTAGAGAATAAGAATAGTAATCCATAGCGGCATAAAAAAACGGCGAAAATGTAATACCTATTGCCACTAAAATCAACCAGCCACCAATCCCTTTAAGTTCAGTTTTTTCTTCCATATTTTCTTTTTTTCTCAAGTTCAAGTATCATTATATAGAGCTTAGAAATAAACCACAAGCCTTATGGCAAATAGCCTTCCAAAAAACAAGTAATTATTTAACAAAGATGGCATTTTCACAGTTGCTATTTCAGAAAAATTGCTCTACAATAAACTCCTAAATATCAAACCAACTTCCAATGATTAAAATAAAACCTAATAGGATTATTACAAGCTCAGCCGTGGCTGTTAAAAAAAGCGATATGAAATTCTACGATCCAAGTATTACTAAGGTTCCGGTGG
>JYMV01007536.1_pt1 | contig 10884 bp, 10 predicted proteins | sample 338911 | NCBI WGS metagenome assembly JYMV01 (sample SAMN03354496, study PRJNA234377) | hydrothermal vent metagenome | biome: Deep sea; feature: Hydrothermal plumes at the Eastern Lau Spreading Center, Western Pacific Ocean; material: Seawater | place: Tonga | collected 2009 | depth 2000 m m
ACTACTGTTTTCCGATGAGAGTCCACGTAGTCCGTCTAAGAAAGACAGAGAGATAATTAACATACTTGGTATAAGTGGCTACACGGGTGGCAGCGACACGCCAGAGATTTGTGGGAGAAGGCATAGCGGGAGTACTGAATGAGAAGGTACGCTCAGGTAGCCTCCATGCTCTCAGGGCGACAAGAAGCTAAGCTTGCAGTCATAGCTTGCTCAGAGCTACCAGAAAGGGATGCTCGTTGGAATATTCGCCTTTTAGAAGACAATCTGGTGAAACTGGATGTAGTGGATTCCATATCTGGTGAATCAGTCCGGAAGTACCTAAAAAAGGGGATCTCAAACCATGGCTAAAGAAGCAATGGTGTATAGGCAAGATAACAGAAGAGTATCCGGCTCGAATAGGAGGATATACTGGATCTGTATGAAGAAGCTTATGACCCAAAGCGTCCGGTGATCTGTGTAGATGAGAGACCATGTTAGTTGATAGGTGATATTGTGACACCAATACCCATCAAACTAAGGAAACCAACGAAAGAGGATAATGAGCATGAGCAGGGACATGCAATGCGTTCATGGCTTGTAAATCCTTGGTAGGTTGGCTTTAACTGGAGATTCGTGAGCGTAGGACGAAGGTTGATTACGCTGAGTTCATGGATACAGTATCAGGTATGTATCTAGATACTGGTGTGTTTCGTGTTGTCCAAGATAGCCTGAACACTCATACCTAATGGCTATTTCTATGAGAGTTCGATGCAGGGCATGCAAGATGTCTGAAGAATCAGTTTGAGTTCCGCTATATACCCAAGAAAGGTAGTTGGCTTGACATGGCAGAGATTGACTTTCCTCTTTGGTGTGCCAATGCCTGGATCGTCGTATTGGTGAGGTGGAAACTCCAGAACGGGAAGCAAAGGCTCAGGAGGAGAAGTGCAACCAACAGAAGATCATGATATAGTGGCGCTTCACCACCAACAATGCTCGTGAGAAACTGGACCAGCATTATAAAGCTGTTAAGAATTAAGTTGTCAAGGATCTAGTAGGGATTATCCTCTGGATTACGATGTTTTAGCTGGTGTACCGCCTTAGTCCTTGTTTGAGCGTTGAAGAGTGCATCATAGAGGCATCATCATGAAGAAAATAGAGGCGCTGAAAGGTGGAATTACGCTCCGTGCATTGCTTTTGTCGGCTATCTTAATTCCGCTCAATTGTTACTGGCTGATTGAACTGGAGGTGGTGCGCTACACAACCCCAACTTGGGTCGTACCACTTTCTAACGTCCTCTTTTTTATTCTTGTCCTCATTCTATTGAACATTGGGTTGAAAAACATTCATCCGAGAATGGCACTGAGGCAAAGTGAGTTGATGGGGCTCTATGTGATGCTTTCAATCGCCTCAACACTCTGTTCTCACGATATTATGGAACGACTGATGGGCACGATCACGCATGGGCTTGGACTAGCGACTCCCGAAAATGACTGGAAGGCGCTGTTTGGCAAAGACCTGCCGATTTGGTTAACGGTGCAAGACGATCGCATTTTGGAGGGATACTACCAAGGTGATGCAACATTTTATCGTCGGAACATCCTTTTAGCTTGGTCATCCCCTGTCCTTTGGTGGACAGGATTCATGATCGTTCTTTCTTTTGTAATGATCTCTGTGAGTGTGCTTGTACGGAAACAGTGGACAGAGCGAGAACGCCTAACTTATCCGATTATTCAACTTCCACTCGAAATGACAAGCGAGATGTCTCTCTTCTTTCAGAGTCGCGTGATGTGGTTGGGATTCGCGATTGCGGCGGGAATTAGCATCCTCAACGGCCTTCACCACTTTTGGCCAATACTGCCTTCTCTACCCATCACAAGGCAGCATTACAGATTCTCGGACAGACCGTTGAGCTTATTTGGTACCATCATCATCGCCTTCTATCCGTTCGCCATCGGACTTGGTTTTTTGATGCCCATTGACCTGCTTTTCTCAACGATTATATTTTATGGTCTGTACCGGGGGCAAGCTGCTCTCGGAAAGATGATTGGCTGGCATCTCCTCCCAGACTTTCCTTATCGGAGTGAGCAGTCGTTTGGGGGCTTTGTAGGAATTATGATTTATCTGTTGTGGATAGGTAGCGGACATTTAAAGTATATTTTTAGTCGGGATTCTTCCAAAGGAGAGCCTTTATCCTATCGCTTCGTCATATTGGGAGCAGGAATTGGCTTGCTTTTGCTTGCATCATTCGTCATTCAGATCGGAATGGCGGTAAAGATAGCCATCATTTTCTTTGCAATTTATCTGATGGTGGCCATCATCATCACCCGTATGCGTGCCGAAGCTGGAATCTTTGTACATAACTTTCACCACACATCGCCCATTATGTCATTGATTAATATTTTAGGAAGCCAACGTCTGGGTCAGGGAAATCTAATCACTTTTGCTTTACTGAGGCCCTTCAATCATGGATTTCGGGCACACCTGATGCCACATCAACTTGAATCTTACCAGATTGCTTTAAAGACACAAAGCCACTCTGTTGGAATGATCGGTGCAATCCTTTGGGCGACATTCCTTGGCGCTATCTCAACGTTTTGGATTCAATTACATCTTTACTACAAACATGGTGCGGCTTCCGGCTATTTTCACACTTGGCGCATCGGGAGTGGGACATTCCGATTGTTGGAAGGATGGCTCACTTATCCCGGTTTGACGAACTGGTCGGGAGTTGCGTTTATGGGTGGTGGTTTGTTGCTGACGATCGGGATGATTTTAATGCGCCTCCGTTTTTTCTGGTGGCCTCTTCACCCCTTAGGATACGTCATGTCCACCAACGGAGAGATGTCCGATCTTTGGGCAGTGATTATTATCAGTTTCGTTTTGAAATGGGCTATATTAAAGTATGGCGGACTGAAGGCACATCGAAAAGCTTTGCCTTTTTTCTTGGGCCTTATTCTGGGCGATTACACAATGGGCAGTTTATGGAACATTCTCAGCATCGCGTTGGATACGACGATTTATCAGTTTTATCCGTGAGGAGTACGAGTTCTTCATATGCTTGGCCCTTTGAAGTTGAGGCTCCTGGCCGTGGTAAAGCTTATGTCACCCAAAATATCCTTATCGTCTACCATCAATGGGAATTTAGGGATGACTTATTTATTAGACTTAATTGAAAATAAGATAGATTTCTCAGATTTGACGGATCTGAGAATCTTATCAATAAAAAACTCCCCCCTTCATCTTGAAAATATGAACATAGTTATACGATACTGGCACGAGGGGCAAACTGCCTACGGGGTAATTATATTATCTCACAAACTCTCTTTTTGCGTAAATCACAAAGATGTTGCTGGGCTTGGCGGATACTCCTAGTGACGATTTTGTAAGAGCGAAATATTTTTCGCCTCTACGAACGAATTAGGCTGACGTCGGCATATAGCCGAAATCAGTTTATTATACCAATCGTTTAATGATGCAACCTGGGTATCCCAACGATTTAGTCATGGTTCTGATAATCAGCAATTTTCAGAACATCAGATGGAGATAAAATTATGAACCAAGCAGTGGATCCACAACATTTAGACAAGCAATTACATAAATTATTTGGTGAAGATACGTATAGCGAAGGACCATTGGCTGCCAGTGGTGCTGGACGACGCTTCGTTGGCCTAGATATGTGTCGTCGATTGAATCCAAAACAGGTCACTTTTTTGCTGGATGCGTTGAGTCAATTTCGCATTATCAGCATCGCTGGACAAGACCTGACGACCTTTTCACTGGCCCACTTCGAGCGATTTGCCAACCACTGGGGAGTACCCGTTCCACATCCTAATAATTTCCTACGTGGTGGGAAACCCGCTCAGGCTGATGGGGATAGTGATGGTCCGTTTGAGTTGATTTCGTTCGAGAAACGACGGATATCGGCGGTCAATTTGACCTTCCCTGACCAATTGCAGTGTCTATCCCACCAATCACCGACTGTGCTGGTTGTTTCCAACTTTAGCGGAAAGATTACTGGTGAACAAGACAGTAACAGACCCGTTCAGGTCAGTCGTGGTGGTTCGTGGCATACAGATATCGAGTATGAACCGTTACCGATTTATGTCTCCATGTTCTTGGTTCATCAGTCACCTGTATCTCGGAACGCTCTGGGTGGAAACTGGGTAGGGGTGCCTGACTCGGCTAACCCGTACTTGGAAGGATCTAGCGACGAACTCATGCAGCGACGAATGCGTCTTCCCTTGAATGGCGAAACAGCCTTTGCCGACACTGCAGCCGCCTTTGCCGCTCTACCTCTTTCAGAACAGCCCGCATTGGAACAGATACAACTGCGAAGACGATTGAATCAACCAGATGAAGGGTGGCTAGCTCCGTTGGTTCGCACCAACCCACGTTCTGGCATTAAGTCGTTCCATAGTCCGATCTGGGCTTCGCGACCCCGTGTGCGGCCACCCGTAGAAGTGGACGGCATGTCAGAGAGCGAGTCCCGTGCTTTTTTAGACCAACTTGAAGAACATGTCCTACAGGAGCAATTTCGTTATGATCACCTACACCAGCCGGGCGACATAACGTTGTGGGATAACTACATGACGTTGCACAACTCACCACCAACTAAAGTAAATATTGACTCGGTTGATGATGCTCGGTTGCTGTACCGTTTGAGTTGCAAAGGGGAGCCAGCATTGTCGTTGCCTCGAAACGACACACCAGGATGGTTGAAGACCCATATTGTGGGTGGTTATGCCACGCCCGCAGAGATCATCAATATTGACGGTGAGATGTAATATGGTGTTACGCTGTCTTGGAAGCTGATCTTTTGCGCTGGAAAATTATCCGACGCTTTGTATGTACCGCCGTGGCTAATGTATCGAACTTCTGGGCCACATCATTATCAACCCCAAATGTGATGGTACGGCTTTTCTTGTTTGGCAGCAATTAAGACCTCTCAGTTGTGTGCCTGATCAGAATGAAATATACACCTTTTGCTATAACGATTATAATGGAATGATGAATAACACACCCAACACCAAGCAACTCCTGACATCGACGCGCAGTAATAGGCTTTTTGCCCAGCTGCTGTACCGCGACAGCCGCTTCTATTAACCACCCACAATTAATCCAAGTCCTTCACACAATGAAATCCGACGTTGGTGTTCCAATCATCTGGATCGCGATCCTGCGGTAAAAGGCAAGACAGGCATTACGGTTACGATAGCCCCACGCAACACTTTGTGGTTTTTACGACCATCGTCATACTAATCCTAGCACCATTCTCCAAACGTCTCCTTCTCTCTTACGAAGGAGTTCAGAATTACCGAAGTGCAGTGCCATTTTTTCTGGGATCAATTGTTGGTGACGTTGTTGTTGCTTCAATCATAAGCATTTTGGGGCTTATCTTTAACTTCAATGTTCGCTACTTGAGTTGGTAGAATTCTGATTTGTTGACAAATCAGAAAGTTGTTACGATTTAACCATATGACTAAAGTCAGACAAAATACTCATCTTTTCTGTGCAATTTAATCCTTCATATTAAGAAAAATCAGTGGTTTGGCTGAGGTATAAAGGAGACTGCCTATTACAATATTATCTTCATGTGGAAGGTCGAAAAAAAGATCGAGTCTCTTCATGAATCGGCTTAAATCGACACCCATAAAATTGTTACTCTCAATAGATATTTTTTGTAACTTTTTTCTGCCCGCTGTTGAAAGACTGCGCATCCCTCTGAATTGCTTAACATTCCACTTAATTAATGCTGCTGATATTTGAATCATTCCCTGCAGAAACAACTTTTGATTGCCAGCAGCATTCACCCAACCCTCTTCCCAAGCTTCGTGAGCTTCCCACCAATAGGCAAAGTTGAAAAGATCCACTCCATAAAGGTAATCGATGTTTTCAGACCAAGCTGAAGCATCATAAACAGGAGACACGATATCTTCAGAAGTCGCTCGGTAGCTATGTCCATCTGGATCTTTCACCGGGTGTGGTGTTAGCCTTGGCACGTATCGGTAAGGTGGGAAATCTCTGTTTGGACAATAACGTCTGATGTCTGGATTGAAGGGTACTGGTTGTGTTATGCTGTTTAAATTACCTTCATCGTGTGTGCTAGACATAAGTATCTCCTGAATTGCCAGATCTCCTCACTATCAACTAAAGATCCAAGACAGAAAGCCGTTCCTTCAGTTGCCCCCAGCCGTTTTCCATCTAATGACGAGACAAACCGCCTCCAAATCCGATTTTCTCTGATCAGTTAAACCGAGCAATTGGATTGTCCCTTATCCTATATAACCCAATGCCTTTGCCCAGAATGACGAACATGTGAATCTTGATTCTGCAGTTGTTTGATTAGTTTCCACATCCACCCATCTACATACCAACCCAACAAATAAAACTAACACAACAACTAATCTCTGAACCATGATAGCCATGAATCCCTCCACTCTCTCCATTGCCTAAACACACCAAACTGCTTCATACAACCAATCCTCGTGCCTTTATCGGAGGTTCCTACAGCCTTGATTTGACCGTTTGCCATCGCAGGAAAACCGGGGGTTCCCCTAGGTCCCCCTACAAATTGACAGCATCACCGATAGTGTAGTTATAGCCATTGGCATGCTGAATTACCTGGCAGTGCTTGTATTTGGTTTCAAACTTCTTGGATTTGGCTTTAACACTGATGCTGCGCTTATCACTTGAATTCAGGAAATTTTTTAACCGCTTTAGCATCTTAAAGCTCATTCCTTAGGGGGAAAGCCGATAGGCAACCATATAGGTAGATTACTAACTGATTCTTGTAATGATTCAGATATAGGAATACCCCATAATTGGAAAAATGGACCTAAGTTCTGCTTGACTACTTTCGAGAAACGAACCATCCATTGATCTCTCTTTTCCTGATCATTTTTAGGTCTTTGACCAGGAGATAACTCGTGATATTGGGCAAAGACATTTTTAAAAGCTTCCCAACCAAATTCCTGTTGCAGCTGATAATACATGTATAATGCTAGAAACGGGTTACTTTTCCACTGTTCAAATTGGCTCCCCTCTTTAAAATATACCCGATATTGTCTTTCTATGTCTGGTTGAGCCATTCGACCGGCTTCTGGTTTTATATTACAAAGCTTATCTAGTATATACATAGTGAATAAGTTAACAGTTACTTCACCTGTACCCTCAAAGGTCCAGTCTGGATTTTGGCACATATGCCCGGTCTCATGGTAAAAACCCCAGTTACCTTCATTAATTAAATGGTTACTAGCCACTAGATTTTTGGCGCTGACGGATGGAATCATGATGGGGTTACCGGCGTGCATCCAACCAGCACAGAGTTGGACATCTGCACAATACCTTTGCGGATAATCTCTAGTCTTGGGTAAGACGGCTAAATCAGCTGATAGATCTAAGACTCGATCCCAGGTCTGCATTAATAATTTGGGATTATCTAGCTCGCGTACTTCGGTGGCAGGAACGGTCAAGATGACTTTATCTGAAGCCAGTTCTGCCCAAGGAGCGGGTAAATACCTGACTCGTTGAACCCAATCCTGAAGACTTGTTTGACCCAATTTATAATAAGGTGATTCGACTGCGCCATCTATTGTTACTGTTATTGATCCATCATGAGTTGCCTCAGTAACTACGATGTAAATTAATCCGCCGAAAGAACTTGCAATTTTTGTCTCTGGTTGGGTTAATGGCCATTCATTAGTAATCTCTGGAGCCCGATTCCATACTGATTTATTCCATAGTTTGCATGTGGTTGATCCCATACGTACTTTTATTTTTTTCCCAACGGCAGTTGGAGGTAAATGGACATGGATCATTTGACCTGCATCTGCAAACAATCCCAGACTATGCCAGCCCACGATTGAGGTATCGACTTTTACGCTTCGCTTAATTGATGGTGTTCCCGCTGGAGAAATACCTGGAAATATTTTAGCGGATGAATGTGCCTTTATGTCTTTGGCAGCTAAACGTCTTGATTGACGAATTTCTTCCGACATAGCTAACCGTTGCAAGATATCTCTCTCCGTAATTGGTTCATCTGGAGAAGGATTCTGTTGATTGATATCACCGCCTAGAACCTTTTCTAGCTTGGGACGAAAGATTTGGTCGCCAATTGGAACACAGTTGGCTGCTGTTGTTAGGATATTAGATAAGATTAAAATTTCTTGATTACTAATTTTTGATTGATCCGCAGCTTTTTGAACTAATGAGTCAAGTGCGAAATATGCATTGGTACTATATGAAGGAAGCGGTTGAGCCAAAAAACCGTCTTGGATAGTATCAGAAGTAAAACCATTGGCGAAAACCAAGCCCACTGAAGCATAAAAGACATTTCCAGTGAAGTCAGTACTCAGCTGTTGATCTGGATTAAGTTGTTGCCACCCCCAGCCAGTAGCTGAATCAATGATTGCACCGCCCTGTTTTAACCAATGAATTATCTTTATTTGTTGGTTCTTAGAAGCTTTTTCTACACCGCCAATCAGCACATCGACGGCAGCGAAATTATCAATTTTGATAGATTTTGTTTGAAACCCAAGATTATTTAAATAACTGACTAAGTAGGGATTGTTAACAACTCCCACCTTGGGTTTAGGTTTTCTACCTGTCCATTTAATAGAGTTAATCAGCAGGCGTCCTGTATCGGCACTTTCGATCGAGTCTTTGTTGAAAAATCCATCGTGTCCCCAAAGCAGGACCCGACCAGTGTGGTACTTGGCACCAGCAACAACTACTTGCCCCTTTTTATCTTGAATAACGCCAAAAGTATTTGGGCCAAAAACAGAAATATTACCTGGGATTCCAGGACTGGAAATTTGATTTACACCTACGGTCAGCGTTTTTAGATCAGAGTTTTTATCCATATCTGCATATGAGGAAAAATTCAGCATTAACTGAAAAAATAAAAATACTAAAGCAAAAATTAGCATTATGTGTACACCTATAACTGCATTTCATGGGAGTACATTCTTGAGTTGTCGGATGGGTTGAATGCACTAGTTAATAGTTGCCCCTAATCCTGGCAAGCCAGAAGCAGGTTTTTTAATCCGATCTTTGGAATGCAAGTTGAGCCAATTTATTCCAAATGGGTTCTAAAAATCTGGCCAAATTCTATTTTCATTTAAAATACTTCTTACATCAATTAGACAGTTTATATCCAAGGAATGAAAGAGCCTATTTCACTCTGAAAAGTTTTACCATTTAAGTTGCCGCTAATCACGCCTCCATCCTCAGCTTTTGATAAAAACTGAAACGCTTGCGAAGCGCCACCCTCTAATCGTTCTATTTTAAAATCATGACCTCCCGCCTTAATTCGGATTTGTTGCCACTCATTGGTTCCACCGTTTACCGATTTTAAATCATTTTTCGCACACCCCACCAACAGCACTGCTACAATTATTGCAATTAGTATTTGTTTCATAACTAGCCCAAAGTTCAGCTTAATTATTTATTTTTTGCAATGTTTTCCTTAGCGCCGGAACACCAGATAACCGGAGTTCCACATGAACCATACTGATCTACAATCCCATCATATCAGACATGACAAAATCCATCAATTCCAGCTTCCATCAATCTGTGGCACTGCAAAAACCCAAAGGGTTTGGCAGAATCAATCTATTCTGAACTCCAAGGCATGGTGCAGACGCTGAGTAAACTAGATATCTAGGAAATAGGAGATGAATACATCGACCATACTAGTAGCCCTTTGGGGCTCAAGTTTTGGATTATCTACGGCATTCTATCACGCGGGGTAAAGCGGTGGGGTCGCTGTCAGCAATTGGTTCTGGCGAGTTGATTAGTGACTGTCCTGTCTATACCAAGTTGCACCCTTCTGGATGGGGGGATGTACTTCCATGTTTGGCTATAGTTATATGATACCCCACAAGGGGTGGACCGCCGTGGCGAATAGTGCGCAAGGCTTCTAGTGAAGGCTTACCATAGTTTGCCGCTATCAAAGGTGATATCTGTATGGTGTCACCTTCCTTATTTCCAGTGGTTCAACCTTCCTGAAAATCAAGATAAAATCCGGGTTTATCTGGTTGATGAATATTGCTAATCCCATATTTTAGCGACTACGATCCATTACTGGAATGTATAGGTAAGTCCCGTATAAAGAAGTATCGAGAATTACTTTAAAGCCACCTTCCAACCACCTGCACCATGTAAACTCGGACTGCCATCATCTGCCATACCCTGATATCTTGTCATTAGCATTTTGCTCGGATCAGTGGCGACTTCATGCACCATCTGCCAAGTGATTTCTTTTGGTGAAGGCTTGACATACTTTGGCCCGTCTTTGCCATGGCGTATCTTTTTGGCCTGCCGACTGACCGATGTTAATATAAAAGAATCGCTTGCTGGGAGCACCCCGGGCGAAAGGACCAGTGAAATTTGGTTTTTTAGTTCGTTGGTTAGGTTTGACAATAGTCTGAAATTCAAAAACAATATCATCCCCCGTAGACATACGTGGTAGAAACGAAACGTCCGTTATCATCCTGCAAGCAATAAAGCACGCCATTGGGAGGCTTGAGGAGAACAATGCGAAGTGTGACTTGACATTCCATTATTGAGTGCCTTTATCATAGTTAGTAAAGAATACATGCAAATCCATATTATATCAGACCTATATCTAGAGTTTAGAGGTACAGAAGTAAATGCCATTACTGTCCTTTCATCAGTATCAGTCCTACCATCCCAATAGATGGATTCTATTAGCTTAAATACTTGTACGAACAAACAATTATATCCCCTAACCCACACCTCACCATTTCAACAAGTCTGCATGCGGTAGTAACATTTACAATGCCCTGTACACTTGTTACATTACTGGGTATGCACAGTGAATATGCGGGACTCGAACCCGCACGCGTGACCCCACACGCTGCCAACGACAACTTAACCCAGTTG
>JYMV01010826.1_pt1 | contig 10884 bp, 8 predicted proteins | sample 338911 | NCBI WGS metagenome assembly JYMV01 (sample SAMN03354496, study PRJNA234377) | hydrothermal vent metagenome | biome: Deep sea; feature: Hydrothermal plumes at the Eastern Lau Spreading Center, Western Pacific Ocean; material: Seawater | place: Tonga | collected 2009 | depth 2000 m m
AGTTGAGAGGCCTTCATTATTATTAAAGAAAAAAACCATTCATTCATTATTAAAAAAATAAATTATATGAAACAAATTTTACAAAATATTGCTAATGGAGAGACGTCACTAGTTGATGTTCCCTGCCCTAAAAACATTAAATCTAATATATTAATAGCCACAATGACAACGGTCGTGTCTGCTGGTACAGAGCGTATGTTGGTTGACTTTGGCAAGGCTAATTTATTAAGTAAAGCCAAGCAGCAGCCTGATAAAGTTAAGATGGTTTTGAATAAAGTCTTAACTGATGGCTTAATGACTACAGTTGATGCAGTTCGCTCTAAACTAGACCAGCCATTACCGCTTGGGTATTGCAATGCCGGTGTAATTTTAGAAAGTGATGTTAGTGGGCTTGAGGTTGGTGATAGGGTTGTATCTAATGGCAATCATGCTGAGGTTGTACGCATACCAAAGAATCTATGTGTAAAAATTCCTGATAATGTTGATGATGAGTCTGCTGCATTTACAGTATTAGGTGCCATTGGCTTGCAAGGTGTTCGCCTAATGCAACCTACCATAGGTGAGTGTTTTGTTGTAACAGGCCTGGGCCTAATTGGCTTGATGTGTGTTCAAATTCTTCGTGCTAATGGCTGTCGAGTATTGGGTATCGATTACGATTCTAAAAAGTGTGAATTGGCACGTAAATTTGGTGCTGAAACAGTTGACCTGTCAAACAATGAAAACCCTGTTGTTGTTGCGCAAGGCTTTTCAAGAGGGAGAGGTGTTGATGGTGTGTTAGTAACTGCTTCTAGTAAGTCTGATGAGGTTATGCACCAGTCTGCAGAGATGTGCCGTAAGCGCGGTAGGATTGTACTGGTTGGCGTGGTTGGCTTAGATTTACGCCGAGATGACTTCTTTAAGAAAGAGATCACTTTCCAAGTGTCGGCCTCGTATGGCCCTGGTCGATATGATTCATTCTACGAAGAGGGAGGTAATGATTATCCGGTAGGGTTTGTGCGCTGGACTGAACAGCGAAACTTTGAAGCAGTGTTAGATATGATGTCTTCTGGTGTGTTGGATGTTAGGCCTTTGATTACTCATCGTTATGACATTGATAATGCAATTGAAGCTTATACTTTGTTAGATAACCCTGATGCACTAGGTATTGTTTTAAATTACCCTAATAAAGACCACAAAACCCTCGTTAGATCTAAAGTTGAATTAAATGATCAGGTATCTAGAATTATTGACCCTTCTACATCTTGCGTAGGTTTTATTGGTGCAGGAAATTACGCCTCTAGAACGTTGATTCCTGCATTCAAAGAGGCTGGCGCTGTATTAGACACATTGGTGACGAGCGGCGGTGTCAGTGGCGTACACCATGGAAATAAAAATCAATTTGCAACAGCTTCTACGGATACTGATGATTTATGGAATAACGATAGAATTAACACGATATCGATTGTTACTCGGCATGATGCACACGCACAGCAAGTGGTTGATGCACTAAAATCTGGAAAAAATGTATTTGTTGAGAAACCACTTGCATTAACTTTAGATGAGCTTAGTGTGATTGATGAGGCTTACCAAAAGGCAAACAATTCTAATACTGTTCGATTAATGGTTGGGTTTAACCGTCGTTATGCCCCACATGTAATCAAGATGAAGGAATTATTAGATAGTCATCGTTCTCCTAAGTCAATTATTATGACTGTCAATGCTGGGGCGATACCAGTTGAGCACTGGGTGCAAGATAACTTAGTTGGTGGTGGAAGAATTATTGGGGAGGGTTGTCATTTTATAGATTTGATGCGACACCTCATTGGACATAAAATAACCAATTTTCAAGCTACGATGATGGGCAATATTCCAGGTGTTGAAGTGAGAGAAGACAAGGCCTCTATTACCTTATCATTTGAAGATGGTTCGTTTGGGACTATTCATTATTTGGCTAATGGCGGTTCTGCTTTTCCTAAGGAGAGAATTGAAGTATTTTGTGATAATGCAGTATTGCAAATGGATAATTATCGAGTTCTTACAGGCTATGGTTGGTCTGGCTTTAAGAAAATGAAACTGTTTAAGCAAGACAAAGGTCAAACGACATGTGCTAAAGTTTTTATTGAGTCTATAACTAATGGCGAAGAATGCCCAATACCCTACAATGAAGTAATGGAAAGCTCAAGAGTGTCAATTGAAATTGCTAATTTGTTACGTGATTAATGCTTAAAAAAGCACTACTTTTTTTTAATACCGTCAAGTATTTAAAGGTTGGTCAAATAACAAGCAGAATCAAACGTAAGCTGACTAAGCCAAGGGCTGACTTGTCAGGCGCCCCTGAGATTTCAATCGTTGATAACAACCTTAAATCTACCGTAAAGTGCCAACAAAAAATGTTTGGCAATAATATCTTTAAATTTTTAAATAAAGAATTCAATCTTAGAGTGCAAGGAGATTGGAATTCTACTAATCAAGATAAGTTATGGCTATATAACTTGCATTATTTTGATGATTTAAATGCTATCAATTCAGAGCAAAGAACTACACAGCATTACGATCTAATCCAAAGATGGATTGATGAAAACTCACCTGGACAGGGGAATGGCTGGGAGCCTTATCCATCTTCATTACGAATTGTCAATTGGATAAAGTGGTCATTATTGAACACTGATTTAAAACAAGAGTGGTTAGATTCGTTAGCTATCCAGATAAGATTTCTGAGTCAAAATTTAGAATACCATCTTTTAGGTAATCATCTATTTGCTAATGCAAAAGCTTTAATTTTTGCCGGACTGTATTTCCAAGGAAATGAATCTGATAAGTGGTATCAAACTGGAATAAAACTCTTAAACAGGGAATTACCCGAACAGGTGCTTGGTGATGGCGGTAACTTTGAACTTTCCCCTATGTATCATGCAATTTTTCTAGAAGATTTGTTAGATATTATTAATATTCACCAGGTTTACGAAAAAAAATTACCAGACAATATAGTGTCTAAGGTTATACAGATGCTTAAATGGTTGAAAAGCATGTGTCATCCAGATGGTGAAATAGCATTTTTTAATGATTCAACTCTGGGTATAGCTCCAACTTTAGCTGAGCTATTAAGCTACACTAAAAGACTTAATGTTGTTTATAGCGACGGTCAGGAAAATCAACTGACATATCTTAAAGAGTCTGGGTATATTAGAGTAAACAGAGAAGAATTAGCAATTATTGCAGATGTTGCTGAAATTGGACCTAGTTATATTCCCGGACATGGACACGCAGATACGTTAAGTTTTGAGTTGTCTTTGTTTGGCGAAAGAGTGATTGTTAATTCTGGAATATCAACCTATGAATATGGGAGTGATCGCAATATACAAAGAGGGACACAGATGCATTCGACTATTGCTATTGATGATACTGACTCTAGTGAGGTTTGGGGTGGATTTCGTGTGGCAAAAAGAGCAAAAGTCTTTAATATAAATACCATTAAAGAAGAAAATTATTTGAAATTTTCAGCTTGTCATGATGGTTATAAGGGACTCAATGGAAAGGTTGTGCATTGTCGCGAGTGGAGTGTGTCTGGAAATTTGTTAGAGGTTAAGGATAATATCACCGGAAGTGGTAAACATAAAATAGTATCTGTATTACCACTACATCCAGAGGTTGTGGTGGGTAATGTTCGGGATAATTCTGTTGAGCTTGATATTAAAGGGAACAAGGTAAAGGTTATCTTTAAAGGAAAAGGATCATTGCTAGTTAGAGCATCTCATTATCATCCTGAATTTGGGTTGTCAATTGATAATAAACAACTCATATATAGCTATAATGGCAATTTACCTTTTAAGACAAGCATAAAAATATCATGGTAAAAGTATTAGCGGTATTCGGTACCCGCCCAGAGGCCATTAAAATGGCACCAGTAGTGCATGCACTTAGCAGGAAAGCAGATGTAAAAGTATGTGTAACAGCTCAGCACAGAGAGATGCTTGACCAGGTACTAGATCTATTTGAAATTACTCCTGATTACGATCTTGATATTATGAAGCCTGAGCAAGATCTTTTTGATATAACTAGTAATGTATTATTAGGGATTAGAAAAGTTCTGCAATCTGAATGTCCAGATATTGTATTGGTGCATGGAGATACGACTACCTCTATGGCTGCAGCTATGGCTGCATTTTATTTGCAAATCCCAGTAGGACATGTTGAAGCAGGCCTGCGTACCCATAATATTAACTCTCCTTTTCCAGAGGAGTTTAACCGTCAACTTACATCTAGAATTGCCACTTTTCATTTTGCACCAACTGAGATTGCACGTCAAAACTTGCTAGAAGAAAAAGTACAAGATAGTCAAATTTTCGTAACAGGCAACACAGTTATTGATGCTTTGCTCTCTATGGTAGAAAAAGCAAGATCTACTAATTTTTCAGACAATATTTTAGAAGTTGCACCATTTTTAAAGCAAAAGAGCGATACTTTTCGTGTTATTTTAGTAACTGGCCACAGGCGGGAAAATTTTGGGCAAGGTTTTGAAGAAATTTGTCAGGCGTTACGTGATATCGCGCGTGAAAATCCAGATGTTAAAATTATTTACCCAGTACATTTAAATCCGAATGTTCGTGAGCCTGTTAATAGGATTTTATCCAATATAAATAATGTATATCTTATTGAGCCAATGGAATATTTAACATTTATTAAGTTAATGGATTTATCGTATTTAATTCTGACAGATAGTGGCGGCATTCAAGAAGAGGCGCCCAGCTTAGGAAAGCCAGTATTGGTAATGCGTGACACAACAGAACGACCAGAAGCGCTAGAAGCGGGAACAGTAAAATTAGTGGGCACAAATAAAGAGAAAATTGTGAAGATGGTCAATCAGTTGTTAACAGATAATAAATTTTATGGGCAAATGTCTAGAGCTCATAATCCATACGGAGATGGAGATTCCAGTAATATGATTTGCGATATATTGGTAGGTGAGGGCGGTTTGTGATTGTATCGGTAATAGGGCTGGGCTATATAGGACTACCAACTGCAGCAATACTTGCTTCAAGAGGGGTTGATGTAATCGGGGTTGATGTAAATCAGAATGCAGTAGACATTATTAACCAAGGGAAAATTCATATTGTTGAGCCAGAATTAGATATTTTGGTTCGTGAAGCTGTGGAAAAAGATCAATTAAAAGCAGTCATAAAGCCAGAAAAAGTAGATGTATTTATGGTGGCAGTGCCAACACCTTTTAAAGGTAACTATAAACCTGATTTATCTTATATTAAGTCTGCAGCAAAAGCAATTGCTCCGGTGTTAGAAAAAGGGAATTTGGTTATTTTAGAGTCAACATCTCCTGTTGGCACCACAGAGAAGATGATGGAGTGGATGAAAGCAGAACGACCAGATCTATCTTTCCCAGAATTTGGTAGCAATGATTCGCAGTATGATATCGCAATAGCACACTGTCCAGAGCGCGTATTGCCAGGCCATGTGATTCGTGAATTGGTAGAGAATGATAGAATAATTGGCGGTGTCACTATTCAGTGTGCAGAGCGAGCTCGTGACCTTTACAAGATATTTGTTGAGGCCGATTGTTTGATTACCGATTGCCGAACAGCAGAATTAAGTAAGTTGGTAGAAAATTCCTTTAGAGATGTCAATATTGCTTTTGCTAATGAGCTGTCTTTGATTTGTGATAAGCTGGATATTAATGTGTGGGAGATGATTAAATTGGCAAATCGTCACCCCCGTGTTAATATCTTGCAGCCTGGTCCTGGAGTAGGTGGGCATTGTATTGCAGTAGACCCATGGTTTATTGTTGATTCTGCACCGGATGAAGCAAAATTAATTCGAACTGCTAGATTGGTTAATGATATGAAGCCTAATTTTGTTTTGGATAAAATTGACCATGCAGTTAATTCTATCGGAAGAAAAAAATCAGAGCTGACAATTGCATGTCTAGGTTTGGCATTTAAGCCAGATATTGATGATTTACGTGAAAGTCCAGCATTAAATATTGCTAAACAGATAAGTTTAATGAAGTTTAAGAAGGTGTTTCTTGTTGAGCCGAATATTAGTAAAGCGCCTAAAGAGTTCAAAGCCGGTACAAAGATAACTTTAATGGACGAAGCATTAAAAGTGGCTGACATAGTTGTACTATTGGTTGATCATATTCAATTTAAAACTATGGATTTAAATCTTTTGTCTGGCAAGCAGATAGTTGATACTCGTGGTATTTGGTCTTGAAGATTGTATTTTTCACATTTTATTATCCACCAGATCTTTGTGCGGGCTCATTTCGTGCAGTAGCATTGGTGCAGGCTCTATCCAAAAATCTAAACAGTAATGACGAGCTGCACGTTATCACAACACATCCAAATCGTTATGCAAGCTACAAAGTGGCAGCAAAAGATATTGAGCAGGATGCCAAGATTACAATCCATCGTATCACAGTGCCAGGACATCAAAGTGGCATGTTTTTTCAAGCACGTACATTTATTTCTTATTCTGTCTCAGCCTATAAGTTATGTAAACAGATTGGCCCTATTTTTATAATTGGAACTACTTCTCGTCTAATGACTGGGGTGTTGACTGGTATTTCCGCATACAGGCTAAAGTGTAGATATTTTATTGATTTACGAGATATATTTTCTGAAACTATTTCAGAAATCTTATCACGAAAAAGCAAAATATTAGGAAGCATATCTAAAACTATATTTTCTTATTTAGAAAAGAAGTTATTCAATAATGCGTCAGGGGTCAACGTTGTATCGGAGGGGTTTTTAGAGTATTTTCAAGAAGGAGGAATTGATGTGTCTAATTGGTCCTTTTTTCCAAATGGCGTAGATAAAGAATTTCAAAATTCACAGCCTACTAAGAAAAATAATACGAAAAATATTAAAACTATTTTATATGCTGGGAATATTGGTAGTGGGCAGGGGTTAGAGACTATATTGCCAGAAGTTGCAAAAAAACTGGGTAATGGTTATCAGCTGTTGGTTGTTGGTGATGGTGGAATGCGAGCAATTCTTGAAAAGAGTATTAAAAATAAGAGTGTTGATAATATTGAAATATTACCCCCAGTGAAGCGTGAGAAGCTTATTGAGCATTATCAGAATGCGGATATTTTATTTTTACATTTAAATGATATTTCTGCTTTTCGTAGAGTTCTTCCATCCAAAATTTTCGAATATGCAGCATTAGGAAAGCCAATTATTGCTGGTATAAATGGGTATTCCTCTAAATTCATGAGAGCTAATGTTCCGCATGCAATTGTATTTAATCCTGGTGATGTAAGTCAGTGTGTAGACTCTATTAGGAAAGTAGAATCTTTAAGGATTGACAACAATCAAATTGATATATTTGTTAAAGAGTATGCGCGTGAAAAAATTATGAAGAAAATGGCTAATCATATTTTAACAATATTATGAAAGTGTCTCTCATAACAGGGGCTACAGGATTTATTGGTCTAAAGTTAATTAATGCATTAGACGGAGAAATTCGAATATTATCTAGAACAAAACACTCTGATTACGACACTACGGTTTGCGATTTACAATCAGAAGCTATTCCAGATCAAGCTTTAAATGGTATTGATACAGTCTTTCATTTGGCTGGATTTTCGCACGATATGCGTGATGCAAGTAAGATTTCAGATCTTTATTATAAGGTGAATGTGGGTGCTACAGTACAATTGGCTGAGCTTGCGGTAAAGTCTGGTGTCAAGAGGTTTGTTTTTGTTAGTAGTGTTAAGGCAGGTGGAAATTCAACCCCTGGTACATGCGCGAATGAGAAGGATCAGAATAATACAGAAGAGGTTTACGGAAGAACGAAACGAGAGGCTGAATTAAAGTTATTAAAAATAGGGCAAGAGTCTGGTATGCATATATCGATTATTCGACCTTCTTTAGTATACGGCCCAAATGTAAAAGGAAATTTACAATTAATGTTGTCTGGAATTGAGAAGGGTTGGTTCCCACCTTTGCCCGAGACGGGGAATCGACGCTCTATGATTCATGTAGATGATTTGGTACGGGCAATTTTTTTAGTTGCTGAAGATGAGCGTGCTAATGGAGAAATATTTATAGCAACAGATGGTGCGCCACATTCTTCTCGTGATATTTATAGCGCTATGTGCAATATTGCAGGAAAGTCAATTCCAAAATGGAGTGTTCCTAAATTTTTATTTAATTTGGTTGCCACAATAAGTCCTAAAATTAGATATAAAGTCGACAAATTGCTTGGTGACGAATACTATTCTTCAAAAAAGTTAGAGGCGCTAGGATTTAAGGCTCAAAGAACACTAAAGGAAATGAATGAAACGTCTTTTTGATTTATTTACTGGTGTTGCGATTTCCGTATTGTTGGTCATTCCAATGCTATTGATTATGATTGCGGTTCGTTTGACATCAAAAGGCCCATCATTGTATTGGTCTGACCGTATTGGAAAAAATAATGTGATTTTTAAGATGCCAAAGTTTCGATCTATGCGGGCAAATACGCCTGCTATGGCAACACATTTGTTAGACAATCCAGATTCCCATTTATCTCCAATTGGTGGTTTTTTGCGCCGAACCAGTCTAGATGAACTGCCACAATTGTATTCAGTGTTAAATGGTGACATGGGTTTTGTGGGGCCAAGGCCAGCACTCTTTAATCAAGATGACTTGATAGCGTTACGTACCGAGAAAGGTGTGGATAAATTATTACCTGGTATCACGGGCTGGGCACAGGTAAATGGCAGAGATGAACTATCAATCTCTGATAAGGTTGCATTGGATGTAGAATACATGCAACGGCAATCATTTTGGTTTGATATGAAAATATTATGGATGACTTTTTTAAGAGTGGTTAAACGAGATGGGATATCTCATTGATTAATCAATTACTTTCCTTGTCTAGAATTAACAAGCAGTTGGTAATGCTTCTGATTGATTTTATGGTGCTTTTTTGTGCGCTACTTGCGGCATTCTCGCTAAGGCTTGGAGTTTGGTATTGGCCGGAGAGTGATTTAGTTTGGGTAGTATTAGGTGCTCCGATTATTGCTATTCCTATCTTTGTACGATTTGGCTTATACCGGGCCATCATTCGCTACATTGGCTTTAAAGCATTGTGGGCCGTTGTGCAAGCTGTGTCGTTATACGCACTAGTATGGGGCATAGTTGTCTTTATGTCGGCTATGGACGGTATTCCGCGCTCCGTTATTCTTATCAATTGGGTGTTGGCAATCTTGGCAATTGGCGGTTTTCGCATGGTTGCAAGGTGGTTTTTGTCAGATCTTAACGGGTTTAATCAATCTTCTAAAAAAAATGTAATTATTTATGGGGCAGGATCCGCCGGTAGGCAATTGCTTACTGCATTGCAACAATCATCTGAATACCGTCCAGTAGCATTCATAGATGATGCAAATGAGTTGAAAAGGCAGTCTATTGGTGGTGTTGAGGTTTTTACACCAAATAACATCAAAGGCTTAATTAGTAAAAGTAAAGTGTCTGAGATTTTACTGGCAATACCTTCAGCATCTCGCACTCGTCGTAATGAAGTTATTGATTTTTTAGAGCCGTATCCAGTAATGGTGCGCTCATTGCCGAGCGTGTCTGAATTAGCCCAAGGGAAAGTAAATATTGCCGATCTAAAAGAAGTCAGTATTAGAGACTTGCTCGGGCGTGATGTGGTAGAACCTAATGAAGACTTGTTAAATCAAAATATTGCCGATAAAGTGGTGCTGGTGACTGGGGCTGGTGGGTCAATTGGATCAGAATTGTGTAGACAAATCATATTTTTAAAGCCTAAAGCTTTGATCTTGTATGAAATGAGCGAACTGGCACTTTATACCATTGAAAAAGAACTTTCTAATATTGGCATTCATTCACTCGATATTTACCCAATACTAGGTAGCGTTAATAACAAAATTCGACTAAGTAATGTTTTTAAGCGTTTTAGCGTGGATACTATTTATCATGCTGCAGCGTATAAGCATGTTCCGATGGTGGAGTTTAATAATACTGAAGGGGTTGATAATAATGTGCTTGGCACACTGAGTTGTGCCCAGGCGGCTATTGATGCTGGTGTTAAAACTTTTCTATTAATCTCTACAGATAAGGCTGTGCGTCCAACTAATACGATGGGTGCAACTAAACGAAGTGCAGAGTTGATATTGCAAGCATTGTCAGCTGAGCAGAATGGTACAAAATTTACCATGGTGCGCTTTGGCAATGTACTTGGCTCTAGTGGTTCGGTTATTCCACTATTTAAACAACAGATTAAAGATGGCGGGCCAGTAACAGTTACTGATATTAATATCAGTCGTTATTTTATGACCATACCTGAGGCAGTAGAATTGGTTCTTCAAGCAGGTGCCATGGGTGTGGGTGGCGATGTGTTTGTACTTGATATGGGCAAGCCTATTAAGATTTATGATTTAGCAAAGAAGATGATTCATTTAACAGGTTTAGAGGTGAAAGACGAATCTAATCCTAAGGGCGATGTAGAAATACAGATTACGGGATTACGTCCGGGTGAAAAATTGTTTGAAGAATTGTTGATTGGTAATAATGTTAGTGATACTGATAATCCACTGATTATGCGAGCCGAAGAAGATATGCTAGCCTGGGAAGAATTAGAGCCGATTTTGAATGGACTTGAACTCGCAATCAAGGACTGTGATCATGAACAATTGCGAAAACTACTCATTCAAGCAGTGCCTGGTTTTAAACCCCAATGTGAAATTAGCGACGTTTTATACAAAGAAATTTAGTTTATTCTACAGTTACTGATTTGGCCAAGTTTCTAGGTTGGTCTACATCGGTACCTTTGATGAGTGCTACGTGGTAGCTAAGTAGTTGTAATGGTATGGTAAAGATGATTGGCGCCGTAATACGACCTAGATCAGTGGTGGTTGGGACAATGGTCATTCCTTGCATTGGCTCT
>JYMV01052948.1_pt1 | contig 10884 bp, 7 predicted proteins | sample 338911 | NCBI WGS metagenome assembly JYMV01 (sample SAMN03354496, study PRJNA234377) | hydrothermal vent metagenome | biome: Deep sea; feature: Hydrothermal plumes at the Eastern Lau Spreading Center, Western Pacific Ocean; material: Seawater | place: Tonga | collected 2009 | depth 2000 m m
TTTGTAAAAATGAATCGGGACAATTTTCAAAATCCATTCAATGTGGTTACCACGGCTGGACTTACAATTTAAAGGGTAAACTCATTGGAGCTCCCCATATGGATGCAGTGGATGGATTTGATAAAAAAGATTACCCGCTTCATCCCGTAGTACTGGCGGAGTGGGAAGGATTTATTTTTATAAATCTATCTGATAAACCTGAAAATTTTGATTCTGTATTTTCCCCATTAAAAGATCGCTTCAGTGCCTGGAATATTTCTGATTTGGTCATTCAGGAAACAAAAGAATATCATGTTAAAGGAAACTGGAAATTAGTGATCCAAAATTATTGTGAATGTTACCACTGTCCCATTCTTCATCCCGATCTTGCAGCCATCCACAACTATATGGATGGTCGCAATGATCTCCATGAAGGCCCTTTTTTAGGTGGCTATATGGATTTTAACGATGATAAAAACAGCATCACAGCCAGCGGTGAATTATGCAGCCCACCTTTGGATGGTGTGAATAATGAAAACTTAAACAGAGTATATTATTATTCCATCTTCCCCAATATGCTGTTAAGCCTGCACCCGGAATATGTCATGTATCATACTGTGATGCCAGATGGTGTGGATAAATGCAAAGTCACCTGTTCCTGGCTTTTTACAAAAGATGTGGTGGAATCAGGAAAATATAATACACAAGATGCCATCGATTTCTGGGATATGACCAATAAGCAAGACTGGTACATATCTGAATTATCTCAATTAGGAATCCAGTCTAAAAAATATTTTCCTGCACCTTATTCTGGGCAGGAAAGTTTGCTCGCAGCTTATGATAAATATTATTTGAGCGAACTAAATAAATAATTGATTCAGTTTAAAATCTACCGAATATAAACTGTCTTCATATTGGTAAACTCCCGAATCCCTACTTCAGATAGTTCTCGACCATAGCCTGATTCTTTAATTCCACCAAAGGGTAATCGGGGATCCGAGCGGACAAAATCATTCACAAAGCAGCATCCTGCTTCAATCTCATTTGCTGCAATTCTTTCCCCTTTTTCTACATCTCTGGTGAAAACTGCACCACCTAATCCGAAGGGAGTCTGGTTCGCCAATTTAATGGCTTCAGCTTCATCTTTCACTGGAATAATGGAAGCAATCGGTCCAAAGATTTCATCATCAAAAGCTGGCATTCCTGGTTTTACATTATCAAGTAATGTTGCTGGATAAAAGGCACCTCCATTATGAGGGTGCAATTAACTTTTTATTCTTAAATTATTAATGGGGAAACCAATGGGTCATCCTTAATTTATTGGCATATTTTAATCCAATTTATTTAATAGAATCATAAAGATAATTCATTGTTAAAAGATATTACCCAAGATTTTTCACGTCGGCATATTGGTCCCAACTTGGCAGAGCAGCAGGAAATGCTTTCCCAATTGGGATTGAAGTCCATTAATGCGTTAATTGATAAAACAATCCCAAAAACAATCCAGACTAAATTCGGACTCCATATTGGACAAGGGCTTGATGAATTTTCTCTCCTGAAAAAAATAAAGGGGATTGCATCAAAAAATATTGTTGCCAGATCTTATATTGGGATGGGATATTACGGCACCATTACACCGCCCGTTATTCAACGAAATATTTTAGAAAATCCTGGTTGGTATACAGCTTATACCCCCTATCAGGCTGAAATTTCTCAAGGGCGCCTGGAAGCGTTGGTGAACTTTCAGACCATGGTGACAGATATGACTGGTTTAGATATTGCCAATAGTTCACTTCTGGACGAAGCCACAGCTGCGGCAGAAGCCATGATTATGCTTTTTCATTCAGCCCAAAAAAGAAATCGATTTCTCGTAGCCGAAAATTGCCATCCCCAAACCATTGATGTCCTGAAAACACGGGCGAACCCCATTGGCATTGAACTCTCGATTCAATCCACTGACACATTTGATTTTAGTGATGATGTTTTCGGTGCCTTAATCCAGTACCCTGCCACGGATGGAAAAGTGGTCAACTATTCTGACCTTTGTCAAAAAGCCCATGACCAAGGTGTGGCTATTGCAATGGCCACCGATTTATTAAGTTTAGCCCTCCTCCCTTCACCGGGAGATATGGGTGCAGATGTGGCTATTGGGAGTTCACAGCGGTTTGGTGTTCCCATGGGATTTGGGGGGCCCCACGCTGCTTTCATGGCAGCAAAAGAAAAATATAAACGTAAAATGCCCGGACGAATCATCGGCGTTTCGGTGGACCGCCATGGCAATCCAGCCTATCGCATGGCACTCCAGACTCGGGAACAGCATATTCGTCGGGATCGGGCCACATCCAATATATGTACATCTCAGGTTTTACTCGCCGTTATGGCAGGAATGTACGCTGTATATCATGGGGCGGAGGGTATTCGCGCCATTGCCAAACGTATTCATGGTAAAACAAAAGATTTAGCCACAGCACTCTCGGCAGGTGGTTATCATATTGTTCATGACCAATTTTTTGATACGATAAGAATTGGATTAAATAACATACTTGATGATGAAATAAAAAATCGGGCAGAATTCAGCAATATGAATTTCCGTTATTATGATAATGGTGACGTGGGTATTGCTTTGGATGAAACGGTTTCCCCCGGAGACCTCTCAGATATCTTAACTGTTTTTAAGACGGAAAAATCAAGTAGAACCAATGGGTTTGATTTACAGGATACACGGGCCAATGATTTCCTCACTCATTCGGTATTTAGCAACTATCATACTGAAACAGAAATGATGCGGTATCTCCATCGGTTGGAAACCAAAGATTTAACCCTGAATACCAGCATGATTTCTTTGGGTTCCTGCACCATGAAACTCAACGCTGCCGCTGAAATGATGCCCATCACCTGGCCGGAGTTTGCCTATCTCCATCCTTTTGCACCGGCAGATCAAACACAAGGTTATTCAGCATTAGCTAAGACCCTTTCGGATTGGCTCATGGATATGACTGGATTGCAGGGGTGTTCGCTCCAACCCAATTCCGGTGCCCAAGGCGAATATGCAGGCCTTCTGATTATCCGTGCATTCCATTTAGATAATGGGAATAATCATCGAAATATTTGTCTGATTCCTGCGTCTGCCCATGGGACGAACCCCGCCAGTGCTGTCATGTGCGGAATGAAGGTTGTTGTGGTTGAATGTGATGACAATGGGAATATTGATGTTAAAGATTTAAAAGCGAAAGCAGAACAGCATCAAGAAACCCTTGCGGCGATTATGGTCACCTACCCCTCCACTCACGGTGTATTTGAAGAAGCCATCGGGGATATTTGTAATATTGTTCACGAAAATGGTGGACAGGTGTATCTGGATGGCGCCAATTTAAACGCCATGGTGGGTTTGGCTCGAATTGGAGAATTCGGCGCGGATGTCTGTCATATTAACCTACACAAAACATTTGCCATCCCCCATGGCGGCGGCGGCCCCGGGATGGGACCCATCTGTGTGGCCAATCACTTAATCCCATTTTTACCTGGACATCCGATTTTAAATAATAGTGAAACAGCAATTCATGCTGTATCTGCCGCACCATTGGGTAGTGCAGGAATCCTCCCAATCTCCTGGGCCTATATTGCTATGCTCGGGGATGATGGACTCAAAGCTTCTACAGAAATTGCCATATTAAATGCGAACTATATGGCCCATAAATTACAGGGCTATTTTCCTATTCTTTACCGTGGGACTCAAGGATATTCAGCCCATGAGTTCATCCTGGATTTGCGCCCCCTCAAAAAAAAATCAGGCATTTCTGATGAAGATGTTGCCAAACGATTGATTGATTATGGTTACCATGCACCCACCATGTCTTTTCCAGTGCCGGGGACACTCATGATTGAACCGACAGAAAGTGAATCGAAGAAGGAGCTGGATCGTTTTTGTGATGCCATGATTTCAATCAAAAATGAAATAGATGATGTCATCAATGGGAAAATGGATGCTGAGGATAATCCGCTAAAAAACGCCCCGCACACTGCCCATGCTATTGCATCAGACGAATGGGATCACCCATATTCAAGACAAAAAGCAGCCTACCCTGCGCCTTATTTAAAAAATCATAAATATTGGCCGTCTGTGGGAAGAATTGATAATGCATACGGTGATCGGAATCTTATGTGTACTTGTCCTCCCGTTGAAGCCTATAAAAAATAATACTTTATTGCCCTTTAACAGTTGGCGAATCCCAATAACTGAATGAAATAATAAAATGCTCACCATTCTTTCTCCGTCAAAAACGCAAGATTTTTCTCTTCTTTCTGGCGTAGCATCATCCTACCCAAGACAGATTAATCAAACAAATCAATTGATGGTATTGATGCAGAAAATGTCTAAACCCAAACTTGCAGAATTAATGTCGTTAAGTAAAACTTTATCAGAACAAACTTATAAAAAGACTCAAAATTTTGAATTCAAAGATAATCCACAAAATACAAAACAAGCATTATTCGCTTTTAAAGGTGAAGCGTTTAATCACATTGATGCAAAAAGTTTTTCGTCAACAAATTTAATTTTTGCTCAATCTCATTTACGCATTATTTCCGGATTATATGGTGTGCTTCGTCCTTTGGATTTAATACAGTCTTATCGATTAGAAATGGCGACAAAACTTGCCAATAAAAATGGAAGGAATATTTACGATTTTTGGGAAAACACTATTACGGATATACTCAATCAAGATGAAAATGAAATAATCATTAATTTGGCATCTAATGAATATTTCAAATCGATTAAAAAGAATCGATTAAAGGCAAAAGTGATAACGATTCATTTCAGAGAAAAGAAAATTAACATGTATAAAACGATTGGGGTTTTTGCGAAACAGGCACGTGGAGCAATGGTAAATTATTTAATCACAAATCAAATTACCGATTCGATTTTATTGAAAAAATTTAATCAAGATGGCTATACGTTTAATCAACAACACTCATCAGAGTCCGATTGGGTTTTTACACGTGGATAGTGCTTAACTTTTCCTGCTCTTCCATCAATTCTAAATACTCATTTTCTAAACGATTCATGATTCCCATTGCTTTTTGTAACAATTCATAATCATCCCCAGTAGATGAATCTTGAGTTATCCCGCGCTGTTCATTAATCTCTTTTTCAATGACTTTAAATCGTTTCTCAATCCACGCCAGCCGGTTACGAGTTTTCTTTCTTTCTTCATAATCAGACTTTCCCTTGCGTTCGACTTTCACTGTTCGAGAGAAAGTTTTTTCTGATTTTTCTTCCTGTTTTTTCCATGCGTAATATTCGTAATTCCCCTCAAATAAGCGGATGCCACCACCACCCACTTCACAGGTGAGATTTGTCACATTATTCAAAAAGTGGCGATCATGGGAAATACAAACAATGGATCCGGAGAATTGAATGAGTGCTCGTTCCACCACATTTCGAGTCATCATATCCAGATGGTTTGTAGGTTCATCCAATAAGAGTAAATGGGATGGCTCTACCAGCATCCTTGCCAAAGCCACCCTCGCTTTTTCACCACCGGAAATCACTTTTACATATTTTTCAATTTCATCCCCAGAAAACATGAAGCTCCCCAAATAAGTTCTCATTTCTGTCTCGCTCCAACCCGGACTTACTTTTTGGATGGATTCAAAAACGGTATCATCGGGGTCTAATGTTTCCAATTGATGCTGCGCATAATAGGCCCTATCTATATTGGAACCCATGCGAATTGCACCGGAGGAAACGGATTCAACGCCGGCTAACATTTTTAATAGTGTTGATTTCCCCGCACCATTATGCCCAACCAATCCAATCTTTTGTCCCCGTTCCACCAACATGTCCATATTATTAAACACTTCAATATTCCCGTAGTGTTTGGTCACATTTCGGCAGGATGCCACATTCAAGGGCAATCGTTTTGGCTGGGGTAATCTCAAATTCATGGTATGCTTTTGTTCAGTAGGTGCTTCGATCTTTTCCAATTTATCCAGCATTTTTACTCGGCTTTGAACTTGAGTTGCTTTGGTATTTTTTGATCGAAATCTCTCTATGAAGCGTTCTGTATCTTTAATCTGTTTTTGCTGATTACGATAGGCATTTTTGTGCTGCTCCATCCGCAATGCTTTTTCTTCAGTGAACTTTGTATAATTCCCGTAATATAGGGTGATTTTTTTTAGATCAATTTCAAGAATATTATTTATGGACCGATCTAAAAAAGCTCTATCATGGCTAATCATAACCAACCCACCTCTCCAATTGGACAAAAATAATTCCAGCCAAATGGTCGCCTCCAAATCTAAATGGTTAGTGGGTTCATCCAAAAAAAGGATATCCGGTTCCTGTAAAAGAATAGACGCCAGCGCCACGCGCATTCGCCAGCCGCCACTAAAGACATCCATGGGCTGTGTAAATTTTTCATCAGAAAATCCGAGACCACTCAATATTTTTTTTGCCTTGTCTTCAAGATTCCAACCACCCAAGGATTCAAAGCGATGCTGAGCATCGCCCAACTTATTTATCAATTCCATGTTGTTATGGTCTTTGGAAATCGCTTCAGACAAGGTAAGAATTTTTCCTTCCAGATCACGTACTTCCGGATAAGTATTCAACACTTCTTCTAAAATGGATCGTCCGGTGCCAGCAACAATATCCTGGGCAAGATATCCAATGGTGGTGGATTTATCTACTTGTATACTTCCTGAATCGGGGGATTCTTTTCCCAGCATTATTCGGAGCAATGTGGTTTTCCCCGATCCGTTAGGTCCCACAAGCCCAATACGCATTCCGCGCTTTATAAATATATTTACATGATTAAATAAGTCGCCATCCGGGAAGGATTTGGACATGTTCTCAAGACGGATCATTTGATTTTAACACAAAGTTGTAGGGTCGCAAAGAAAATTAGTTACAATTTTCCATCGACAAAGGTTCTGTGATTAACGATCAGTTTTACTTGATGGATTGTATTGATTAGATCAAGGTCGCCCTCAACTTGAACATGGATGTAGTTATCTGTGTGTCCCGTGAGTTTCCCATTTTTCATATTTTCAAAAAGAACCGGACGATTCTTTTCTATGAATTGATCGTGGAAAAAACGTCGTTTTTTATCGGACAAAATGTGGAGCATTTTGCTGCGTTCCGCGCGTTTTTCTTTGGATACTACTTTCCCCATTGCATCCGCATCTGTATTGGGCCGCTCTGAATAGGTAAATACATGGAGATAGGAAATATCCAATTCGTTGAGAAAATGATATGTATCGAGAAAATCATCATCTGTTTCACCGGGAAACCCCACAATCACATCCACACCAATGCAAGCATCTGGGATACATTCCTTTATTTTTAACACTCTACCTTCAAATAATGACCTTTTATATCTTCGTCGCATCGCGTTCAATATTTTGTCTGAACCAGACTGCAGTGGCACATGAAAATGGGGCATTAACTTTTCGGATTTGGCGCAAAATTCTATAATTTCATTTGTAATTAAATTTGGTTCAATCGAAGAAATACGAATTCGGTCAATCCCATCAAGTAAATCTAATTGATGAATGAGATCAAAAAATGTTTCGTGAGATCCTTTCCCGAAATCGCCAATATTTACACCGGTGAGCACTATCTCTCTCGCGTCAGTTGCGGCCACTTCCCTAGCAGTTTTCATAGTGCTTTCAATGGTATCGCTGCGGCTTTCACCCCGGGCTAATGGGATCGTACAGAACGAACAAGTATAATCACAGCCATCCTGCACCTTCAAAAATGATCGCGTTCGTTCCCCGGAAGAATAGGACGGTGTGAAGGTGTGCAAATGATCAATCTCGGATTGAATCACTTTTGTACCAATGTTCAGATCAATGGAATCTAAATGATTCAATAAATTAAATTTTTCTTCCGCACCCAAGACTATATCTACACCTTCAATTGCTGCAATATCATTAGGCTTCAATTGAGCATAACACCCAATGACGGCAATAGACGAATTTGGATTTCTGCGTTTGGCCTGCCGTATGAGTTTTCGGGCTTCTTTATCTGCATTCTCTGTAACCGAACAAGTGTTCAAAACATAAATATCCGCTTCATCTCGGTAATCAACTTTTTCAAATCCATGACGAATAAAGTCACGGGAGATTGTAGCCGTTTCCGAGAAATTTAATTTGCACCCCAAAGTATGGAATGCAACGCGTTTGGTTGGTGTACTCATCTTAATTCGCCACTAAGAACACGAAGTAACACTAAGAGTTATTTGCGATCCTTAGCGATATTCGCGGCTAAAATAACGGAGCAGAAATTACATTAAAAATACTTTTTCCCCATTGAATGGCTTGCGTACTTTTTTTCATGGATTCAAAAGAAAAAATTAATATACTCCGCAAAAAGATTGATGATTGCGATAATCAAATGTTAGACTTGTTGGTTGAGCGGTTCGCCGTTTCCAAAGAAATCGGTTCCATCAAAGCATCCCATAATCTTAACGTCGGTGACCCGAATCGAGAACGGGAGATTATCGAGCGACTTGCTGAAAAGTTAGAAGGGAACCTGGATAGAGACGACATTGCTGCTATTTTTGGAACGATTTACCATATTTCAAAAAAAATACAGAAAAAGTAAAATAAGGTTGGTTCTGGTTCTTTCCAGTCCTTAATATCCACAGTCATGAATAACATGAATACAAAAAATTATTATAGCTGGTATTGGTTTTTTAGCCGCAAAGGGGTTTTGTAGTCCCAGGAATACCTGTACACGCTGACTGCTCTTAAACCCCGACAATGATCGGGGTTTTTTTTTGCTCAAAATGGATAAAACACAACTTACATTCAACGAATTTCAAGACCTTGCCCAAGAATGCACAACCATTCCCGTGTATAAACATATCCTGGCAGATATGCTGACGCCAGTAGCAGCTTGGGTGCATCTTTCCAAGAAAGCGGAGTATGCGTTTTTACTGGAGTCTGTTGAAAAGGGAAATCAATATTCTCGGTATTCATATGTCGGTATCAATCCCCAGAAAATTCTCATGCATAAAGATGGTCATACCTCTATCACTGAGAATGGACAATCTATAAACGTTAATACGCCTTTTCTTGATCTACTCCGGGAAATACAATCCAAATATAATATGGTTAAACTCCCGGAAATCCCATCTTTCACAGGCGGACTCGTTGGCTACCTTGGATATGAAACCATCGCTTGGATAGAAGATATTCCAACTCATAATGAATCCCAATTAAATGTACCAGATTCTGTCTTCATGCTTTTTGAAGATATGATTGCCTTTGACCATTTGAAAGGATCGGCGCTGGTTATTTCCAATGTAAAGGTGGATCCCAATCACGATTTGAAAGAAAAATTTGATGAAGCCCATTTACGAGTGGATGCTATCGGTGAATTACTTCATTCCGATGTGAATTACCAAACACCAGTTCGTGTGGAACAAAGTACAGTGTCTTCCAATTTCGACCAGGTTTCTTTTGAGTCCGCAGTTTTGAAAGCAAAAGAACATATTAAAGATGGGGATATTTTTCAACTCGTATTAAGTCAACGGTTTGAGAGACAAACATCAGTAGAACCCACCACGCTTTATCGCGCTTTGCGGACCATTAATCCGTCACCGTATATGTTTCATTTAAAGATAAAAGATTTTGATATTATTGGGGCATCACCGGAATTATTGGTCAAAGTGGAAGATGGCATTGTAGAAATCCGCCCCATCGCCGGCACGCGTCAACGGGGAGAAACAGATGAAGAAGATAAAGCACTTGCTGAAGATTTGATCAATGATGAAAAGGAATGTGCCGAACATTTAATGTTGTTGGATTTGGGGCGAAACGATGTTGGACGCGTATCCGAATATGGCTCAGTGACCATTCCGGAAAATATGGTTATTGAAAATTATTCCCATGTTATGCATATTGTTTCTGATGTGAAGGGGAAACTGGCGGAAGATAAAGATCCCTTTGATGCACTTATGAGTGGCTTCCCTGCAGGAACAGTTACAGGCGCGCCAAAGATTCGCGCCATGGAAATTATTCATGAATTAGAGCCCAACCGCAGAGACATTTATTCCGGCGCCGTGGGCCTGCATTACCATCCGCACCATGATAATGAAAAATGGCACAGTCCATTTTCAGTCTGGCGCTGGCATTGTGCATGATTCTGACCCAACCAAAGAATTCGATGAAACAGTGAATAAAGCAAAAGCCATTATGGCTGCTATTGATTTTGCAGAAAATGGGTTAGTGGCGTGATTTCATTTATTATTATGACCGCTCCTAAATCCCCGCCTATGACAGGCGGGGACTGGAAGGATTTACACCTTAAAGTTTTCCCCTGTAATAGGGGAAACACAAAGGGGTCATAAATAATGATTCTCGTTATCGATAATTACGATTCATTCACCTATAACTTGGTGCAATACATTGGGACGATTAATCCAGATGTCAAAGTCGTGCGGAATGACCAATTTAAAATAGATGAAATTGAAAAGTGGAATCCATCTCACATAGTCATTTCCCCAGGTCCTGGAAGGCCAGAAAATGCGGGAAATTCAACTGACATAATCAAAAAATATGGAGCAACTATTCCAATCCTTGGCGTTTGTCTCGGGCATCAAGCCATCACGGTGGCCTATGGTGGAAATGTGGTTCATTCATCAGAAATTGTCCATGGAAAAACTGCCACTATTCAGCATAACGGTTCAACCCTGTTCAACGGAATAAACGGTTCATTCACCGCCACGCGATATCATTCTTTGGTGTCGGAACGAAACAGTTTACCCAATGAATTAAATATAACGGCAGAATTGGACAATGGACTTATCATGGGAATTTCGCATAAATCACACCCAGTGTATGGTGTGCAGTTTCACCCGGAATCCATTGCCACGGAGAATGGATTACAGATTGTAA
>JYMV01028315.1_pt1 | contig 10882 bp, 9 predicted proteins | sample 338911 | NCBI WGS metagenome assembly JYMV01 (sample SAMN03354496, study PRJNA234377) | hydrothermal vent metagenome | biome: Deep sea; feature: Hydrothermal plumes at the Eastern Lau Spreading Center, Western Pacific Ocean; material: Seawater | place: Tonga | collected 2009 | depth 2000 m m
GACAGGTGCATAGCCATAAGTGCTTTGGCTTCGGGTTTAGTATCGATCGTACTTTTATTGGTCTTGTTCGGCGATCAGGATACTTCAGTTAAAGAGTTTTTTGAGGAGCAAATGCGCGCCCATTTTTCCCAGTCGATGGAAGCTTTCGAGTCCGTGGGCGAGAATAAAGCGGAAGTCGCAGATATGAAGGCATTCGCAGAACGAACGGCAGAAGGTTTTGCGGCATCTTATCCCGCTTTTTTACTTATCGGGTCGTTGATTGGTTCAGCAGCCAATTACGCATTGCTTCGGATAGCCTGGACTCGACTTTATGGGCCGGGCCTGTTTTCTGGAGGAGCATTCTCCGAATGGCTTTGCTCGGAGAACTTGATTTGGGCTTTCATATTGTCCTCTGCGGCTTTGTTCCTGGGGGAGGGCATGGTGGCGGATGCAGGGCTGAATGTCTTTCTGGTTGTGCTTGTTATCTATTTTACCCAGGGACTCAGTATTGCCGTGCATTTTCTGAAAGCCAGGAATGTGCAGGTATTCTTTTGGTTTGTTCTTTTTATATTAATATTTGTGCAACCTCTTTTAATAGGTTTGGTGGCTGGATTAGGCGTGTTCGATATCTGGGCGGATTTTAGAAAGCTGAGGAAAGCTGCGGATATAGAATAAAGGGTATCTCTAAAAATTGTTTTTGGTCACCGGCGAGCCGTCGGGAGCAAATAGCAAAGGCTCATCAAGCCGAAATGACCTTTTTTTAGCCAATAAAAGTTATTACCCCTCTGGGGCACGCGTGATGTCCTCTTCATTAGTCCTCATGCCCTGCAAGGGTAAAAGTTAAGGAAGAATATCACGTGCTCATTGGCCCCACGCCTAGTGGTTGCCTTAGAGAAAATTACCGAATAAACAGAGATCTTCTGAAAACATTCTGGTCCTGATGAAAGGAAAAATTTATGAAGCTGTTGTTAAAGGAAGATGTGGATGGCCTCGGGTTCTGTGGGGACGAGGTAGAAGTTAAAGACGGGTTTGGCAGGAACTTCTTGATCCCCAAGGGCAAGGCTTTGCTTGCGACTCCCAATAACCTTAAGGCTTTTAATCATCAAAAACGGGTGGTTCAGTCCAAGGTTAAAAAGGTGATTGCGACGGTACAGGCTATTGCTGATGAAATTGCAAAGGTGACCTGCACGGTTAAGAAAAAGATCGGCGATACGGGGAAAATGTTTGGTTCGGTAACGGCACAGGAAATTGCGGATTTGCTCAAAGTCCAGGGTGTTGATATTGACCGGCGTAAAATTCAGATTACCGAGCCGATTAAAAAAGCCGGTGAATATAAAATTCCTGTCAAACTTCATACGGAAGTGACAGCGGAAATCAAGCTTGTTGTTGAAGCGGAGCAGGAAGTTGCAGAACCCACTGAGGAGCCTGCCGAGCACGCCCCGGAAGTTGAACAAAAGAAGGAAGAAGCTAAAGAATAAAAAGGCTCCTGCTAGCCGCAGGGGCATGATGGTGAGTGAAGAGAGATATCACGCCCTCCCACGGGAGTGGGTTGCTACCCTGATAGAATTATGGCTGATGCCCTGACCGACATTTCTCTGAATAAATTGCCTCCCTATAACAAGGAGGCCGAACAGAGTGTTTTAGGGGCCTGCCTGCACTCCGAAGATGCGATCGCCAAAGTCCTTGAAATTCTGAGGGAAGAGGACTTCTATAAGTCTACCCATAAGAAAATCTTTGCCGTTATGCGGGGACAGTTTGAGGCCAATGAGCCGATAGATGTCCTTGCGTTGGCAGACCAGCTCAGAAAAAAAAATGAGCTGGAAGAGGTGGGGGGTATCGAATACCTTGGCCTTCTTGAAGATTTTGTGCCCACTGCTACGGCCGTGGTCCACCACGCTAAAATCCTCCGAGAGAAAAAAATCCTCCGCGACCTGATTCAAACTGCTACGGAGATTGTTTCTAGTAGTTACAGCGACAGCGAAGATGTGGATACTCTGCTTGATAAAGCCGAGCAGTCTATTTTCGAGATCTCTGAGAAAAGATCCAAACCCAGCTTTGTCAAACTCCCTGAGATCGTTAAGAAGGGGTTGTCGGATCTGGAAAAACTCTCTCAGGAACCGGGAATGGTTACCGGAGTGCCTTCCGGGTTTACTGATTTGGATAATATGACTGCGGGATTTCAGCCATCTGATTTGATCATTCTGGCGGCACGGCCCAGTATGGGTAAAACCAGCTTTGCCCTGGATATTGCCCGGTATGTATCCTTAAATAGAAAAATTCCCACTGCTTTTTTCAGTCTCGAAATGTCGAAGCAACAATTGGGGATGCGGCTTTTGTGTTCAAAGGCACAGGTGGACTCGTCCAAAGTCCGCACCGGTTATCTGGCTAAAAGTGATTGGCCTAAAGTACATGACGCTGGCAGGGAGCTTGCCGAAGCACAGTTGTTCATCGATGACAGTCCCGCTTTGACAGCTCTGGATATTCGTGCTCGTTCCCGCAGGCTTGCCGCCGAACAGCCTTTGGGACTGATAATTGTGGATTATATGCAGTTGATGCAGGGACGGGGAAAGATTGAGAGCCGACAGCTGGAAGTCTCAGAAATATCCAGGGGCCTTAAAGCCTTGGCCAAAGAGCTGAATTTGCCGATACTTGCCCTTTCTCAGTTGAGCCGTGCGGTTGAGAGCCGGACGGATAAGCGGCCTCTCTTGTCGGACCTCAGGGAATCGGGTTCGATTGAGCAGGATGCGGATGTGGTCATGTTTATTTACCGTGATGTTGTGTATAATCCTGAAACAGATGATCCGGGTAAAACGGAAATTCTGATTCGTAAACAAAGAAACGGTCCCATTGGGGAAGCGGTCTTACACTTTGAAAACCAGTTCACGCGCTTCTATGATAGAAGCTCCCGCACGGGTGTTCCACCCGAAGAAGACTCTTCAAATTTTGAGCCAGCCTTTTAAGTATAAATTTTTTATAACAGACAGACGGGGGTTGAAGTCCGATTTTATCATTTGTTTTTTACTGGTATTTTTGATGTTTGGGCTACCCAGTATCCATGCTCAACCGCATCCCGATATGGATGGTTTTCAGTTGCCACCCCAAGCCAGAGGTGATTTATACTTATCTCAAGGGAAGTTTAGGAAATCACTGGAAATTTATAAATCGATTCTGAAGGATGGGGCCGATTCTGGACCCATTTTCCGAAACATGGTTAAGGCCTGGAATGCAATTGGGGCTCTGGACGAGGCAAAGAAATATTTAAGTGAATACCGCCAGTCTCACGAAAATTCATCCACAGTTTGGTATGCGTTGGGTTACCTGCATTACTTAAAGGATGAGGACTTGGTAGCCGAAGAGTTATTTAAACGGGCGACAGAACTGGATTCTAATAATGGCCTGGCCTGGAATAATTGGGCGGCTTCTCTGGCTAAAGGGAAACACTTTCAGGAAGCGGTGAAAAAAGTGCGAACCGCGATGCTAACCAATCCGAAAGAGTTGATGTTTTTTTTTAACTTAAAAAAAATATATGAGGCGATGGGCGAAGGGCAAAGGTTTGAAGCGGAATATAATGACTCTGTGAAAGAAGGCACGAAGCCTCTGGCCTGGGGCTATGGAAAGACCCTCGCACGATCGTTGCGGCAGAAATCGTTCCGTGAATATGCCAAAGGAAATAAGATGGGAGCAATTGCCGGTTTTGAAAATATTCTAAATATATACAGGCAAATCAATGATGTGAAGGGGCAGGTGCCCGTTTTATTTAGTCTGGGCTTACTTCATGAAGAAAGTGGAAACGTCCAAAAGGGCCAGGAGTTTTTCAGGCAGGTGTTATCAATCAACCCGGATCATATTCAGGCTCAAGAGAAGGTACAACCCATTAATTAGGGTTAGGCTCCCGGTTTAATAAATTTTTACAGTCACTGAAAGGCGTTGTTTTGGCATTTGATTCGTTTTTCCGCTTGAATTGATTTAACTATTGACAAATAAGGGGTTTAAACGATACGATCGGGGGGGATTGTGAGCTTTTCTAACTTCTATCAAGGAGACAATGTGGGCAAGGACGAATTTACCATAGTTATTTTTCCTGGATCATTGAGCACACCCAGAAAATTGCGCCTGCCAAAACGTTTGGTGAAAATTAGCATTCTTGTGTCTTTTGTTGTTTTAATAGGGGTTCTTGGCTCTTCTTTCTATTTTATTCAGCAATATTTGAAGTTGCAGGATAGTGAGACAGAGCTGGTCAAGCTTCGACGTGAGTCGAAAATTCGCAAAATCCGGGTTGAAAAATTTGCCCAGCAAGTAAAAAACTTTGAGACGGAAATGGTCCGGCTGGAACGTTTTGAAAAAAAGCTCCGGGTCATAACGGCTCTGGAAAATTCCCCTAGATCGATTGAGAAAAACTGGGGAGTGGGTGGTCCTTATGGATTGAGCACAAACAGCTTCACGACAGCCATGGGCCGGGGTGCGGCCAACATGGTGGAGCGATTATCTAATGGGCTGGGTCACTTAGGAAAACAGGCTAAAATTCAGAGCATCAGTTTTCAGGAGTTAGATAATTTTTTTAAGAATCAAAAATCTTTACTTTCTTCAACCCCTTCAATTTGGCCCACCCGCGGTTGGGTAACCTCCGGTTTTGGATTCCGAAAATCTCCTTTTACGGGTTTAAGGGAAAAGCATGAAGGTTGGGATATTGCAGCCCGAAACGGGGCTCCGGTGCTTACTACGGCTGATGGTGTGGTGGTGGTCGAAGGAAGAGAGTATGGCTATGGGAACTTGGTTGAGATAGACCATGGTTATGGCCTTGTTACGCGTTACGGACACAACTCCAAACATTTGGTCAAAGTGGGGGACAGGGTCAAGCGTGGACAGGTCGTTGTGCTGGTTGGGAATACAGGGCGTAGCACCGGGCCTCATCTCCATTATGAAGTGTTGCTCAATGGCGTGCCGGTCAATCCCAAGAACTATATTTTAGAAGATTAGTTTCCGGTTGTCCTTTGACGATTATTGAATCGGCAAAATTCGATTTGTTTACCCCCCACCCGATACCCCGAAATTTTCTATGTGCATCCTTTTAGAGAGGGTTTGGCCTTGAGTCTGGGGCTGAAATTCCCTGTATTATTGTGTTTATAATTCCAAGCTGAAATTTAATTGTCAGGCTTTAAAATGGTGTTTAGTTTTATCAAAAAACTTGTGGGTACCCATAATGACCGCGAAATTATGCGGATTCAGAGTTTTGTCGATGCTGTGAACGCTCTTGAAAAAGAGATCAAGGTGCTTTCCGATGACCAGCTTAAAGCTAAAACACCACAACTGAAAGATAAGCTGGCTAGTGGTTCCACATTGGAGGATATCCTGCCCGAGGCATTTGCGGTGGTCCGCGAAGCCAGTTGTAGGACCCTGGAAATGCGTCCTTTCGATGTGCAGATTGTAGGCGGAGTGGTTCTACATGAAGGAAAAATAGCGGAAATGAAAACCGGCGAAGGAAAAACCCTGATGGCAACCATGCCGGTTTACTTGAATGCTTTGACGGGAAAGGGAGTGCATGTTGTAACGGTTAACGACTATCTGGCTCGGCGTGACAGCGAGTGGATGGGCCAGATTTATGAGTTTCTAGGCTTATCCGTGGGAATGATTTATCACGATATTCCTGAAGATGAAAGAAAGACCGCCTATTTAGCAGATGTGCTGTATGGCACCAACAATGAATTCGGGTTTGATTATCTTCGAGATAATATGAAGTTCTCAAAAGAGCAAATGGTTCAGCGGGACCTGCATTTTGCCATTGTGGACGAGGTGGATAGTATTTTAATTGATGAAGCACGGACTCCTTTGATCATTTCCGGTCAGGCGGAAGAATCCACGGATAAATATTACAAAGTGAACCAGATCATCCCCAAGTTGAAAAAAGAAGAGCATTACCTGATTGATGAAAAAGCCAAGACCGCTTCCTTGACGGATGAGGGAATTGCCATCATGGAAAATCTGTTGAATGTGGAGAACCTTTATGATCCGGCTAATATAGAAACGCTTCATTGCCTAAATCAGGCGGTTAAAGCACATGGCCTGTTTAAAAATGAAGTGGACTATGTGGTGAAGGATGGGGAGGTCATCATTATCGACGAGTTCACCGGCCGCATGATGGCAGGAAGGCGGTACAGTGATGGACTGCATCAGGCGTTGGAGGCGAAAGAGGGAGTAAAAATCGAAAATGAAAACCAGACCCTCGCGAGCATCACTTTCCAAAACTATTTTCGTATGTATGAAAAACTGGCTGGCATGACCGGAACTGCGGATACGGAAGCAGAAGAATTTGGCTCGATTTATAAACTCGAAGTCATTGTGGTTCCCACCAACCAGCCTATGATTCGAGAAGATTGTCCGGATGTGATTTATAGAACAGAAGATGAAAAATTTGATGCTGCCATCGAAGAGATTAAGGAATTGCATGCGATAAAGAGGCCTGTTCTGGTAGGTACAATATCCATCGAAAGGTCAGAACTTTTGAGCAAAAAGCTGAAAAAATCTGGCATCAAACACAATGTTCTGAATGCCAAGCATCATGAAAAAGAGGCCGAAATCATTGCGCAAGCCGGGCAACCCGGGGCAGTGACCATTGCTACGAATATGGCAGGAAGGGGCACGGATATTGTTTTGGGTGAGAGCATCCCGGAACTGGGTGGCCTCCATATTCTCGGAACCGAACGCCATGAAAGCCGACGCATTGATAACCAGTTGAGAGGGCGTTCTGGAAGGCAGGGAGACATGGGTTCTTCCCGTTTCTATCTAAGCCTTGAGGATGATTTATTGCGTATTTTCGGGTCCGAAAAAATTTCTCCTTTAATGGCCCGGTTGGGAATGGAAGATGGGCAACCGATTGAGCATGCCATGGTCTCCAAAGCAGTTGCCAATGCCCAGAAAAAAGTGGAAGCCCATAACTTTGATATCCGAAAACATCTTCTGGAATATGACGATGTCATGAATCGTCAAAGGGAATCATTAATACGGATAATGCGAAAGAACTCCTGTTGGATATGGCGGATGAAGTGTTGGATGATGCGCTGGCTGAGATTGCCCATGAAAAGATATATCCGGAAGAGTGGAATATTGAAGCTTTGAATGAATTGTTAGAAAGGCAATTTGCGGTTCACATCGAAAAATCCGGCGACCATGAACTAATTCTTCAGGGAGATACGAAGCTGGAGTTAGAAAACTGCAGTAGGGAAATGCTTCATGATACCATCATGGAAACGGTGGTCCGCGCATATGAGGCGAAAGAAGAAGACATTGAGGCCGATTTCATGCGGCATATTGAAAAAGTTATCATGCTCCAAGTCCTGGATGCTCTTTGGAAAGATCACCTGTTAGGAATGGATCATCTCAAGGAAGGTATTGGTTTGCGGGGTTATGCCCAGAAAAACCCTCTGACGGAATACAAGAAAGAAGGGTTTGACTTGTTCGGTGCCATGATGGCCCGCATCAAAGAAGAAACTACGGAATATTTGTTCAAGATTCAGGTTAATCAAGAAATTGAAATGGCGGATGAACGGGTCAACAAACCCCTACAGGTTTTGGAACATCGGGGAGATTCAGAAGTTTCCGCAAAACCGGTAACGGTTCGGCGCGAGGAAGAAAAAGTGGGCCGGAACGAGCCATGCCCGTGTGGGAGTGGCAAAAAATACAAAAAATGCCATGGAAAGTAAGGGTTGGGGGAGGCTAAACACCCTCGGTCGCTTCCTGGCATTCAATGCATAACGATGTCAAGGGCATAATTTGCAGGCGCTTCAAACTAATCTTCTTTTCGCAGGACTCACATTCTCCGTAAGTACCGTTGGTTATTCTAAACAGCGTATCCTCAATTAACTTTAGCTCCTTGCGGTCTCGGCTCGTCAATTGAAAAGTCATTTCCCTCCCCTCAAGGCTTGATGCAAGGTCAATTTCGTTGCTGAAAGTCAGATCTCCAGCATCCCGTTCCACAGATTGTGAAGACCGGATCAATTTCAATAATTCGGTACGGTTGGCAATAAGCCGCTGACGGATTTTATGAACCGCGGGATCCAGATGAGGATGCTCCTGTTTGATCAGGCGCAACTTTCCCGGCTTGAGATTAGATTTTTTAGCCTTGGTTTTCTTCTTCGGAGATGATTTTTTTACCAAAGTCTTTTTCTTAACCTTCTTTTTGGCGGACTTTTTTGCAGGTTTCACGGTTTTCTTAGCTTTTACTTTCTTTTTCGCCACCTTCTTGGCGGACTTTTTTGCAGGTTTCACGGNNNNTTCTTAGCTTTTACTTTCTTTTTCGCCACCTTCTTGGCGGACTTTTTTGCAGATTTCACGGTTTTCTTAGCTTTTACTTTCTTTTTCGCCATCTTTTTCTTTGTGGCCTTTTGTTTTGTTGCCATTGCCGAATCTCCTATGTGAGGAACTCTAAAATGAATTCATTCGGGCAGGTAACTCAAAAGCTTGGTATTTTACCCAAGTCTGGATAAAAATTGTTAGAACTTTAGCATTTGGAAAAATAAAGTACAACAGTTAATTGCCTAGAAGGCATTAAAAACTGCAGACTTTTTAAAAAGTCCAAGGCAACGTCATTTTAAGTGTTTCGGTTGCATTCAGCATTGGCGGAAAATAAGGCGAAAACAGGAAGTCCTTTATTCAATTTCATAGTCCACAACAATGGATGAAGAGCAAAGGGACCGCATTTTTTCTACAACGGGTAGGTGGTTTTTATGGCCTGCATAGGCTTTTAATCCCTCATGGTTGTCAAAAAAAGCTGTAAGGACAATATCATAGCTTCTTTCCGAACTTAAAAAATCGGCTCCTATTTCTATAAACTTCAGGGTTTCAATATTTCCCCGCAGGCTATTGAGAGTGGCGACGGCCTGGTCCAGGTTTTCCGAATTCTTTTCTGCAAGTTTGAACATAACAATATGTTTGACCATGAACTACTTCCTCCATCTGGTGGATTTTTAAAAAGGTATTAAAAGCTTTTCATTTTTAGGACCTGTTGCTCAGGGAATTGTGGAACTATGTTTGTGCTATAGTGCCAGTCTGCATAATGTAAACGGGAAATTATATATGTCATGGTGGATGGGTGCAGGTTTGGGTTTTTTACGAGGCGGTCCTTTAGGTGCCGTTGTTGGAGGTACTATTGAACATTTTCTTGGTAAAAAACTCCAGAAAAAATTGCAGGAAAGCTTGCCCGGCATTATCCATCAGGGCGAATTTATTTCATGTCTGGTTGTCATTCTAACTCGTGTGGGTATGGAATCGGGGCCCCTGAGCCCAAAAAAAGTTGGAGTGATACATAAATTCTTTATGAAGAACCTGGGCTATAGTTCCTCGGATTTAAAACATCTTGATCGGTTGATGGAGGAGGTCCAATCCAAAAAACCCGATATTGACCGGTTTGTTGAGGAATATAAAAAATCTTGCCGAGATAATTACAATCTTTTGCTTCTCGCCCTGTGCTATCAGATTTCCTTGATTGAGAATGTTCTGAATGATGAGACCCAATCCATGATAAAAAATATTGGATTGATATTAGGGGTGTCCTATGACAAACATAACGAAGTCAGGGAGAAGTACTCACTCCATCCCTTTAAAACCCCTTACCATATTTTAGAGCTTTCTTCCAATGCCTCGAATGATGAAATCAAAAAAGCTTACCGAAAAATGGCCAGTAAATATCATCCTGACCGGGTTTCCAGAGAGGATGAAAAGACGGTTCAGAGGGCTCACATGAGGTTTCTTGAAATTCAGTCTGCTTATCAGGAACTGGGAGAGGTCAGGAAAATTTAAGGGGCCGAAGCTTCTTTATTAGTATTAGTTTCCTGTGTGGGATCCAGCTTGCGGATGATAAGGGCCTGTATTTTACGTTTACTGGCTTCTTTAACCGTTATTCGATAGAGCCCGACCACAACCTGGTCACCTGGGTTTGGAATTCTTTCCAGCCTGTCAATGGTCAAACCCGCCAGTGTCTCGAAGTCTCCACCTGGAATATCCCAGTTTAGGCTGTCATTGAGAACGCTTATTTCAGTACTCCCATCCACAAGGTATCCACCATCTGCGTAATGTTCGTAGGTTCTCTCGGGTTTGTCGTACTCATCTTCGATCTCTCCGACAATTTTTTCAAGCAGATCTTCAATCGTTATCAATCCGATACATCCTCCATATTCGTCCACCACGATGGCCATATGCAAGCCTCTTTGCTGAAGTTCCTTGAGGAGGTCATCAACTTTTTTATTAGGGGGAATATAATAGGCTGGCCGGATGAGACTGGTAATTGGGGTGCCGTCAACAGGTTGGTCAAGTAGATCGAAGGTATTTAAAATCCCAATAAGGTTAAATATTCTTTCATGAAAAATAGGCATTCTGGAAAAACCGGAGTCGTTTGCGACATCATGAGCCTCCGTCAGTGTAGCGGTATCTTTTAGGACGGTCATTTGAATGAGGGGTACCATGCAATGTTCTGCCCGAAGTTCTCCGAAATTGAATATGTTATGAATAATTTTCTTTTCCGTCACTCCCAAATCCACGGTCTGCGATTCCAGACTCAAAACTTGTCGAAGTTGATCCCGGCTAAAAGTCTTACGTTCTTCGGCGGAGGCCAACTGCACCTGGCTGGTAAATTTTGCGGATGCTTTTGATAGCCAGGTTATAAACGGAGACAGGATCTTGAAGAAAAAAATCAACGGATAAACCATGAGTAACATGATGGAATCTGCACGGTGCTGAAATATGACTTTTGGAATGATTTCTCCCCCAAAAAATATCAGGGGTGAAATAATTATCATGGCCATCCATTCTCCGGAATCTCCGAAATGGGTGACCATGAAAGCGGTAAATATAGCCGTGCTGGCCACCATCGCCAGATTGGTTCCCAGTGAGGTTGTGGTGAAGAGCCGCTCGG
>JYMV01042201.1_pt1 | contig 10882 bp, 11 predicted proteins | sample 338911 | NCBI WGS metagenome assembly JYMV01 (sample SAMN03354496, study PRJNA234377) | hydrothermal vent metagenome | biome: Deep sea; feature: Hydrothermal plumes at the Eastern Lau Spreading Center, Western Pacific Ocean; material: Seawater | place: Tonga | collected 2009 | depth 2000 m m
TCACGCGCACGTACATCACAATCTGGACAATGCTGATCAAATTCAATCGAACCTGATTCTTCTGCGTAGCGAAGCGCTCCTGCAATTTGATGAAACAGTGGCCCCGCAACATCCGAAAGCAACTGTCGCGTGTGATCCTGCAATGCACCGTCATCGATTGTCCGTGGTCCATGAAAGCCCGGAAACAAAATCCAACTCAATCGCTCAAGGACGCCAATGACTTCGCGTCGACTTGGCAGATACTCCGTCGTGAGGTGGCGCGTGCGTTGATCATCTTGAATTGATGTTGCAACTGCAGCTGCTAAAACATCGAGTCGCTCCCCTGAGAGAGGCGACTCGATGTTTGGAGTGTTATGAGGTATTTCCGGCGCCATTGCACCTATGGTAACTATTTTACTAACGTATGTTATGGGCAGGTAGAACCCCATGCACCAATAATTTGGAGTAAGTCAGACACATCGACTACGCAATCACCATTGACGTCTTCTGGTATTCCGCTTTCTCCCACGAGAGTGCTACATGTTTCATCCCTATGCCTTTCAATGAAAAAATGCCGGCTAGTCATTGTAACTAGCGGGCATTTAGAATCAAAGCAAATTACTCAGGACAAGCACCCCAAGCATTCACGACAGTGAGTAAGTCTGTCACGTCTACTATGCCATCTCCGTTGACATCTGCCGGTCCACCATTCTCACCCCAAGCACCAACTACGGCGAGAATGTCCGTGACATCAACCACGCCATCATTATTTGTATCAGCAGGACATTCAGAAGGTGGTACACATGCGCCAGGTCCTTCTACAAGTAGTTGGCCAGAGCCTTCACTGCTACCGCTCCAACCCCCAACACGAATGAGGTAATTGTTTCCTGTTGTCACGTTGAATGTAGTTATAGAGGAATACCCACCACAGCCGCTGGCATCACCATTACATGCGATTTGTGTATTATTGCCGCATGTGCCTTCGTACACAACGATGTCAGAATCGAAGTCAATTAAGTCGCATGTACTGACAGTCATTGACCCGCTTTCACAAGCAGCGTATGAGAACCAAACGTCTGCGTGCATATCGCCGAGGTATGTTCCGCTGCATTGATCATTGTTGTAAGAATCACTGCTGTTGTTACCACCAATCGTTGTGAATGCGTGGGTGCCATCTATAAGAGCACGTGCTGTTACACAATCATCATTGTCTAGCGGTTCGGGTGGTTCTGGGAAGTCATCCATATTATGTAATGCAAACCCTGCAAGGATTTCTACTGAGTGGGGTGTGCCATTTGTAAGATCACCATCGTCATCATCGAGCGTTAGCCAGTCATACGTAATAGAAGGTGAGATGCTATCACCAGTATGCATCAACATTGAGTTCACAGCTAGTGATGAAACGATGTCGTGACCAGCAGCACCATACGCATTTTCCATTGTGATGAGAGCATCCCAAACGCAACCAGAGATCAATTGTCCACAATCGTGAATTCCACCATTGCATGGATATTGTTTGTTGTTGTCAGCATTTCGTATCCCATTTTCACAATCATCGGAATAAAAACCACGAGCTAGTTGGTTATCACCTGTAAGAAGCACGCCCATGACATCCCCCATGCCTTCCCCGTATTGACCTTGTCCACTTCCAACAACTGCAACAAGGTGATGTCCATATTCGTGATGCACAACGACGGAGAATGCAGTGTTGCTACATCCACCACCAGCATTGTAAAAGTTAATTGATTCGTAATCATAAAAAGCATTGCATGTTCCACTAACACCAACATTCACGGGGAAGGAAGTTTGGTCTGCAATCGTTGGAAAGGTTGGGTTAAATTGAAGTACAAAATCTCGTACAAGATTGGATTGCAGATATGCATTAACCTGCGCTCGATAACTTTCACTGTTGTTTGGTGCGTTATGAATAATGTCTGGATTTAATGTGTTTTGAGTAATCGACGCATCAGAACCACTGTAGTTGTTTACGTTGAACCATTGCCCTTCAATTTTTGAAGTAAGGTTGCCCTCTCCAGCAATAGAGTAATTGCCATCTACATCAGCGTACGCTGTATTACCGTTCAAGGTTACCTTCGCGTATGGTAAGCCAGCGAGTGATTCGGGATCACATATGTCTGCGCCAGAACTTTCCGTTGCTTGCCCACCAATGTTGCCATTAGCGTGAAGTATACGGTTCGTTTCTTGTAAGATTTCACCTGTCACTGCATCAACGACAAGTTCTGCTCTTTGGTAACTGTCATCATTAATACTTGAACCAACAGTTGCTTCAAACACGAGTGCGGCACGAGGCTCAGCATGTTCTTTTGTTGTACCAGCAAAGACCATCAATTCAGGAACTGTTGTCACAACTGATGTGCCATATCTTGTTGCTGCAGCCATAAGAGCAAGAGCATTGTTATTCATAAGCCGTCGTGGTTTTACGAAACCAGCAACATCGCGAAGATCGATTGTCGCGTTTACAACGGGGTGTCCATCTACATTCCGAACAAGAGTAATGAGGCGTGTTCCATAGACTGGAAGTCCGTCAGCAGTTTGGGTGTAATAAATGCCGGTGAATTTGTACTCGCCTGTTTCTTGGTTGTACATAATCGGTTGGACGCTGTGACCATCTTTAAATGGACCTTGTGCTACAAAATCATTAGCATTAACACCAAGAGCATTTGACCAAGTTTGGATGAATGCGTCTGCTGAGAGTTGTGCAGTTCGTCCTGTTGCAAGGTTTGGTGCGACCATTTTTGTGATCTTTCCATCAATTTGCATCGTTCTTAACTTAGGATGATCTTGTCGAAGTTGAGCCATCGATTGTTGGCTCGTAGTTGCTGCAATTGCAAATGGAGTAGCAAAGCAAATTGCAGCGATAATGGGTGTAAGGGGACGATGGGAGATCATTATTGAGCCTTCTTTCCTGAATGTTTGATTAGGTAGGGCAACAAACAGCTGTTACCACACTTTATGTTTCGTATCCATAATATGCTCGGTTCCAACAGAATGCCAACTTAGAATTGAATATTTAGACTAAAAAGCCCTTTTTTACTCTTATTTTCTCGAGAATCTGAAACCACACTATAAACCACTCGTATACGTAGTTAGATACTTCTATTATGTCTTCTTTCTCTACGCTCCCTCCCTCCCGTTGCAGGCAATAGTCTGCAATCTCCAACCCCGATCGTCGCTTTAAGCCACGACGGGGTTGTTTTTTTGCCCTTTTCCTCCAACTTCAATTGTCTGCGAATCAATTAAAAAATACTAAACTGATGCATCGTGGTCCAGCAATACAAAATTTGGTCAGTTGTACCCTCATAAACCCACCTTCTAATTTCAGTTAAATGGAACTTTTCCTTGTTTTTGGCGAATACTCTGTCATAATTTGAACTCCTAAGTTCTAACTGAAAGTACAAAAAATGAAGACCCCACTCATAGCTCTTGCAACTATCGCTTCGGCTTCAATGCTCTTTGCTGACGACATCTTCCTAGAGTTGGACGCATCAATTAGTTCACAGCAAATCTTACTTGGCGAACCAACAGTCACGTGGCGATATAGCGCCTCCGTTACACAGGGACCATCCTCAACACTCAGTTTAATTCCAAATTCGTATCTGGGTCCAATTATCTCAGTGAATACGGGTGACAGCGTCCATATTCATCAGCAAAATAATCTGATGGGCGAAACAACTACGCATTTTCATGGACTTGATATACCTGAAATATCAGATGGGCATCCAAAAGACGCGTTCGACCCCGGTGAATCATACGACTACGAATTTATCGTTCGAAACCGTGCTGGTACATATTGGTACCATCCACATCCAGACATGATGACCGGCATGCAAGTCTATATGGGATTGAAAAGTTTTTTCATTGTCAGCGATCCTCAAGAGCAAGCACTCGACTTACCCAGAGGTGAATTCGACCTTCCACTTTGCCTGCACGATGCAGATTTTACCCAAGAAAACCAACTGGTTTTTAGTGGTGCAAACATGATGGGTCATTTCGGAAATACCCAACTCGTGAATGGTCAACCAAATTACAATTACTCCGCTGCAACAAGAATCTATCGAATGCGACTTCTCAACGGAAGCCAATCAAGAATTCTCAAACTTGCGTTTGATGATGGCACACCGATCGTCGTGATTGGTGTAGATGGTGGACTTCTTGAAGGTCCAGAAGAATACCCCTATCTTCTCATGGGTCCTGGAGAGAGATATGAATTGTGGGTAGACTTTAGTAATAAGTCCGTGGGTCATGTCATCACGTTAAAATCTCTTTTATTCGATGAATTTGCAGGAGGTATCGGTCAAGGTGGTGAAAGAGATATCATGACATTTACTATTGATCGCGATGAAACAGAAGTGCTCACTCTGCCAACGACGCTTGTACCAATGGGTGAAGTCTATGACGTCGCAGAAGTACAAGATGAAAAACTTTGGCCAATTGTCTGGGGAGGTGGCGGTGGTTTCTTACTTAACGGCGAAACATTCGACATGTATGGAACAATTGAAAATGAGCGAGCACCCGGAGATGCACTTGAGTTAATCACAATGACTAATTCTGATGGTACTATCAAGTTTGCACACCCAATGCACTTGCATGGTCGGCAATTTCAAGTTTTCAGTCGATCAATTGATGCTGAGGGCGTGGATGCATACAACACCGTCAAAGATGGATTAGTCGATAGTGGGTGGCAAGACACATTTATGATCATGCCTTATGAAACAGTACAGATCCTTGTTCGTTGGAGCCGTCACCCCGGACTCTATATGTACCACTGTCATAATCTCCCACATGAAGACATGGGCATGATGCGTAACTTTCTTCTCTCTGAACCCACTTGTCCTAGCGATCTAAACCACGATGGTTTTGTTGATGTAGCTGACCTCCTTGTTATTATTGGAGCGTGGGGAACACCTTTTGGAGATGTTTCAGGAGATGACATAACAGATGTCAGTGATATCTTGGGTGTAATCAGTGGATGGGGTGCTTGTAACTAAACACTGACAACTTCCGTCAACTGAGGTAATCTACTCCCAACATGGATGTTGAGATCCTTAGCAGGTTACAGTTCGCGCTAACAATTATGTTTCACTATTTGTTCCCTCCCCTCACGATAGGGCTGGGCATGGTCATGGTTATCATCGAAATCATGTGGTTGCGCTCAGGTGACATTACTTGGAAACATGCCGCACGCTTTTGGACAAGAATTTTCGCAATCAATTTCGCCCTTGGTGTTGCAACGGGTATTGTCATGGAATTCGAATTCGGCACAAATTGGGCGGCATACTCCACGTTCGTCGGAGACGTTTTCGGTTCCGCGCTCGCGGCTGAAGGCATTTTTGCATTCTTTCTTGAATCGGGGTTCCTTGCAGTCCTTGTCTTTGGCTGGGATCGCGTTGGACCAAAGTTTCACTGCTTCAGCACGCTCATGGTATTCCTTGGAAGTTGCTTCAGCGCTGTGTGGATTGTTGTTGCAAATTCATGGCAACAAACGCCAGCTGGATACCAGATTGTTGAAACAGTTGTAGGTGGCGTGCCAATGTTACGCGCAGAAATTACTGACTTTTGGGAGATGGTCTTTAACCCTTCAAGCACGATTCGTCTGTCTCATACGCTTATTGGCTGCATGATCATGGGCGGTTTTGCTGCGTGTTCTGTTAGCGCCTTCTACTTACTTAAAGGTATCCATGAAAAATTTGCAAAAAGATGTTTTGTCATCGGCTTTGTCATTGCAACAATTTTTAGTTTAACGGCATTGGGTACTGGGCATTTTCAAGCGAAAAAAGTTGCCTTTACGCAACCAGCAAAATTAGCAGCCTTTGAAGCGCATTACGAAACAGGACCCGCAGGTATTCACCTTTGGGGATGGCCAAATAGTGAAACACAAACGGTAGAAGGTGGTCTTGTCATTCCAGGCATGCTCAGTTTGCTTGTCCATGGAAATACAACAACACCTGTAACAGGTCTTGACGCTTTCCCAGAAGAGGATAGGCCAAACGTTTGGCTTCCATTCCAAGCCTTTCACATTATGGTGGGATTTTGCTTCATATTTATACTGTTGACACTTGGTTCACTGTTTTATATGAAGGGCGGAAAGATATTTAAAACGCGCTGGCTCCTTTGGATATACACATTCATGTTTCTGGGTGCAATCATCACAAACCAAGCAGGTTGGATCGCTGCAGAAACAGGAAGACAGCCTTGGGTTGTATACCCAAGCGTGCAACATGGTGTCTCTATGGCTGGGCTTAGAACGAGCGATGGACTCAGTGATGTTGTAGTTGCAAGCCAAGTTGCTTGGTCAATTGCTTTGTTCGCTCTTATCTATGGACTTTTATTCTGCATTTGGATATATGTCATCAAACGCATTATTCAAGATGGACCAATTGAAGATGGTGTTGATATAAGTCGCGCATCTTTCTTTAATCCATCTGGACAAAGAGGCGCATCAAAAGATGTTTGATCACACAACACTTTCAATGATTTGGTTTGTGATTACAGGTATGCTTCTTTTGGCATACTTGGTGCTTGATGGTTTTGATCTTGGCGTTGGCATTCTTCACCCAGTTGCAAGAACTGAAAAAGACAGGCAGATCATGATGAATGCCATCGGGCCATTTTGGAATGGTAATGAAGTGTGGCTCGTCACATTTGCAGGCGTTCTATTTGGCGCATTCCCAGTTGCCTACTCTGCATTGCTAAGTGGTTTTTATATTTTGTTCATGCTCATCCTTTTCTGCCTCATCTTTAGAGCAGTAAGCCTTGAATTTCGCTCTCAAGTTTCAACCAAACTCTGGCGATTCTTCTGGGATTGGTGCTTTTGGTTTTCGAGCGTCCTTGTCACCCTGATCTTTGGCATCATTATTGGCAATTCAATTCTCGGCGTTCCGCTTTCACCAAACCAAACGTTTATGCAAAGTATCGGTGATCAACTAAACTTGTATTCGATTTTGATTGGTGTTTGTTTCACAAGTTTGTTTGCCTTGCATGGTTCAATGTTCTTGTTTCTAAAAACTGAAGGCGATTTAAAGAAACACATCCACACGTGGACTAAAAGATCGTTCGCCCTATTCCTTGTGCTCTTTCTTATCACTCTTTTTGTAACAAGTTATATTGCGCCAAGAATTTCCGCGCAAGTATCGACTCACCCATGGATTTTGTTTTTGGTCTTACTTTGCGGTGTTGCGATTGTGAGCATGTTTGTCTCGTTACTTCGCGCTCATCCTACGTGTGCATTTTTAAGTTCATCGTGCACCGTTGGAGCAATCTCTCTCCTCTTTTGCGCGGTGATGTATCCAACACTAATCTACTCCAGCATTGATCCTGCTTTGGATCTCACAATTTACAATGCGAGTTCAGGCGAAAAATCGTTAAACATCATGTTTATTTTTGCGCTAATTGGATTCCCGTTAATTATGACCTATACATTTGTAATTTACCGAGTTTTTTGGAAGAGTAAGCCAAACGCAAACGGAGAATATTAAGAACTAGCATTTTTACTCACCCATTTTTCTCACCAATGGCGATAAGATTTGAACCATGATGACACTTCTGTTTATTTTATTCGGAACCTCTATGTGGATTGGTTGGCACGGCAAACGAAAGCCTGCAATCTTCCTATTTCTTATCACGATCGCACTTTGCGCTTTTTGGTTTAAACACCACGCCAGTAGCCAATTGAATATTGATCTATAAACCATGACACCAACATTTGCAAGAAAACTGAATATCCTCTTTCTCATCATGATTTGTGTTCCATTGATTGGCGCCTACTTCATTCAGTTTGGACGTGGCGAATTCCCTTGCCCGCTCTGTTTGTTACAAAGGCTTGCCATGCTTGGCATCGCGTGCGGTGCGATGATGAATGTGCGATATGGCATTCGGGCTTCGCACTATGGCATGTGCATGATTAGTGCTGTGCTTGGAGCATGTATCTCTACAAGACAAATATTGCTGCACATTGTTCCAGAACCTGGAAACACCGGATATGGTTCAGCAGTCATGGGGATGCATCTTTACACTTGGGCGTTGCTCATCTTTATGGCAACCATTCTTATTCTGGGCGTTGTCTTTTTATTCGACAGTCAATTTGAATCTAAAGAAGCAACTGCTAAAACACGGTCAGTACCTGCCCTTGGAACAGCTGCATTTTGGCTTGCCTTTGGCGTCACCGCTGCCAATGTTTGCACAACCTTTCTTGAGTGTGGGTTCAAACAATGTCCAGATAACCCCACCAGTTATTTAATGCTTTAATTGCTCAAAGTCAAAGTTCCAAACATGAAGTCGCATACTTTTTTGAAGTGACTTATAGTAGTTACCACATGAGAATAAAAACAAACCCAGAACAACTCGCAAAAGCATTTGAATCGCTAGAGCATAATGAAAGTTTCCAAGAAATAAACGCAATCTTGAAACAAGGCGGCACTGCACATGACATGGTGAAGACAATGGCGATGTATCCACCTCTTCTTGAAGCAATGGAGGCACTGGGTGATGCGGTCTATCCCGGCGGATCACTACCTCGTGAATTAAAAGAGCTTATTATTCTGCAATCGTCAATTAACAACCGTTGCCAGTTTTGCACGAACAGTCACATCGATATTGCGAAGGGCTTGGGGATTAGCGAAGATCCCGTCAAGATGCTCGAAGATGTTGAACAATTAAAGCCGGAGTATGCAGTTGCGCTTGAGTATCTGCAAGCAATTTTTACTGATTCAAATCGGATTTCAGAATCGATGTTTGAAAAACTTCGCGAGCATTTCACCGAAGGCGAAATCGTCGAGCTCACTTTCATGATTGGGTACATTAATATGTTGAATTGGTTCAATAATGCCCTTCAAGTAGAATACAGAGGCGAATTATCAAGCGATTAATTAACCCTCGGCTAATTAATTTATGGTAAACTTCTCAACCACAGTAGTCGATGATTACTGTCCTAACAACACCTTTGCGGGTGTAGCTCAGTGGTAGAGCGTCACGTTGCCAACGTGAATGTCGGGCGTTCGAATCGCCTCACCCGCTTTTGAAAGCAACCTCTTGTTATGCAAGGGGTTATATTTTTGAAAAGACAGATTTCTACCCACCGTTTTTTTGAAAACCAGACACTATCAGTTTCTGCTTCCGCCCAAGAAGCATTTGGCTGTGATGTTTATATTATGGGATTCTCAATGGCTATCTTTGAGTTAAAGAAAACCCAAAAACTTCCGCAGGGTGCTGACCAATCAGGCTGTTTATTATTTTTCCCTTTACTGCTATCGCCATTTTTCCTATCGATTTGCATTCTTACCCTTATTTATTTTTCATAGGGTATAAAGGTAGGCTCTTTGTCATAAAAGCCAATCAATTCTAAAGCGACATATTCTTTTGCGCCAAGTTCATATATCTGCTTATCATCGCTTGTTAATTGCGTTGTGCCTTTGTGCATAGTCTTTATGATTGGTTTAACGAGTAGATATGAATAATCAACACCAGAACCGCCAGTGTTCGATGCAAAGAATAGGAGATGTGCGCCATCATCTTGAATATGCATTTTTCTATAAAGAAGATACCCCGCGCACTCTTCACTGCAGTGGCAATCTGTACCTCCACAATTAAAAATCACATAATGCTCTTCATAGATTTCAGCCTCTATCCCATGGCAAGTATTAATTCTATTCAAATAGCAAGAGATATCGCTTAGATTAACGGTGGTTACAGGATTTCCGCCGCATTTCCATATATCAGGGTAAAACTCATGCAAGACGCCTGGATGAATAGGTTCGCCATCCATCATAAAGTCTTCAGAGACCTCTTTGAACAGCCGTTCTGTTTGAGTTAGTTGTTCGGCTTGGATTTCAGTGTTCGGAGATTTATCTGAATTCTTTTGGTTTATGGATTGTGTAGATGATGCTGCGGCAACAGACAGGAGTGTCAGTGTGATTAGTTTCATATGTATAAATCGACGCTTAATTCGAATGTCTGTAATTAATACTTACCTTGTTACAAGCGTTCGCAGTGTTTTGCACCGTTTCGTGCAGGGTTTGGGTACAGTTTCGGGTACAGCCGTCCGTGCCAGTTGCAAAGTATTTTGCCAACCATCAACGACATTTAAATTAAAAAGAGCCCCGACTTTCGTCAGAGCTCTTTTTGTAATTTGATTGGATCGAATTCCGAGAAATTAAATTTAATGCTCGTCTTTCCGAGGTGTTGCTTCGTTGCACTTAATAGCGCGGCCATCAAGTTCAACACCACTGCATTCTTCCATTGCTTTATTTGCTTCTGATTCATCATCCATTGTTACGAAGCCAAAACCTCGTGAACGACCGCTTTCGCGATCAGTGATGACGATTGCGTCTGATACAGCACCGAATGCCTCGAAGTGTGACTTCAAATCTTCAGTAGTAGTACCCCAACTTAAGTTACCAATATACAGTTTCATACTCAATTCTAACCTTATTTTTTTACGCCCCCCCCAGAGGCGGCACATGCCCAGAACAAAACACAGATCTAGGCACTAGGCTACCAAGATGTGCAAATTATACAGGCACTGGGAGAGTGCGGGTAAAAAACTAGTTTTGGTAGGATAATCCGGTGACTGAACACCAAGATGATATTCCTGGGCTATTTTCCCCTTTTTACTAATGTTCGTAAGTCTGCTTGAATGCTGCAAAGTAATGCTATAACACCGCAAACAAGTATCCCATATAAAAGCGTGCCGATAATTGTCGCAGTAAAAAGTAATCCTCCAACTGCATAATTATCTGCTTTTGCTGCAGCTACGAATTGTATAATTGCCACAACAATTCCTGCTGTACAAATAAGTACAAATATAACGCTGTTTACTATTGAAACAGCATGACTAAGCCAAGCATTTAAACCTGATGCCTGCTCTATTGCCTTCTGCGGGGACAAG
>JYMV01039896.1_pt1 | contig 10881 bp, 12 predicted proteins | sample 338911 | NCBI WGS metagenome assembly JYMV01 (sample SAMN03354496, study PRJNA234377) | hydrothermal vent metagenome | biome: Deep sea; feature: Hydrothermal plumes at the Eastern Lau Spreading Center, Western Pacific Ocean; material: Seawater | place: Tonga | collected 2009 | depth 2000 m m
TACTTTTTAAAAATGTATATGAAGTTTATGATGATATGTAAATCATCTTCTCGATTTTCATGAATATGTCTTTGATCACTTTTATTTTTTTAAGTGCTAAATCTGGGTTAACTTGTAGATCTTTCTTAGCCCCATCAATCAGGTAAACAGCATACTTAAGAAAATGGCCAGAAGCCTTGTATTCTGTAACATCATGAGATAGGATTTTTGCTTTTTGTTCCAAAGAATTAAGCGTTGATTTAATGTTTAGAATCTTAGCTTCATGTATTTCTTGAACGCCTTGTAGTTTTTGTTGTATAATAATAACGATTTTAATATTTTGTGATATCTGGCTGGTAGTATTTGCATTCAAAAGATGTATTTTGGTTCTTTCAAGTTCCTGAGCATTTTGAAGTAAACCGATTTTTGTTGCTTGTGATATCAAGTTGTTAATTCTTTCAGTATATTTTTGCGCAAAAAGTTTTGCTTTATGAATTTTGTTCTGCAAATTTATTTCATACAATATTTTATTAATTTGCTTTCCTTCTGAGGTAATCTTGCTAAGAACCTGCTCGTTTTGCTCGAATTCATTTTGAGCATAATTCGATTTCGCTAAAGTAAGTAACTGATCTATCTGTTGGAAATCAATATCTACCTTTAGTCTGTCTGCTATTATCTTTAATTTTTTAACATTAGATTCGTACTTTTTTATTAATAAACCCTGAATTGGTACTGTTTTTTCTACTTTTTGAGATTCAAGATCTGCAATAATTATACTGATTTTCTTAAAGGCGGCCATTGCGGCGATAAAGTGCTGTTTTGATGAGACAGTATCTTCCTTTTCTACAGCTTTGATTAACAGATTAGCTTCTTTGTTACCTTCATCATATAACCTGTAAACTTCTCCAGGAATATTGTCTACACTTTGAATATCAGATTTTATGTGCCCTCTAGCATTCTCAATTATTGTTACAAGAGACAGAAGCTGAGAATCTGCATGCACTATATTTGGAGTAGTAGTGAAAGCCATACTGGCTGTCAAAAACAACAAGAAGATAATAGCTAGTTTATTCATCGGCATCACCCAATTTAGTTTTTAGTTTTACAAGATTCTGCATGTCTTTTTTTACAATTTCTATAATCTCCTGTCTTTCTAGCCGCTTTACAGCTCGCCACATGGTAGTACGCGGTTGAAGAAATCTTTTTCGCAATTCTCTTTCATAAGCTTGCCCTCCATTTTCCGTAAGAAAATTAATTATCTCTTTATCGTCTTCTCTCAAATCTGGTTTAGAATCAAAGATGGTTTTAGCGTCAATTTGCTGTTCCGGTTCAGTTTCTTTTTGAATAGTTTTAACTATTTCAGCAGATGATTTTCTCTTATTTATCGCTACTGCAGCTACAGCGCCTACAATTACAGCTATAACTACACCAATGTATAGGATTGATGAGTTGTCTTGTGCAACTTCTTGGGTTGGTGGAACAAGTGGTGCAGCAGATTGTGCAGAAGCTAATGTGCTAAAGTAATAGCTAATGTTTGTTTGACCCTTAGGCAAAACTAGATATGATTGACCATCCTCTACCTGCATACTGATAGGAAAGCTGTTCATTTCTACAATGACTGTATCCTTTGGCATCAACAATGAATATTGAATAGGTGCATCTACAGAAAATAACCACATCTTTCCAGTTTTCGAAACCAAGTCTTGCGTATCATAATCAGCTGAAATAACAGAAGCGCCAAATGTTTCAATTACAGCTATGCTATCATGAAACTCATTAGAGAGAATAAAACCATCCTCATCAAAAATAGTAATGTTTTCTATTGTATTTCCAAAAAGTTTGACTGTTGTTTCTAGTTCGAGTGGATCAGATTCTAGTTCGTAAAATACATGGGTAGAACCATCTGAATAAATAGTAAAATCAAGGGTTCGGCTTGAAGCTAGAGATTGTTGGATTGGCATGGTTAGTGCAACCAATAATAGCCCCAGTACAATGATTGGTATTCTTACCATTGTTGTGAGGATATCCATACTCCTTACAAAAAGCATTCCCTCCATCAAGGATTGGTGCTTTTTTGCACTGACTAGGTGCAACTTCATACCCTAATACCTTAGATTCATTGATTCGACCAGAAATTGGAATCGCTGGAACTCTTTGACAAAGTCTAGGCCTTTTTCGGTAACCCTAAAGAGTCTGTTTCTATCAGTTCTATAGGATTCCATCAAGCCAGCATTCACTAGTCTATCACACTTGTCTAGGACAGCGTAATGAGAGAGGTTAGCTTTTCGGGATATTGCTGATACAATAACACCATTTTGACCTCCGTTTCTAGTTACATCCAGGATATCACCCATGATACCCATTTCGGATCTGTATTGTTGTTTTGACATGGTATAGTATACGATGCCAGCCTTTATGAGGGACATCATGAAACGCCATAGCGGAACAGCTAGCGGAACAGTCTTTTTTGTCCCAAAATTGTGCCAAAATCACTTTTTTTGGCGCGCGAGCAAATTTATGAATTGAAAGGAGCTAATTCCATAACTTTTATCTTATTGCGTTAATTTATTCAATCAATGGGTCTTTTCGATATATTCAAGGATAAGGACGATGATGAAGGAGGTATGGCTGAATATGAGAATGAAGATAATACCTCTCCTTTTAGTTCGGAACCAGAGCCTTCAGAAAGACATACTGAGGGTGGAGATGAAACTTCCTCCGTTGATTCTGTAGAGGAGCCTACGTCATATGCTCAACCTACAACCGATGTGGGAAGCCAGCTCGGAATACAAGAACTGATGAATAAACGTTTCAAATTGGAAGAAGCTATTGATTATGTTGGAGTGATGATTAAAAACCTTAAAGGCAAACGCACAAAACTTGTAAAAAATATTGAAGATGAAATTGTAGATATTACAAATTTGAAAGAAAAACTTACGAAGATAAATGAATACATTGAAGAAGAAAATAGAGGTTTGGAGGAACTAAAAAATAAAAGAGCTCAAGTAGACAGAGACGCAGATGAGGTAGGCAGTATAGTTTATAATTTACGTGACAAAATTTCAGACATAGACAAGATAGTTGCCGATGAGGCTGGTAGGATTAAAAGTTTTAAAGATTCGAAATCTAGTTCTAACTAAAAATAATCTATCACATAAAACGTGATGGAGACTGCTCAGTAGATTCTGCTGGCATTGATGGAAATTTATCTCCTGCTTCCTGTTCAGCAATTGCTGATGCCTCCTGTAAGATTTTTTCTGATTCGGAATTCATTGCTGTATCAACACCAAATGAAGGTCCATCACTAGTCTGGAATGTTTCACCCATCAAACCTCCTAACATCTCTGCCATATTGCCAAGTTCTTGATCTGCTCCTGGCATAAATTTAGCAAGTGATGATTTCATATTTTTCATAAGTCCAATAGTGGGCATTATTGTTGTTACTGTGTCTCCCAAGTCATGGAATGTTGTTAATCGTAATTCTATTTGCTCTATAGCCATTCGTGCATTTCCTAGAACACGACGTACTTTGCGAACTTCAGCTAGTTCTTTTGAGAAAGCTTTAGCGTCGTGATCGTTATGCTGCTGCGTAGCTGTTACAATTTTACCGAAAATTTTTCCATCTCTACTATCTAATGAAGAAATCATGTTATCTAATCTTGAAATTTGTGTCTGTAATTTCTTAATGGCCATTTCTACTCGTGGTTTTAACGGCTTGTTTGGTTTCAGAACACTGTTTATTCTTTCAGTAATTCCAGGCGTTTGTGGTTTTGACCATTTACTTGAGACCGAAGTCATGCAAAATACTGTTATAATTAATTAATAATTTTCGGTGTGAATAATGGTTCACATTAAATGAAATTTCGATGACTAAATTTACTAGTAAACATAACAGGCTCTGTGAGTAAAAAGCCAATAGTTGGAGGTATTATTCTAGCAGCTATTGTAGGGGTGGTACTTGCTGGAGCCCAGATAAACCCAGATAGCCCTGAAAATGAGGATTCGAATTCAGAGGTTTGGAGTACTCGCATAGCTGGACCAGCATTTGATAATACTTGGAATCACAAGTATTCGCCTATCCCCTTAGAAAGAAAAATTCCATACGAATTTGACTTCGTCCCAATGGGAGACTCGCCAGAACGTCTAAAAATCTCTGTTGTCTGGTCTGGGCAGGGAGTACATGTTTTCTCTGAAATGTTCATTTTGGAGGGAACGTTGGTGGATACTGGAATTTCAGAATACTACACGTGGGATTATACTGGAAACAAAAACTTTGAGATTTCATATGAACAATGCCCAAATCAAAAAACTTGTAATTATGATATTATAGTTGAGCGATATGGAAATTTGAAAGGCTCAGTAACAATATCCTTGTCGCAATAAAATAGAAATAGTCTTTCGAATAGTGAAAAGTGAAGCAATGGCAAATAAGCAGAAAAAGAACAGACGCAATATGATTATTACACTTTCATCAATATGGTTTGTTGTTACACTTCCATTACCGTGGTTATTTACTTCCCCCGATGTTACACAAGATCAGTTATTCGTTATTTTGCCAATTATTGGGTTTATATCAATCCCTTTCGTGGCACTTGCTATTGCATGGACTTTGAAGCCAGAACTAACAACATAACCTAATTTTTGAACCAAGGCTGATTTTCCAAATAATCTAGGTCTTTTACAATCAATTCCATTTTTTTGGTAATTGCCATATCGGATTGAAATTGCTCAAACATTTCCCTTTCCTCCTCTTTGGAAAGAATCTCCTTTTCTGCTCGCTCGAAAAAATCCTCCTCCTTTGATATATGATCGTTAAGGTAAATCGAGTATGTTCTTAAGAATCGTACTACGGGCTCGCTTGAATCCTCACCATTTTTCCAACGTTTTACATGAAGTGCAATTTTTGATGCAATTCTTCTACTAAATTCATGTTCAATCAACAATGCCCGAATCTCCTTTTTGAGATGATCGTAGCTGGCAACGCAGGGAAAGTACGAATCCTCTTCCCTGGAATAATGGATCGAGTCCAAAAATTCTGAAATGATGAGTGTAATCTTCTCTAAATCAGAGAATGGGATTGTTCTTCCAGCGTTGATGTCAGAATAACACTTGGAAATGATCTTGTCTAGCCTTTTGATTTGTTTATGATCATCTCTGAGGGTGTCTGTAGCGCTCAACTATTCAAAATTTGCAAGCTGACTTATAATTTGTATATGACCTAATCGTTATTTTATACATCAATAATTGATCTAGTTATAATGAATTTAGTATTTTTTGCTTTGATAGATAGTTTTGTTTCTTTTTTTAGGGATGATGTCTTCTCTAACATTGATACTAGTAGCTTTTCAGGTTCAAATGTAAGAGATATACTGAAATCATATTTCGAAGAAAATCCTATCCCTGAACCAGATCCAGCGGGTAGTGGTTATAGTTTTATTCCAGAAGGAATAGCAAATTTGCAAAATACTTTAGCTCATATATCGTTTGGAGATTCTCTAATAGCTTCAGCGCCAATTTTGCTTCTTGCTGCCAGCGTGGTAATAATAATGGGTGTCTTGGGAGAAGCATTTTTCAAAAAAACTGGTGTTCCGGATATTTTGTTTTTGATGATTTTAGGTATAATTATTGGACCGGTTTTGGGAATAATTCAACCAGAAGCAGTGCTGCAAATTGTTCCTTACTTTGCTGCCGTTGCATTGATAATTATCATGTTTGATGGTGGGTTGAATCTTCACATCGGTAAGGTCTTGAAGACTGCACATTTTGCTGTAATTCTTGTAATTGTAGGATTTGCAGTCTCAGTTGGTATTGTGGCTGGACTTGCTCATTATGGCTTAGGATGGGAATGGATAGACAGTGTTTTGCTTGGAACGATGGTTGGCGGTAGTAGCTCTATCATTGTCTTTGGTCTTGTAAAAAAGATCCACATATCTGATGATGCCAAATCTATGCTCAGCTTCGAGTCCGCACTGACTGACATCTTTGCCGTCATTATTGCGTTCGTTTTGTTTGAGGCAATGTTGTCTGGAGAATTTAGTCTTGATATGTTGGGAGTAACAATTGGAAAGGCGGTTATTGTTGGTCTTGTGTTAGGTCTTGGAGTTGGCATTCCCTGGATGTTTGTAATATCAAAGCTGAAAAATGCTCAACATAGCTACATGCTAACAATCGGAATGGTGTTTATGCTATTTTTCTTAGCTACTTCATTTGGTGAGTCAGGAGCCCTAACAGCCCTTGTATTTGGATTGATGCTTGGAAAAAAGACATACTTCTCACGGCTTCTTAAAATCAAGTTTCCAGAGGATACCATAGACAATGCTTTACACAGCCAAATGACTTTTTTGGTAAGATCATTTTTCTTCGTTTTTGTAGGTTTGCTAGCAAGCTTTGCTCAAATTGAATATGTTATTTTTGGTGTTGTGGCGGCAATCGCTATTTATGTTGGTAGAATAATTATCACAAAATCAGTTCTTGTCAGAGGTTTTTCTAAACTTGATAAAAAAGTAACTTCAGTTATGATTCCACGTGGCTTGGCAGCAGCTGTATTGGCTACTTTTCCACTATCAATGGGACTTCCTAATGCTGAAGCGTATCCACAAATTATCTTTTTTGTTGTCATAATATCAGTTATTATTACTACAATTGGTCTAGGCGGTGCAAAAAAAATTCCTCCTCCAGAAAGTCAAGATGGAGGTTTTGTTAAAACATAAAATAAATGTGTTATACAGATACTGAATCCTTCAATCCTTTGTAACGATTTCTAATTGTTACTTCTGTCACATTAGCTGCTTCCGCGATATCTCTTTGTGTTTTATCTTCTCCATTTTTAACGCATGCCAGATACAGTGCAGCTGCTGCAAGCCCCATAGGATCTTTACCAGCAGAGACTTCGTTTGCCTGTGCAATCTTCAAGACTTTGATAGCATACCTTTTTGTCTTTTCTAAAATTCCAATTCTGCTAGAGATACGTGATACACATTGAACAGAATCTGTAACTGGCATTTTTAGATCTAGTTCTTTAACGAGTAGTCTATAACACCTTGCTATGTCTTTTCGTTTTATATTAGCAGCTTGCTCAACATCTTTTAGATTTCTTGGAGTTGCAGTATCCCTACACGCTGCATATAGTGCAGACGCCATCAAAGCTGAAATTGATCTTCCTCTAACCAGACCTTTGTCTAGTGCTTTTCTATAAATGTAAGCAGCTTTTTCTATTACTGCATCAGAAATAGCAAGTTTGTCTTTAAGCCTATTTAATTCACTAAATGCTTGTCTGAAATTTCGATCAACTGGTTCATGAACTTGACTTCGGCTGTCCCAAGTTCTAAGTCGCTCAATTGTACTTTTCATTGATGAAGTAAGAGGTCTGCCTGATGCATCTTTGTTAATAGGATTAATTATTGTAGCAAGTCCCATGTCATGCATGGTAAGAGATGTTGGTGCTCCAGCTCTAGCTCTGTCACCATGTTCGTCTTGAGTAAAAGATCTCCATTCTGGTCCAGCCTCCTGTATTTTTTCAGATAAAACAAAACCACATTTTGAACAAAACATTTCTCCTGATTCATTATCAGTTACTAGTTTGCCTTTAGCACATCTAGGACATTTTTCTTTTGGATTTGTCATACTTTTAACCATGATATAATTACCTGATTTAGGAAGTAGATTCACTAGTCTTTATAAACCATGTACTAAAAGATTGGGTTTGATTATGAATAAATGACTGAAATTAGGGTATTATGTAATTGGTTCGTAATGAACCAGAAATTTGTGTATTTAGTGCTACTGACTTTGTTGATACCATTTTCTTCAATTTCTGATTCATATGGACATGGATTAGGTTATGAAATTTTGCCCCCAGTAATGCTTGGCTCTAAAATGGTTGCACTTGAAATAACATCTGACACTTGGCCCGATCCATATACAAAAGAAGTATCTTTTGTATTATTCGAAACGGATACTGGTGTTACGGTCAAGGATGTTACATATTTTGTTACGTTAACAAAACAAAATGAAGTATTGTTTGACTTAACAGGCCAAAGAGATGATGGTACATTTATGTTAAAACTACATACGACAGAAACTGATCAAGTTTCAATTGAAAACGAAGATGCTGATTTTTTTGGCTCACTGGTTGGTGGAAACAAAATTGTTAATGCTAAAGGGAATGCATTTGGTTCAGGTGGACTATATAATTTTAAAGTGATTATAACTACGGCAGAAAACTATTCAAATGTTCTTTCACCACCACTTGATTTTGATGTCGGAATTTCATTTTTAGACAAAACTTCTTACAATGTTAATGACATAAATTTCGGACAGCAACAACTGGATGTCATAACATATTTTGAATTACTTAATGATGATTTCAATTATAATCCTAGCAAAAAGGCAATTAGTTATTCTATGCCGTTTGATTGGTCTGAAAAAAACATTGAACAAATTTCAGTTATGCATCAGGAGATTATAATTCCAAAAACGTTTGGTGATTTAATGGTGAAAAACTTTTCAGCAAATGTGAATGGATTTCAAGTACAAGAAAGTGCCATAACTATTGATGATTTTTCAGCGGAAAATAGAGTTATTCACCTAGTGCTTAATCAAAATGATATTTCACAGTTATCAAAGAAAACACAGGGTCATTCTAATCAAATGCATTTTTCTATAATGCCATCAATGGATAATTTACCCCTAACTACAATGACAGAAAATGCACAATTCAAAATTAAGTTGAGCTGGGAACCTTACAACATAGAATCAGGTTCAAAAGCTACATTTTTGTTTGATGTTACAGATGTGTTTTTGATAGATAGACCAGTTGCTGCTAAATATGATTTTTCAATAATTTATGGTGGTGAGAAGATTTTTCAAACAAGTGGTGTTGGTGATGATTTAGGACATAGCGAAATAGAGTTTGATATTCCTGGTGACGTTACGGGAGTGATGATGTTACAGTTTGAAAATTTGAACGGGAATAATTTGGCTGACGCATTTCTTCCAGTGGTTGTAAACAGAACTAGTGTTGCTGAAGCATCAATACCCAGCTGGATTAAAAACAATGCAGGATGGTGGGCAACAGATCAAATTGATGATTCGGCGTTCCTTCAGGGAATTCAGTTTCTAATCAAAGATGGAATCATAGTTATTCCTCCCACTGAAACGACAGAATCAGCAGGATCACAAGAAGTTCCTGTCTGGATTAAAAACAATGCAGGATGGTGGGCAACAGATCAAATTGATGATTCGGCGTTCCTTCAGGGAATTCAGTACCTGATTAAGGAAGGAATTATTATAGTTTAGGCAGTTTTTTGTATTTTGTATTAAGATCATCTTCAAAGAAGAATTTGTCACCAAAAGCGGGTTTCAAATCATCTAGCCAAATTGCATTTTCATCATATTTTGCAAAGAATGGAATGCCTACCCATTCTGATTCTCTTCCTTGCAACAGTTGTAGTGCCATCACTTTCTGTCCATTAATCTCCGACACGCCAAGAACGTGTACCTTACCTGGAGTGGCTGACATGCTTGGTCCTCTAACGGTTCTTGCCAGACCACTAACTTGCCTAAATGCAGATCGAAAGATCTTTTCTGCCTTTACTAGAGGCACCCCGAAATAATGCTGAGCGCCTGTATCTCTGACAACAAACATGTAGTATGGTATACAGCCCAAAGAAACCTGCTTTTGCCACATCTCCGCCCACATGTTTGCATCATCATTTATGTGAGCCAAAAGTGGTGATTGTGTTCTGATCTCAGCGCCAGTCTTTCTTATGCGTTTGATTGCTTCCTTTATTGGATCCGTTGAAAGTTCAGTTAGATGATTAAAGTGAGCCATTATAGCTAAATGTGTTCCGCTTTTTACTATTTTTTCAAAATTTTTCAGAGTTTCATCAGCATCTGAATCAGTTAAAAATTTGTAAGGCCAGTAAGAAATAGCTTTAGTACCAATTCTGATCGTCTTAAGGTTAGGTAGTTTGGCGTCAAGCAAGGCGTCAGTATAAACAGAAAACATGCTAGCCTTCATAATCATAGGATCTCCGCCAGTAAACAAAACGTCTGATATTTCTGGATGCTCTTTTAGATACTGTACTAACTGCTCACCCTCTCTCATTGCAAATTTCATCTCATCCATGCCAACAAACTGCGGCCATCGAAAACAGAAGGTGCAGTAAGCATGACATGTTTGGCTCTGGCTTGGGAAGAAGAGGCAAGTTTCATCATACTTGTGCTGCATTCCATAAAGTTTTGTTCCATCCTTTAGCTGTGGAACATTGAGTTCCATCTGACCAGCTGGATGAGGATTTAATTGCAAACGAATGTTGTTTGCAACACGTGCAATTTCTTTTTTATCTGCTCCACTTTTCAAAGTGCTTGCCATCTTATCATAATGCTCAGGAATCAACATGCCTTTCTGAGGAAATGTTAGAACATACATAGGATCGTTTGGAACGTTATCCCAGTCAATAAGCTGCTCAACGACATAATTGTTCGTCTTAAAAGGAAGTACGTTGCCAACAACTTCCATTTGAAATTGTGTTTCCTCTGACATTTGCTGAATTTGTGGAATGGTACGAAAATTTATCAAAGTATAAGTCTTGATCGAGGTGGTTTCGTCTACTGACCAAAGTGCTTGCTGTTCTGTCATTACTTATTTTATCACATAACATTGTTAAAGCTTGATAAAAAATGGCAAAATAGGCACGAATTTTTGTTTTCTAGGCATGTAAATTTATAAAAAATTTTGATTGGTGCTTAAATAACTACTGACTGATTGGTATAATTCTGAGATTCAGCCTAATTTTTGATTAGTGAACAGGGGAAATGGTTGAGGAAGGAGTTACGGAGATTTCTGTAGGAGAATTTGAAACAATTCCTCAGATTCTAGCTTCTTCAGAGTCTCTTCAA
>JYMV01023347.1_pt1 | contig 10880 bp, 10 predicted proteins | sample 338911 | NCBI WGS metagenome assembly JYMV01 (sample SAMN03354496, study PRJNA234377) | hydrothermal vent metagenome | biome: Deep sea; feature: Hydrothermal plumes at the Eastern Lau Spreading Center, Western Pacific Ocean; material: Seawater | place: Tonga | collected 2009 | depth 2000 m m
CGGGAATACTATTGATTAGTGGTTTGTTCACTCACTGAACGAACAGGTGTTCAGCAGTATGGTAAAAACTTCCGATATTTGATTAACACAAGAGACATCAGCAATGGGATTTTTTAATAAAAAGACATTGCTTTCTCTTATGCAGTATTAGAGTTTGCAAAACAAAAGCGAGAGAGCGTCGAAAGATTGTCTCTCGTTTTTGTTTTTAAACGCTGTTAGGAATGGATTTCACCGGCCCAAAACTAAACATAAAATAATTATCGTAACTTGTTGGTTCTTAAAACCAAAGAACCAATGAGACTTTTCTTTTCCCTTGCCTTAGTAGGCCTTTTCTTTTCTTTCTCGGCTCAAGAGATTATAAACTACCCGTATAACCCAGACTCTGATGGAGATGCATTTGTAGCTTCGGTAGATATGCTAGAAACCCTTGCTGTATTTGGCTCAACATTCACTCCAAATGAGATTGTAGTAAATGGAATTGGGTTAGCTGAAGTACTAGGTCAGCTTATAGATAATCAGAATCTACTTCAAGCGACTGTAGATGCTCAACAAGCGTATATTTCGGAGCTTCAGCAGTATATATCAATAGAACCAGAGACAGTTCTAATATCTGGCGCTAACCTTCAAGTAGTAAGCGGAGAGGGTTCAACAAATTCAGTTGTTAACGGAACAGGTAACATCATTATTGGGTATGATGAGGATAGCGCTAACGTCAAGACGGGCTCTCACAACCTTGTAGTTGGATATGGACATACTTATTCTTCATATGGAGGCATTGTAGTTGGTTATAACAACAGAATTATTGGAATTTATTCTTCCGTCTCTGGGGGGCAGGTTAACACCGCTGAGGGAGATTTTTCTTCCGTCTCGGGGGGTTTTTTAAACAGAGCTGAGGGAAGTAAATCTTCCGTCTCGGGGGGGTTTTGTAACAGAGCTTTGGGAGAAGAGTCTTCAATCTCGGGTGGTGGTGAGAATATAGCTTTTGGACTTAGGTCTTCCGTCTCGGGTGGTGGTGGTAACTTCACCCAGGGATTTGAGTCTTCCATCTCGGGGGGTTTTTTTAACATCACTGAGGGAGGTAGGTCTTCCGTCTCGGGGGGAATTTTTAACATCACTGTGGGAAATTACTCTTCCGTATCGGGGGATGCTTGGAATACGTTCTTAGATAACTCAGTTGACGGGAATACTATTGATTAGTGGTTTGTTCACTCACTGAACGAACAGGTGTTCAGCAGTATGGTAAAAACTTCCGATATTTGATAAACACAAAAGACATTGCTTTCTCTTATGCAGTATTAGAGTTTGCAAAACAAAAACGAGAGAGCGTCGAAAGATTGTCTCTCTTTTTTGTTTTTACAAGCCCGATTACTATCTTTAATACGCCTGAGAGAAAGAGTAGAGTTGGAGTATAAGCTGGGTTACAACGAGGTTTAGACTCATTTTACCAAACACGAAATCAAAGATGGACATAAAAGACGATCAAAAGAACGAGTCAACAGACCAGCCCAAGCAATCAAATGAGCATTCGAATGGCGAGTTAAAGCCTAAAACGAATGAAGAGCTGAACGAAGAAAATCCTAACAGACGAAAAAGGAAGCAGGCGACAGAAGAGCAGCTTAACAACCCTTTGCACGGTGTGAAATTGGCCCAACTTTTAGAACGGATTGTTGACTATTATGGGTGGCGTTATTTGGCAGATCGTGTCAACATTCGGTGTTTCAAGTACAACCCTACGATGAAATCAAGCGTCCGATTTTTAAGAAGAACACCTTGGGCGAGAGAACATGTTGAGGATGTCTATTTGGATATGTTGGAAGAGCTAGAAAACGAAGCAGATAATAAGGGGAGGTAATTTCCTTGAATTTGAGACCGAATTCCTAGCTGAATGTATCTAGGATCGTTAATCGATATATTTTATATCACCCACAACACGAATCGTCATTGTAAGGTTTGTTTTCTTGTATGGGCGGACATGGGATAGTGCCGTACGAACAATACACACAGCAGTCGTTATTTATCGGTTTAAGCACTTCGCCACAGCCATCACATTTGTAGAAATATTGACAAGCATCGGTCGGCATAGTTTCCTCCTTCTCGAAAGAACATAGCGGACAAGTGATTTTTGAAACGAGCTCAATTTTCATGAATCTGGGATTCGGTTACGACATAGCCAGTCTCTTCCTCAATCGCTTTTGCAAGATCTTCAATAGAAATGACGGTGTTATCGAACTTAATGTTTGATTTGCCGGACTCATAAGAGGTGGTTGATTCAAATACACCCTCGCTATTTATCAGAGTAGTATTTACATGGTTCTCACAACTTCCACAGCTCATACCAATAATGGTGAGTTCGGCAACGGTGATGTTTTGGCCTGAAGCACTGTGCTCGTTAGTGGCAGTCTCTTGAGAGTAGAAAACCGAGGAAATATAAGGGTAACCAATGGCTAACACTGAAAATAAAGTTATTAGAATCAGAAAATTACGGGACTGGAAGAACGAAGGTTTGCCTTCGGTGTCACAACAATCCTCTGGAGCGGACTTTTTCAAATGCGTATACCAAGCGTAACCGAGAGAAATCACCGCTAGAGCGATCAAATAAGGCCTGAGTGGCTCAATCCACGAAAAGGCAGATCCCAAACCGCCCACGCCCGCAACAGCAGCAATAATAGGAGGGAGGCAACAAGAAGAAGCTGCGATTGCAGCAATAACGCCTGTGCCGATAGCACCATTTCCGGATTTTTTCATAAACCGAAGTTAATTGAAAACTCCACCTCTTTCGACTATACTTTTGCCAATAGATGAAAAAGGAAATTGCGATACTTTTTAGCACAGGGCTTCTCTGCCTAGGAGTGTTTTTTGCTATTTTCTCCGCCCTACAAAACAAAACGATTTTTGAGAAAACGCTGGAGAACATCGCCCATACTTATGAGCGCATAGAAACTAAGGAGAGCTATAAAATTCTTAAAACACCAAACCCATACGTGGAAGTTTCGGACGAGAAATTTCTGAGATGGGATGCCGAAATTTTCGGTTTTATTAAGGACAGACGATACATTAATGAGGAGAAGTATAAGGGGGAGGTTCGAGCGGCATTTTTCCCGCTATTCCCCGCGGTTTGGCGGGTGTCGGGATTTTCTGCGCGCTCGATTTCGATATTTAATTACCTGATTTTTATCCTTAGCGTTGCGATTCTTATGGCGCAATTCTATAAAGGAAGCCTGAAAGAAAAAGTGCCGATTTACACGATATTAATCACCCTTCCTACGAGTGTGATCTACCATATCCCCTATTCGGAATCGCTTTTTATGCTCTTTATGACGGTGGTCGCAATAGGTATCGTGAGGCAGAAATATTGGTTGTACTTCGTGGGAGCCATGTTGCTCGCTATGGTCAGACCAGCAACAATCTTCGTGCTTTTAGCGATTCTTGCCGTGGAGGGCGTGAGGTTTTTACAAAGTCGGGGCGAAAAAGGGCGGGTTCTCGAGCTAATTAAAAGGTCGATAATAAAGGCAAGACCTTTCGTGCTGGGCTATTTCGTAACGATACTTATTCAATACGAATCGTCTGGGTCATGGTCGTCCTTTTACGAGGCTCACCTTCATTGGGCGCGCTTGTTGCCTTCGGCTTCAGGCATTACGGACTGGTCTGTAGAGGGTTTTGGGATGAACGTCTTTAGTATCTTTTTCGTGTCGTCGCCAGCCATGATTTCATCTGTGGTGATATTGAAAAAAACCTCTATTAAGGAGCTGTCGAAAAGACAATATCTCCTTCTCATTTCGCTTTTATATCTGTCGGGAATTTTAATATTCACCATCCTCACATCACACGGAAATTTGCACAGTTTCTTCAGATTCGTTATGGCTTCGCCGCTTTTTTATCTCAGCGTCATCCTTGCCTTAGACCAAATAACCTCTCTCTCATCTAAGTTTCGACTTAGGCTATTCACAGCCATGTTTTTATCTCTCTCCTCCTTTTTCGCCGTCGTTGGATATGGAGGAGGTATATTGAAATTTGAATACACAGGGCTATTTCTCCTACTTGGAATTACAGGGCTGGCCCTTTCTCATAAAAAGCATTTACCACCCAAGACAAGTCGTAGAATAGCCTTCTCCGGCTTGGTCTTTTTTAGTATAGTTTGGAATACATACATGCTCAACGCATTCCTCTGCAACGCCTGGACATTTACCTGATTAATGTGGGAGCTTATCTTTTAATCGCCCATAAACCACAACGCCGAACATTGCCGCTAAGATTGAAACGAGGATAACTCCATAACCACTCCCTACTAACGCGTAAAGAGGACCGGGACATGCGCCTGTTAAAGCCCATCCGAAACCGAAGATTATTCCTCCGATTAAGTTACCTTTTTTATTAAATACCTTGGGAGCGGGGGAGATGATTTCGCCCGAAAGGGATTTGGCATCAAAGCGGCTAATAAGCCAGAGTGATATAGCTCCTACAGCTATTGCACTTCCGATTATACCATACATATGGAAGCTTTGAAACCAAAACATTTCTTGAATTCGGAACCATGAAAGCACCTCCGCTTTGACTAAAATTCCGCCGAAAAGCATACCGAGTAAGATTGAATAAATATGTTTCATAGCGTTATAGAGTTGCCAAGATTAAAGGAAGAACGAACCAACTAACGAGTAGCCCGCCAATGAAAAATCCGATTACCGCGACGAGCGAACCGAGCGAAAGCTGGCTTAAACCCATTATGGCGTGCCCCGAAGTGCAACCCCCAGCATACCTTGTCCCGAAACCCACAAGAAAGCCGCCGAGGATAACAGAAATTAATGTCGCGGGACTAGAGATATGATCGAAAGAAAAGATTTGTTCAGGCATGAGCCCAGTAAAATCCGAAATCCCCATTGCGCTCAGTTTTGCAACGGTGGCATCAGAAATCCCAACGAGTTTGTCTGTTGGAAGATATTCCGCAACTAGAACGGCTCCTAAAAATATTCCCAACACGAAGAGTAAATTCCACTTCTCTTTTTTCCATTCGTACTTAAAATAGTCAGCACTAGAAAATGAGCACATGGCGCACATATGTTTTAGAGAACTACTAACGCCGAACGATTTATTCAGAACAAGTAGGAGTATAGGCACCATAAGGCCTATCGCAGGCCCGGCAAAATACCATGGCCACGGATCAGATAAAGCTTGTAACATGTAGATTCGTTTGCTATTTAAATTGTAAATTTCCCCTTAAGATATTGCAAAAGATGACATACTCAAACATGACCCTACTATTTTTATCGGCATTCAGTGTTTTTATGATAGCATTTTCAGGTTTTCAGGCAAAAGCCCAAACCCTAATTGCTCCATCTTTCCTTTCCGGAGATAGCTTTACTACGGGGATTACAGGTTTTATTACGGCCGGTGAACCAGGAGAGAATATGACCTGGGACTACAGCGGAATATTTGTACAGGACAGCTATGAAACGATAATCCTTCCGTCTTCACCTTCGGCATATGAGGACGATTATCCCGACGCGAATTGGATTATGTACGTAGCAGTAGCGAGTCAATCTATCTATCTTAACTTAGGTCCAGATTACTTTGAATATTTCGGAGGGGTGGAGCAAGGTTCGAGCTATCCATTGACGAATTCAGAACGATTCTTCCCTTATCCATTCACATTTGGTGACACGTGGACAGACGATATGTCGGGCACTTTAGATGTTGCTGGGCTTATCTTAAATCGCACGGGTACGGTTGAGAGCACGATTGACGGATATGGATCTATAAGCTTGCCAGGCGGCATTCAACTTGACGACGTAACAAGAGTAAACCTCCATCGCGAGATAACAGACTCCTCAGAGGTGGGGGTGGATATTTATATAATAGACCAAATCAGGTTTTACCAAGGCACGATGCTTGCGCCTCTTGTAAATCACACCCACTTACAAGTAATTTCGCCTCTTGACACAACGATTGCAGATTATTTCGAAATTATACAGGGTTACACAGTCGGAATAGATCAGGTCGTTGATCAGGAAACAGGAGTTGAATTCGGAATGTTCCCAAACCCCGCTACTGACAAAGTGCAAGTGGTTACTTCGTCTTTCGGTAATGGCGGAAGTGCGATAGAAATTATTGAGGTCAGAGATATTACAGGTCGCCTTGTAGAGGCCGTTCGCCCGATTTCAGGCTTGAACGTTACAGTATTTGACGTAAGCTCTTGGATGAGCGGAGTATATACCGTTACGGTAAATCCAGGCGAACCAGGTTCAACAACGAAGCAGTTAATTATCGAGTAGGGCGGGCACCTACTAGTACGCCCTCTCGGCCTTTCCTTCCATGTAATAAACGAAGGCCTTATTTACAACACGCCTTCCTCCTGGAGTAGGATAATTTCCCGTGAAATACCAATCTCCAGTATGGTTAGGGCAGGCTTCGTGGAGGCCCTCAATGGTTTGGAATATAATCTTAACCTTAGCACCCATTCCCTCAGGCGTGAGCAGCACAGAAATTTTATCGGAGATTTCATCATCTGTGAACGGATCGTATATCGCAGTGACAGGATTCGTGATTTCTGCAAGGGGTTTTTTCAACTCTGCCTTACATTTTTCATACGTTTCTTGTAGGATGTGTTCCAAACCGCGATCCTTCAATAGAGCCACCACCGCGCGGAAAGCGATAAAGTCGTTCATGCGAGCCATATCGATTCCGTAACAATCGGGGTATCTAATCTGAGGTGCGCTTGAAGCGACGACGATGAGTTTGGGCCCTAAGCGGTCAAGGATTCTAAGGATGGACTTTTTAAGGGTAGTTCCTCTTACGATACTGTCGTCAATTACTACGAGGTTGTCTTTTCCTCGACGAATCGAGCCATAAGCGACATCGTAAACGTGGGCGACGAGGTCGTCACGTGAAGAGTCGTTAGTTATGAAGGTTCGAAGTTTTGCGTCCTTGATCACGACTTTTTCGCTGCGAGGGCGTTCGCTTAGAATGCTCTCGATGTCGTCAGTAGACGGGTTCGCTCCGAGACCTTTAATCCGCTCGATTTTACTTCTGTTGAGGTAGGATTCGAGACCCTGTATCATCCCGTAATAACAAACTTCAGCTGTGTTAGGAATAAAACTAGAGACCGTGTTATCTAGGTCGTGCTCGACAGCTTCGAGAATTTTAGGAACGACTTTTTCTCCGAGAGCCTTACGCTCTTTATAGATATCAAGGTCATTTCCACGGCTGAAATAGATGCGCTCGAAACTACAGGCGGTACGATTTCCAGGTTCGACAACCTTCTCCATAGAGGCTGATCCGTTTCGCTTAATGATTAAAGCGTGACCGGGTTCGACCTCTTTAATTTTATCTGCAGTGAGATTAAAAGCGGTTTGGATTACAGGTCTTTCAGAAGCTGCAACTACAACTTCATCATCTTCATACCAAAAAGCTGGGCGAATCCCATTAGGATCTCTAAGAACGAAAGCATCGCCATGACCGAGTAGTCCACACATAACATATCCGCCATCGAAGTCGGAAGCTGATGATTTTAGAACACTTCCGAGATCTAAAGTGTCTGCAATACGCTCTGAAATAGTCCTGTTATCAAGTCCCTCAGCTTTGAGAGCGTCGAATCGGTTTTGGTTTTCTACATCAAGGTAGTGACCTATTTTCTCAAGAACCGTTACTGTATCAGACTTCTGCTTCGGATGCTGACCTATCTCGATGAGTACGTTGAAGAGCTCATCGACGTTAGTCATATTGAAGTTCCCAGCGACAACGAGGTTACGAGTACGCCAATTGTTTTGGCGTAGAAAAGGGTGAAGATTTTCAATATCATTCTTACCGTAAGTTCCGTAGCGGAGGTGTCCGAGAGATAATTCACCTGTGAAGGCAAAATTCTCTTGAAGGAAATCTGCATTTGCGAGCTGATCTGGAGCCAAATCGCTAAATCGCCCCATAATATTTGAGAACACATCTTGAATAGGTTTCCCATCCAAAGATCTCTGACGAGAAATATACCTTTTCCCAGGGCTGACATCGAGCTTGATGTTTGCCAAACCGGCGCCGTCTTGCCCCCGATTGTGCTGTTTCTCCATCAGGAGATACATCTTATTTAGGCCGTAGAATGCCGTTCCGTACTTGTCGATGTAGTACTGAAGGGGCTTTTTAAGTCTTAGAAGTGCGATTCCGCATTCGTGAGTTAAGAAGTCGCTCATAAAGATGTTGTAGGTGGAGGTACAAAGGTAGTTACTTAGATTCTTTTTTTAGGCTCAAACGGTAAGTTTAGATAGGCTTTTAATAAAAACTTAATGGCTGGTTTTTAGGCGAGGCATCAATAAGTCGGAATTACAAATTATTACTCCGTCCGTATTTCCCGGAGCACTCCAAACAGTAGTCCAACGTTTCGGCTAAACAGCGTTTTAATGCAGTTTAGGTTTTGTTATGTTTAGTTTTTTTCTAGCCAAGCAATTATATAATCACTCAGCTCTTTCCTTTTGTTTGTAAACGAATGGTCAGATTCAATAACTTTATATTCAGCACTGTCTTTTAGCTCGCCTGCCCATTCATGACTCCAGTCGTCATCATCTATTATGAGCACCTTTTTAGAAGAAAGTTTCGATGAATACGTCAATACATTATATTCAGTTTTATGGTCAAGTAGTTCCTGTACAAACTCTCTTGGATTGCAGTTCAGCATGAATGATGACCTAATATAATTTTGGAACCCTTGCAAAGAATCAATTGAAGTAACTTCCCTCATCCCATATCCAAAGTTGGCAGCGGAGAGTGCTATTATTTTTTTAACTCGATTGTCATTAGCACCTTGAATTAAAGCTAAACCGCCACCTAAGCTATGCCCTATAAGAACAAACCTGCTTGTATCAATACGCATTTTAGAAATGATCGCCGTGTCCGAAAAGAAATCAAGAACATGACCAATGTCTGCAAGGCAATTTGAGTAGCTATAAGTACCCTGGCTTCCCCAGGCCCCTCTATAGCTGAAAAATATTGCATTCCTTCCGCTTCTTCTTACGTCTTGAGCGAGATCCAAATTTCTTTCATTTCCAGGTATACCATGTAAAAATATAACGGTTTCTTTTATTTCTTTACCAGATGCTATTAATGCATATACGGCTATTGAATCACCCTCAATGCCAATTGCCATTTCTTCGTTAAAAGTTAGGTATTCCTCTTGGCCTTCCTGAGCGTTGACGTTTATTCCTAATATTAGGAAGAAGGCAAGAATAATATTTTGTTTTTTAATCATGGTTTTCAATTATACATAACGAATTATGTATGGTGCGTTTTAATGCACTATACACCGTGTTATGGCTATTTTCTCTTTTTAAAACCGTTTTGTAAAGTTGAAGCCAAGGCCTGCAGTATTACCTAGTGTCGGGAAGCTGTAAACGTTCCAAGAAAACGATTTTTCCTTTAATTTTCTATTTGTTATTAAATTCCAACTGCTTAGAATCAATGTGCTTGTCCCAAGCCCAATGTTGATCAATGATAAATTTCTTTGCGAAGGATTTACATAAGTTCCACCCCAAGTCATATGCTCTTTTGGATAGTTTAATGCTCCAAGTGTAATTTGTCCAGCACCCGTAATTAGTCCTAAAATTGGAACTGTTTTACTGTTAGCTCCTTTTGAAATTTGAATACCATTGATTGTGTTTAATGACAAATTCAGTCCGCTAACTAATGATGAAGAAACGCCATAAGCAGGTGAAATATAATTGTCAGTTGGAGTAGATCCGTATGTTGGCTGAATCATTGCGCACTCTTCTTTTGTAAATCCGCTTGATTGAACCCATCTGTCAATTGTTTGGTCATTCATTGCAAGTAAATACTCGTATTTAAACTTTGAGTTTATTTCTTCTGCAATTTGTCTTCCAGCAGTTTGTTCAATTAAAAAACCAACCGCACAAACACTTCCATCTTTATCAATGAAGCAGGGAATTCTTTGGTCTGGATAATCATAATTTTTTGGAAACACGCCTGCTGTCCAATACTGGTTAAGCAAATCAAGCATTTTCAGTCTATTTTCTTTTTGCTCTTTCGTTAATGATGAGACGTCTTTACTTCTCAGTAGTTTCTCAACATACTTTAAATGTGTCTGAAGTCTTACGTTTTCATCAGTTTCATTGGTCGGTTGTTGTCCCAATATTTCCATAAAACTAATGTCGCCAATTAAAGCATTAACAGTTTGGTCCATTTCATTGGACTGTCTATTGCAACTCGCTAAAATTGTCAACATTAAAATTTTCAGGATCCATTTTGATGTTTTCATATTTCAATTTTAATGGTTTCTGAATCGTTTTAATTAGCCATAACGTTTGTGTATGAAATGTAGGGCTTTCAGAGTAACTTTTATGTTATCTGAATAAGAAGCTTTTGAGAGCAATGAACTTCCTAATACCTCTTTCAACCCCTATATTTTATACACTTTGTTAGGTGCCGTTTGTTTTCTTCTCCTTGAAGTCAATTTTTACATGTTCGATTTCAATCCGAGACATTTTCAAGAGCAATCCATATTCACGTCCCAATAAGTCCATTAATTTATCAAATTCATTTTTCTGAAGTTTGAAATTAAACTTGTTAGGTAAATCAATTTCTGTCAAAATGTATTTGTCGTAACTTGAATTGAGAGTATGTACTAATTGATTAAAGTCAGCATTTTCCAATTTTATTTCTTTAGAAGAAACAGTCGTTGTGGATGAATTTGATGAATCACTTTTATGCTGCATTAGAAGTGTTGTGTCCGATATTTGCAATTTCCAATTTTCCCGGAGAATATTGTCCTTAGTAATTGTAAAGCCATATGCGTTCTGTAATTCATTAAGAATTATCTGTTTTGATTTTAAGGGGTCAGAATAAGTTTTGAATGTCAAGTTAATTTTTTGATTTGACTTTTCGTCAGGATT
>JYMV01040039.1_pt1 | contig 10880 bp, 10 predicted proteins | sample 338911 | NCBI WGS metagenome assembly JYMV01 (sample SAMN03354496, study PRJNA234377) | hydrothermal vent metagenome | biome: Deep sea; feature: Hydrothermal plumes at the Eastern Lau Spreading Center, Western Pacific Ocean; material: Seawater | place: Tonga | collected 2009 | depth 2000 m m
TAGAGTTTATCCGAGATGGATAAAACCGAAAAAAAGCAGGTATCCGCATAAAAAGAAAAATGCCAGTCAGCTTAACTGACTGGCATTAGGGAAGCTCCCGGTTTTTTTCAATTTAGTGATGTTTAAAGCGCTTTTTCCAGTTCTGGTAACACTTCAAACAAATCTCCTACCAGACCATAATCTGCAACCTGGAAGATTGGCGCTTCTTCGTCTTTGTTGATAGCAACAATGACTTTAGAGTCTTTCATACCAGCAAGATGCTGGATTGCGCCGGAAATACCCACCGCGATATAAAGTTGCGGAGCAACGATTTTACCCGTTTGACCCACCTGCATGTCGTTGGGCACAAAGCCAGCATCAACAGCTGCGCGTGAAGCGCCAATAGCGGCACCTAACTTATCGGCAATACCGTTTAACAAAGCAAAGTTTTCGCCGTTTTGCATACCACGACCACCGGAAATAATCACTTCTGCAGCAGTTAGTTCAGGTCTTTCTGACTTAGTCAGTTCCTGAGACACAAATTGTGCTTTGTCTGAAGCCGGTAAAGCAGCAATGCTGATCACTTCTGCGCTACCGTCAGCAGCTACGGCGTCAAACGCTGAAGCTCGAACAGTAATCACTTTGATAGTGTCTTCCGATTGAACCGTAGCGATGGCGTTACCTGCATAGATAGGACGCACAAAAGTATCAGCCGCTTCAACAGCAATGATGTCGGAAATTTGAGCCACATCCAGTAATGCCGCCACGCGGGGTAAAAAGTTCTTACCGGTAGTGGTTGCCGCAGCGATAACATGGCTGTAATCATTTGCCATGCTCAGCACTAAAGCACTGACGTTTTCCGCCAACTGCTCTTTGTAAACGGCATCATCAACATGGATAACTTTAGATACGCCAGCCAGTTTTGCCGCATCCTGTGCAATCGCATTACAATCATTACCCGCCACTAAAACGTGAACATCGTCACCCATGGCCATTGCAGCAGTGATCAGTTTTGCCGTTTCTGCTTTTAAATGAACGTTATCGTGTTCTGCGTAAACTAATACTGTCATTTAGATCACCTTCGCTTCTGATTTTAACTTTTCTACTAACTCAGCCACATCGGCTACCTTGATGCCACCTTCACGAGTAGCTGGCGGTGTTACTTTCAACACTTTAACCTTTGAGGTTAATTCAACACCAAAATCGGCTGCGGGCTTAACATCAAGCGGTTTGCGCTTGGCTTTCATGATGTTAGGCAGTTTGGCATAACGAGGTTCATTCAAACGCAGATCAGTAGTAACAACCGCAGGTAAGCTCAAGTCGACAGTTTGCAAACCACCGTCCACTTCACGAGTAACCTTAACTTTACCATCAGCAACAACTACTTCTGACGCAAATGTGCCTTGTGGCATGTCAGTCAATGCGGCCAGCATCTGTCCTGTTTGATTATTATCGGAATCAATTGCCTGCTTACCTAAAATAACTAATTCAGGTTTTTCTTCTTCAACGACCTTAGCCAGCAATTTAGCGACCTGTAAGGAGTCCAGGTTCTCGTCAGTTTCAATTTGAATGCCGCGATCGGCACCTAGTGCCAATGCTGTGCGAATGGTTTCCTGGCAGCTCTTATCACCGATAGAAACCACAACAATCTCAGTAGCAATGCCTTTTTCCTGTAATCTTACCGCCTCTTCTACAGCGATTTCACAAAAGGGATTAATTGACATTTTAGTGTTACTTAAATCAACGCCAGTGTTGTCAGCTTTAACTCTGACTTTTACGTTGTAGTCGATAACACGTTTTACCGGGACTAGTATTTTCATTTCGACCTCGTTTTATTTTTTGCGTCCGTACAGATTAAGTCAGGCGCGTGTAGGATACAAATTACATCTGCTGCTATTTTTGTTGGATTCGAAATGTACTTACTGTTAACGTAAACGTCAACTTATTGTTAATATATTATTAACTCGTTAACCGCGAATTTTGTACACATTTTTAGACCAGCAGTTATAGTGCTCCTGATAGAACAATTTTGCACACTGTGATACTGACTACCCTGAGGAGGAATAATGGAACGCGAATCGATGGAGTTTGACGTTGTCATCGTCGGCGCCGGGCCTGCCGGGCTATCGACCGCCTGTAAACTTATGCAACAGGCCAATGAAGCTCAACAAGAATTAATGGTCTGTGTGGTTGAAAAAGGCTCTGAAGTCGGTGCCCATATCCTTTCGGGCGCAGTATTTGAAACCCGAGCACTGGATGAGTTATTCCCCGACTGGGCGGAAAAAGGCGCACCACTGAACACCAAAGTGACAGAAGATCACATTTATTATCTGAAAAACGAAAAATCAGGTACCAAACTTCCCGGCTTCATGACACCAAAAACCATGCACAACGAAGGCAACTACATTGTCAGTATGGGTAACGTCTGCCGCTGGTTGGCAGAGCAAGCAGAAGCTTTGGGCGTGGAAATCTTTCCAGGCTTTGCCGCCTCAGAAGTACTCTATAACGAAGATGGCAGCGTGGCCGGTATAGTTACCGGCGATATGGGGATCAGTGCCGAAGGCGAAGAAAAAGACTCCTACATGCCTGGTATGGAATTACGTGCTAAATACACAGTGTTTGCCGAAGGATGTCGCGGTCATTTGGGCAAACAGCTGATTGAGAAATTCAATCTCGATGAAGGCAAAACCCCGCAACATTACGCCATTGGCTTTAAAGAAATCTGGGATATACCAGCAGAGCAACATCAGGAAGGCCTGGTTGTCCACTCTGCCGGTTGGCCACTGACAGATACTTCCGGTGGTGCCTATTTATATCATGCAGAAAATAATCAGGTGCTAGTGGGATTGATTGTGGATTTAAGCTATGAAAACCCACACCTTAGTCCTTTCGACGAATTTCAGCGCATGAAACATCACCCGGTATTTAAACAATATCTGGAAGGTGGTACGCGTGTAAGCTATGGCGCCAGAGCGATCGCTAAAGGGGGACTGAATTCGTTGCCCAAAATGCATTTCCCAGGAGGATTTCTCGCTGGCTGTAATGCAGGTACACTGAACTTCTCGAAAATTAAAGGCAATCACGCCGCGATGAAGTCTGGTATTTTAATTGCGGAAACTATCTTTGCAGCGCTACAACAGGATTCAGAATCCGCTGGAAAAGATCTGGATGATTTAACCAAGCACTTCGAATCTTCGTGGCTTTATGAGGAATTGTGCAAGGCTCGTAACTTCGGTTCGGCTATTCACAAGTACGGCACCTTCCTTGGCGGTGCATTTAACACCCTGGAACAAAACTGGTTGGGTGGTAAGTTTCCGGTCACTATTAAGGACAAGACGGCAGATCATGCCACATTAAAACCTGCCAAAGATTGCAAACCTTTTGATTATCCAAAGCCGGATGGAAAACTGAGCTTCGACAAATTGTCTTCGGTGTATTTGTCTAATACCAATCACGAAGAAGACCAGCCTTGCCACCTTAAATTGCAAGACGCAGATATTCCTCTCAAGTCTAATTTACCTCTATTCGATGAACCTGCTCAGCGATATTGCCCCGCAGGTGTCTATGAAATAGTTGAAAATGAAGCGGGAGAAAAGCAATTTCAAATTAACGCGCAAAATTGCGTGCATTGTAAAACCTGCGATATTAAAGATCCTCAACAAAATATTACCTGGACTGTGCCTGAAGGTGCAGGTGGTCCCAACTACCCTAATATGTAACCAGGTAAAAGATATGAGTGGCCCACCCGGGCTGCTCTTAGATTTAAATAGAGCATTTTACTTACCAAACCCACAAATTGTGCCTTGTGTCCCACATTTTAGTTTGTTCCCTTCCTGTTGATTCGCGCCATCCGTCAATTTAATTGATTTACCGCAACGAATTTATACATTTAAGATTGATTGTTAACCTCAGTTAATGGTAATTTCAATCTATATTAATGAGTAAAATAAGTTTCAATAGGAAAGTAGCATGAACGAATTTCTCAAAACACTAACTCATGGTCGTAAGTTACAGGGCGCAGTTAAAGAGCTTTCAATTCACGAACTGGAAGAAATAGTAGTTAAACTCAGAAATATTATTGAAACCAGAAAGCAAAAAGAATCTGAAAAGAAGGCAGCAGAAAAAGAAAAACTGGAAAAAATCGCTGAAATTCAGAAACAATTACAAGATGCTGGAATCACTTTCGAAGATTTGGCTTCTAATAATGCCATCCCAAGCTCTAAACGCGTTGGACAAAAAAGACCGATTAAATATTCTTTCACCGATAAAGATGGTGAAGTGCACAATTGGACAGGTATAGGCAGAATGCCATTAGTATTCGCTGAACAATTAGAACAAGGTAAATCACTGGAAGATTTTAGTATTAATTAATCCGTTCCAGCCATTATCAGTTTCAGTCCAAAATCACATTTAGTAATGGACTGAAACTGACGTCATACTCTCACTAATTCACTCCTTTTCTTTTAAATCAACCTCGCTTTATAAGCAGCTTGTTTATGAAGTCAATTCAACCTGTTTTGTAATTTCAATTTGTTACATTTATTTACTTGAGTTTTTTGATCCGAATAATTTCAAAAAATAAATTGAAATGGTTCACAAATTGATAGTTATTGCTTTGTTTCAATTTAGGTTTGGAATAAGTTACTGGCTTCGACTAGAGTTAAACCAAAGAAATTAATTTCGTTTCGCAATGCAGACCCAATTAGAACAAGCTATTGAATCCATATCTCAGGTAGTGCTCGGAAAAAAGCACCAAATTAAACTGGCGCTCACCTGTCTGCTGGCCAGAGGGCATTTATTAATTGAAGACCTACCTGGAATGGGAAAAACCAGCTTATCTCAAGCGATAGCCAATACCATTGGGCTTGAATTCAGCCGTGTTCAATTCACTTCAGATTTATTACCGGCAGACATCATTGGGATCAGTATATTCGACAACGCCAGTAAGGAGTTTGCCTTCCACAAAGGCCCCCTGTTCTCTCAGATGTTATTGGCTGATGAAATTAACCGTGCCAGTCCCAAAACCCAAAGCGCGCTGTTAGAGGCCATGGAAGAGCACCAAGTCAGTGTGGACGGCACCACATGGCCATTACCAAAACCATTCTTTGTCATTGCGACTCAAAACCCGCTGCACCAATCGGGAACCTACCCACTTCCTGAATCTCAACTGGATCGCTTTTTTATGCGTATCCAACTGGGTTATCCCGACTGGCAGTCAGAGCGCCAGATGCTGATGGACTTGACCAGTCATTCTGAGGTTGCAGCCAAATCCATTATCGATACAGCACAATTTTTGGAAATTCAAAACCAAATTCCCGGCATCAATACGTCTGCAGCTGTGATTGACTACATTTTACGTCTGGTGACCTTCAGCCGGGAATCTGAGGATTTCCCTAACCCCCTGTCTCCACGAGCCAGTAAAGCCATTCTGTTAGCTGCAAAAGCCTGGGCGTTTCTGTCTTCCCGTGACTATGTGATACCAGAAGATGTACAGGCAATCCTACCTTCAGTAGCAGAGCATAGGTTGCGCAGTGGTTTTAGCTCAGCCAGCGCCGCAGACAATCTCTCAAATAAATTAATGGAATCGGTGGACACTCTGGCAGCCTGAGGCACTTAAACATGTTTAACATAGGCTCCTGGTGGAATAGCAGACTGGAACGTTGGTTGAATAACCGAATTCCGGATGACCGAAAATTTCAGATGAATATGAGTAACGTATTCATCTTCCCCTCAAAATTTGGCATCGCATTTTGCTTATTGTGTGGCTTACTCTTTATTCTGGGCACCAATTATCGCAACAACCTGATGCTGCTATTAGCCTATTTTCTGTTGGCTATCTTTTTGGTCACCCTGCTTAATAGTTACGCCAATTTCGCCAGATTAAAAGTGCAGCTTGGAAAAGTTAAACCCGCTTATGCCGGCAGTGAGTGCGCCTTACCTTTGTGGTTAGGAGAAAACGATAAAAACAACGCTGCCGTAATGAACTGCCATGGTCGATTACATTTCCGGCTTTGGCAGCAAAGTGTTCAGTACACAGTTGAATCGGAGCTTCACAGTAACCCGGTAGTCATCAACGTGGAAACATTACGCCGGGGTTATTTCACTCCGCCTCGTATTACCATTGAAAGTTACTACCCTATCGGCTTATTTCGCTGCTGGACTCACCTGAGATTCAAAGCCCAAATTTTGGTGTATCCCAAACCCATTCCCGCAGATCTGCGCACAGAAAACATTGCCTCGGAAGACGAAGAAGGTTCAGAGCACAACAGTGCCACTGGCAATACGGATTTTGATTCGCTGAAAACCTATGTACCTGGGGAGTCTCTGAATCGCGTTGCCTGGAAGTTGGTGGCAAAAGGCCAGGAGATGATGACTAAACAATTCGCAGATGCCAGTCACGCTGCAGTCTGGCTAGATTTGAGAAATTATCTGAGAGATGACCTGGAACTGGCAATCAGCAAACTTACCTGGCAAGCCATCAACCTTTCACAAAGGCAAGTTTGTTTTGGGTTGCGCCTTGGTCACGTTGAAGTGCCACCCGATACTGGTAATGGCCATCTGGAATCCTGCCTTACCGAGCTCTCGCTTTATCAACTTGCAGACTCAGGAAAAACTTGAGGATGAAGCGCACCAACAATAAATCTCACCTTATCCTCAGTATTAATTTGCTGTGCCTATGCGCTACTCTGTATGAACCCATTATGTTTTGGGTTTCCCTGTTGGTGTTGATCAGTGTTTTGATCAGAGTGGCGCTTTACCTGGAATGGCATAAACACCTGCCTAAAACCTCTACTATCAATTTACTGGCACTTTTATCCGCATTAGTGCTGGCCTACACAGGTTGGCAACTGGGATTGTTGTTAAGCATGGTGAATTTGCTGGTGATGTCAGGTGCACTGAAATTAATGATGATGCGCAAAGTTCGGGATTACCTAATTTTAGCACTGGTACAGATATTCATTATTGGCTGCGGTTTTATCTTTAATCAGGGCATTTTTTTCACGCTGATATACGCGGCACAACTATTTGTGATTTTTTTATCCCTGAGCTTTCACGTCAGCCCTTCTGTGAGTTTGAGAAAACAAAGTAAACGCGTAGGTAAACTTATGTTTCAGGCCCTGCCCATCGCAATCTTACTATTTTTGATATTGCCGCAAATAGGTCCCTTGTGGAAAATGCCTGGCAATAAAGGGGGTAAAACCGGTATATCCGACACCATTACGCCGGGGGATTTTGCGCAACTGTCTATGTCAGACGATTTAGTGTTTCGGGCAGCCTTTACTGATGAAATTCCAGACAAAGAAAACCTTTACTGGCGAACCCTGGTTTACGAAGCATTTGACGGAAAGAGTTGGTCCGTGTCTAAACATCGCGCCAGAGAAAAAGAAAGGATGGAGGCCGGGAACTACAATTTCACACCTCGTTTAACGGGTGCCAGCCTCAGCTATGATGTGATTATGGAGCCCAGTCATCAAAACTGGTTGTACACATTGGATACACCGCGCTCTGACACGGAACAAGTCTGGTTCAGCCACGATTACCAGCTACAGAGCCGTATGCCAATAACCAGTAAATTTAAATACAGTGTGCGTTCCTTTACTGAAATGCCTTTAAACATCACTCCCGTTTACACTGATACCAATTTAAACCTGATACTGCCGCAGCGTTACAATCCAGAAACCCGAGCCTGGGTTGCTGCTCTTCGCACTCAATACCCAAATAACGACTCATTTATACACGCAATAGAGCGCTATTTTGTTCAACAGGGTTTCTCTTATACTTTAAAGCCGCCCACCATGCTGGTAAATCCAGTAGATGAATTTCTATTCGAGCATCAGGCCGGATTTTGCTCCCATTATGCCAGTGCTTACGCCTACATTATGCGTCTCGCCGGTATCCCTGCCAGATTAGTGGGAGGTTATCAGGGCGGTGAGGCAAGAGAAAATAACTATGTCAGTATCTATCAATACGACGCACATGCCTGGGTTGAAATTTACCTGCCTCAAAAAGGCTGGATCCGCAAAGACCCAACGGCTCTGGTGTCCCCCGAGCGCATTAGCCTGGGCCTGGAAAGTGCCGTTGCCCACGAAAATTCCTTTCTGGAAGATTCTCCTTTGTCACTGGCAAAATTAAAAAGCATCGCAATTTTTAATCGCCTGCGGCTATTCATGGCAGATGTGGACTTTTTCTGGAGCAGTTGGGTACTGGGCTTTGATCAGCAACGCCAGTTCGCATTATTTAAAATGCTGGCTGGTAAGCTCACCACTGGCAGGATTGTTGCCATCAGTTTGGCCACTCTGACACTGATTTGTTTGTTGCTGCTGATATTTAATTATCGGGTTTGGTTTCCGAAAGTGGAAAACCGTCATCTTCATTTTTACAATCAGGCGTTGCGAACACTCAGTCGGCATGGCCTGAATCGGTTGCCTCAGGAAGGCCCAGATAGCTTTCAGAGCCGCATACATCAACATATTTCAGAGCAATGTGCTGAAGACTTCCGGCACATTACCAAGCTTTTTATCTTTCATCAGTACGCCCCTTCCAGTCAGACAAACCCTGATCGGCTGCCAGAGTTAAAGATTGCGGTTAACTCCTTTAAACGACGCTATCGATTCTCGATAAAATAGGTGTAAAAGGCCGACAAACTCTGACACTGATAGTCAGCAGCAGAAAAGTCCTGACCACGGGAGTGAGGGTTTGGTATGGCGACACAAGGTATACCTGCAGCCACAGCGGCAGCGACGCCGTGCTCGGTATCTTCGATGGCAATACAGGCCGAGGCAGGTAACGCCATTTTTTCTAGCGCTCGCAAATACACATCAGGTGCAGGTTTGTTACTGGGCACTTCTTCACCCGTAGTAATATGTTCCAGGTACTGTGTAAAGTCGTTGCCTTCGACTGAACGATCCACCGCAAAACGCTCGGAACCTGAAACAATGGCCATGCGAATGCCAATTCTGGCGAGGTTTTTCATTATCCGGTTGGCCCCCGGCATGGCGGGAAAACAGTGCTTCTCTAGATAACTTTGAGTATTTTTGCGCTTTAGTTCAATTAACTCTGTGGGTTCACAATCCAGTCCAAATTGCTCAATGATAAACACGGCGTTTTCATCAGCTGGAATACCAACACAGTTTAACGAGTTCATCTCTTCAGTAAAAAGAGTGGGACTGAGTCCGGTGGTTTGCAACCAGATTTGGTAATGAACTAACTCTGAGTCCACCAACGTTCCATCGTGATCAAACAACACTGCTTTGACATGTTTGAAGTCCATGTTACTTCTCCTGCTTCTTCAGATGCACGGTAATTTCATCGCGATCGTGATAAAGGTGTTTTGCTACAAATTGATAATTTTCGCCCAGTACCTCACTGATGATCTGTCGACACTCTGCCACCGACTCAAAGCGTTTTTTCATGGGCAGTTTTAAATTAAATATGGCTTCTTTACACCAGTCGTCTGCTACCCATTGTGCCATTAACCTTGCCACCTTTTGTGGCTGCTCAATCATGTCACAAACCAGCCAGTGTATGTTTTTCTTACGTGGTTTAAATTTAAAGCCGTCTTCCTGAAAATGGCTAACCTGCCCAGTTTCCATTAATGAATCCGCCATTAAACCGTTGTCCACGGCCTGCACAAACATACCGCGACGAACCAATTGATATGTCCACCCGCCTGGACAAGCCCCCAGATCCACCGCGTTTAGCCCCGAACTGAGACGTTGTTCCCGCTCACTTTCCGGCACGAAAGTTAAAAAAGCTTCATCTAATTTCAAAGTTGAACGACTGGGAGATTCAGCCGGAAACTTCAGGCGCATTATGCCGCCCGGCAGTGCACTCATATTGTTTGTTGGTGTATAGCCCAGATAACACTCGGTGCTATTGACAAAAAAAGCAAACAAACAAACTCGTCCCTGGCTTTCGTGGTATAGCTTACGCTTTTTTAAAGCCTGCCTTAAGGGCACGGTAAATTTACGACAAAAACGCGATAACTCTTTGCCCTGCTCTGTATCGGGATGTTCTACACGCACTTCGGCAACGACAGGTAAACCATCAAATGACTCGGTTAAACCTGAAAGCCGATCTTCCCGTGATAAGTCTTCACAATGGGCCACAACATGCAGCCATTGCCGGGTAAAAATCAAATCCTGTAACGCCAGCTTTTTAAACAACGGTAGCAGTTCTTGCGGACACTCAAACACATAAAACCCGCTTAGTCGCTCGGCCTTGAAGTAGCCATAGAAGCCGCATTCAGCAGCCCGCGTTTGCAATTCTAATCCGGCGTCAGCTTCAAAGCCCGGACGACAATAGCCTAATATTTGCGACGCCATCACTGATATCCTTTACTAATTGCAGCCAGCATCACTGCCCAACCGGCGATAAACAGAACACCACCCAGTGGAGTTACAGGTCCAAACCATTTAATTCCGGTTAAGGATAAGGCGTACAGGCTACCGGAAAAACACACAATGCCAGCCAACAATAAAGCAGCTGACCAGGTCCACAAATAATGAGGAAATAGCTTTGCCAGTACGGCGATCAGGATAAGCGCCAGAGCGTGAAAAAATTGATACTCAACACCAGTACTAAACGCACTTAGCAGATTATCTGGCAGTTTATTTTTTAAGCCATGGGCTGCAAAAGCCCCTAAAATTACCGAGGTCATAGCCAGGAAAGCTCCCAGCAACAAAAAATACTTCATACGCTCACTTGTTTTCTACAACGTTTTTTATAAATTGACAGGCCTGCGAAACTGCAAACTGCATATTATCCTGCCAGCTGATACCACTGCTTCTGGTGGCTTTAAAACTGTGTTCACCACTTGGCACATAAGCCACAGAGAAGTTTGCAGGCAAAGCATAAGCTGCAATTTCATCTGGCTTGCCAAATTGGTCTCGTTCTCCCTG
>JYMV01043266.1_pt1 | contig 10879 bp, 10 predicted proteins | sample 338911 | NCBI WGS metagenome assembly JYMV01 (sample SAMN03354496, study PRJNA234377) | hydrothermal vent metagenome | biome: Deep sea; feature: Hydrothermal plumes at the Eastern Lau Spreading Center, Western Pacific Ocean; material: Seawater | place: Tonga | collected 2009 | depth 2000 m m
TCCTCTTACGACACTCGGCGTTCCGGTGATTCCGAACCTCGTAGCTGACACCCCGGACGAGTTTGCGAAACTGGCCGCAGGGGTCGCCGCCGCTGGGGCGAAAATCGCGGAGATCAACCTCAGTTGCCCCCATCCGAAGGCCGCTTACGGCGGCAGCCTGACAGCACAGGATCCAGAGGCCGCAGCCGCTGTGGTTGCGGCAACCACCAAGCACCTGCCGGTCATTGCCAAACTGACCCCGAATGTCGCGGATATCGGCACGGTGGCCGTGGCCTGCGCCCGCGCCGGGGCCGCTGCCATCAGTGCGATCAACACGCTCGCTGCGCTCGATGTCGATCCGGAGCTTGAACGGCCACTGCTCGGCAACGGATTTGGTGGCTTGTCAGGTATTGCGATCCGACCAATTGGTTTGCGCAAGGTGCTGGAGATCGTGCAAGCCCTGAGTCATGCGAACTTTGATACTCCAGTAATTGGGATGGGTGGTATTTCAAGCGCCGAGGATGTAGTGCGGTACCTGCTGTGCGGGGCCCATTCAGTCCAGATCGGTACATCACTGACCGGGGACCCGGAACACATGAGCGCCATCACGCGGGGCCTCGCAGAATGGATGGACCGCAAGGGGTATCGTGAACTTGCAGACTTTCGAGGGCGAATTCTGGAGTGGTTCTCGTGAGGTATCCCATTCCCTCTAAGATCGTAGAAATAACCAGTGCTACAGCAGTCGGGCATTCGATCTGGCTCGCACCCAAAGAGCCCTGGCCGTCAGCGCCCACGCCGGGGCAATTTGCCATGGTCTGGTTACCGCGCCCGCCTGACGGATATAAGCCCGAGGTCTGCAATACAGTACCCATGTCGATTGCTGGCTGGGACAATGGCAAAGTCCGTATCACTATTAAAAATCTCGGTCCCACATCAAAAGCCCTCTTGGCCTGTCAGTGTGGTGACTGGCTGGGGTTAACAGGACCCCTCGGTCACGGTTTCTCATTGGACTGTCAACATCCGCTCCTGATGGGTGGTGGCGTAGGCGCGCCGCCACTTCTGTATCTCGCTCAAACATTTGCAGCCCAAGGAATTAAACCAATCACGCTTCTCGGTGGAACAACAGAAAACGAGATTTTTCATCACGATGAGTTTCCCGGAACTGTAGAACTCGCCACAGACGATGGCTCGGCTGGGCACCATGGCCGTGTCACAGAACTGCTGGCTGAGTCCTCACCAGACCGACTCTACAGTTGTGGGCCTGAGCCGATGCTGGTAAACGGGTTGCAGTGGGCACTTCGACATCAAGTCGCAGCCGAACTTTGCTTGGAGCGCTACATGGCCTGTGGTATTGGTCTCTGCGGCATCTGCTCACTGGATCAGGATCTGGTGTGCCAGGATGGGCCAGTTTTCTCGAGTGAACGACTCGCCGATTCCCGGGAGTTCGGGACACTGCTGCGAGAAGCCGGCGGCCGGGTGCGACAGCTATCGGACTAAACAAAAAGTTTTAACGTCGGATCTCGACTAAAGGAATCAAAACATGATCGAATCACCCAACGACACTGTGCGAGTGGAACTGGACAATCATCTCCTGACAATCACCTTGAACCGTCCGGACATGTTGAACGCCTTAAATCGAGATATGACGAAAGCACTCGGAGTAATCACCGAAGCGATACCCCAAGAGCCCGCTGTTCGGGTCGTTCTGCTTCAAGGAGCGGGAGATCATTTTATGGCGGGCGGCGATCTCAAAGAGTTCCAGGTGATGAGAGAAACCGCGCCGGATTCGAAAGCCTTCGCTAAAAAGTTCGAAGAGTTTGTACCTGAAGCGCAAGCTCCCATCCGCCGTTTACGCAGCCTGCGTCAACCGGTTCTCGCCAGTGTGCGCGGCTCTGCGGCTGGCTATGGCTTTAGTCTAATGAACGCTTGTGACATGGTAATTGCCGCAGATAACGCCGTGTTCACGATTGCGTACGCGCGTATCGGAATCAGTCCGGACGGCGGATCCTCCTGGACCTTGCCGCGAATTGTCGGCTATCGGCGCGCCTTTGAACTGATGGCGCTCAGTGATCGGTTCGACGCTGCCACAGCGCTGCAATTCGGCCTGGTCAATCGGGTCGTCAGCCTTTCGGATCTTGATGAGGAAACCACCAGTCTGGCTGACCGCTTAGTCGCCGCGCCCGCCGTTGCAATTGGCAATACCAAGCAGCTGCTTGCGCGCTCTCCCGGGCGAAACCTTGAACAACAACTCGCTGCGGAGGGAGACAGTTTTGTGGAGTGCGCGGCCCACCCTGACTTCGAGGAAGGCCTCACCGCATTTCTGGCAAAGCGCCCGGCGCAGTTCAACCGCTAAACATCGCCCGTCCAACAGTCTGGTCAAATCGAACTACCGCACGGTCAAACCTTTCGCCCCGGCTGTTACCTGCGCGAGGATCACTCCAACGGCTACCAAGATCGCTCCAGAAATCTGAGTAAGGATCAGTGACCCACCGAACCATAGCATCAAAATGACAACGTAAAATGGTACGACATTGATATGAATAGCCGCCACGGTCACACCGATCCGGTCGGCGCTCAGCATCCAAAATCCCATCGAGAATCCAACGCCAAGAATTAAACAGACGGGCAAGCCAAGCTCTGAAAGGCTCCACGAGAAACTAAGGTCTACGACACCGCCCCACTGGATCAATACAACAAACGGTAAGAGCGTGATGCCGGCGGCAGTCAATGTCAGTGCCGCGCGCGGGAAAGCAGGTATTACCCGAAGTTTCGATACAGACACGCGGGAGAACCAGGTCCACAAAACGACTGCGATCACCATCAGCAATTCGCCACCTTGAAAACCCACTTCGGTCTTCAAGTTGGAAATTGACACCAACACCCCGCCTGCAAGCGCAAAACAAAGGGCGATCCCAAAACGAAACGTCAGACGCTCTTCCCCACGGACCATGCCCATGATGACCGAGACAACAGGTATCGTAGTAGCGATTACGGCAACGTTCACGGGGTTGGAGTACAAAAAGCCGAAATTCATCAGCACCGTGCCGAGTCCCATGCCAACGGCGCCCGTTAGACAGGCCTGTTTGACTGGCCAGTCTCGCCACGGGAGATGGATGGCACCCAGCGCAATTGCAATCAGACCTAACAAAATGCCTGCCCCCAACACTCGCGTCATACCAAGCGACAATGGATCCCAAGTCACGAGCAAGACGTCGGTGATCGGGTAGGTCGTCGCCCAGATGAGCATGCTCAAAACTGCAAACAGGTTCCCCTGGATGCGAGGCGAAAGAGTGGACGAAGACATCAGGGTGGTGTTATACCAGTCCTGTCAATCCCGCAGGCGTCGCTCGCTTCACCGGACGATTTCTCGACCGACCGTACAAAACCTAATTATCAGGTTGTCCCAAATCCTGGCTTTCGATATTCCGGGCGAGGCGGACTGAAGACGTCAAATACCAGAGCGCCTTCTGACCCGGCTCGAAACGAATGCGGAACGCCGCTCGGGGTCTGCCAGAAATCGCCAGCCGACACCGGATGTTCGACGTCATTCTGAATCCGCATGCCGGTACCTTCGAGCAACACGCCCCACTGTTCCTCGGGGTGGGAATGGCGGGCGCTTTCAGACTCCGCCTCGATGCGCACAACCGACAGCATGGCATGCTGCCCCGGAAAAATTCGCGTCGCCACACCATCCGCCAACGATCGATGAATCCCGTCGTCCTCATTGTAAAGATTAAAAAAATGTGCCGTCATTGATGGGCCCTCCTGTGTCGATCTTTGTCCTTCCAGGATTAAATCAACTGATTCACAAGCCAAGTCTGAAATGCGTGAACGCTCGGTTCCAGTAACGGCGAGAACCGGCCCGGGCGGGCCAGCACCGAGTTCAAGCCGAGTTGTTGCCTCTCCAGTATTTCGATGTCCTCGGCGAGTGCAACATCCATCCGGCGTTGGTATACCTCGGCCCGATCAAGAAAATCCTCTCGTGCTGCCGTCTCCTCGGGAAAACATAAAGTCAGACTTCCAGTCGTCGTGTCCGCTGTTCGGGGACACGCTTCTAGAATCCAGATGGCATCTACTGAAGCCGCAAACGTCAAGGAAGGATATATCCAGGTATAACGGGTGCCAGAGCGCTCCTTACCACGCAGCGTAGACATGATCGGCAGGGGCTCAACCCCATCGTCCAACTTGCCGACGCTGTCTACCTGCTTATGCAGACCAAACTGGGTCGTAAAATTTCCACGTACCTCGTCCGGCGGATCAGGGGTTTCGTACAGCATTCCGACGGTGCGTGGGTGGACCTTTTGTATGTGGTAATACTCGTTGAATACTTCGAGATAGGCCTTCCAGTTACAGCGAATCTCGAACTCGCTGCGGTACCCAGTGACCACGGTGCCGAAAGACCACGGTTCATGCAGCGCTTCGAAATCACCGAGCCAATCGTCAATGCTACCCGCTCGACCGTCGAGATTGACGAACACGAATCCGGCCCGTGCTGCAAGTGATATTTCGACCAATCCATAATTATTGGTATCGAAGTTGACAGCGTCGGTCATATTCGGAGCAGCCTGGAGTGAACCATCCAACCGATAGTTCCAGCCATGGAACGGGCAAGTGATGCGTTCACAATGTCCGTCACCAAGCTTCAGCAACAACATCCCACGGTGGCGACAACTGTTCGCAAAAGAGCGTAGAGTGCCATTCTCATCCCGCAACACTATGATCGGCGTACCACCGACCTCCAGCGCAACGTAATCACCGGCATTCCGCCAACGATCCTCCCGGCCGACACTTACCCAGCCACCCCGAAATAGCCGTTCCTGTTCGCGAACATACACTGAATGCTCGGTATAACACCAAGGCGGCAAAGACTCTGCTTGCTCGACCGGCCTTAAGACGCCGGCAAACGTCGATTCATCATAACGAACAGAGTGATTCATCGGCTCATCATACCGGGTTTGGTGGACATTTCACCTATACGAATGATCGGTCACGCGAGAGCCACAACCCAGCAAGAATCAGTACCAACGCCACGGCGTGATATACGTGAAACGCTTCTCTCAAAATTCCTACGGCAAGCAGTGCGGCAAAAATTGGAGTCAAGTTGACAAACATTCCGGTTCGTCCCGGCCCCATCAGATCGACACCACGAAGAAAAAACAACTGGGCCAGAAACGAAGGGAAAACCGTAGTGTAGAGAAGAACCCCACACCCGGTTAAGGTTGGCCATGGCGCGCGCCCGGAAGCTAGCTCGAAGATCGCAAATGGGGCGGATACAAATGCTGCGGGAATGCAAAATACGGCGAATAAAATCAACCCGGGTATCGCTGGTCGCTTTTTTAGGCCAATCGTGTAGCTCGCCCACACTAGGCAGGCACCAATCATCATAAGATCTCCGGCATTCAGTCGGATCTCCCTCATCACGCCTGGTAAACCACCGGTCGCCACGGTAACAACGCCGAGAAACCCAACGATCACACCCGAGATTTGGAGCCAAGTAATCCTAGTTCGATACAACAGAAATGCTCCGATCAAGACAAAGATCGGAACTGATCCCTGCAGGATCCCGATGTTGATCGCAGTAGTTCGATGCCCGGCCTCGTAAAACAAAAAACCGAATACAACAAAACCAATTACCGGCATCAGAAGCAAATAGATTCGATAAAGTCGAAGTTTTGGCCAAGCCGCTTGGATCTGCCTTCGATAACAAAGAAAAAGCGTAATGCTAAGTAAACTCCAACGGCCAAACGTCACCTGGTATGGCGTAATGTCGTCCACCGCGATTTTGGCTGCTATCGTGTTACCTCCCCAAAAAAGGCAAGTCAAAGTGACAAGAAGAGCGGGTTGCTGCCACAACCACCGGGAAAACTTCATATCAGAAAGTAAATAGCTGTGAGTGATCCAACAATGTAACTATAGTAAATATCTGGCTGGGTCAGGTCTTGAACGATCCGACTCTTTGCCTTTCCACACCAGGTCGATCACCGCTTCCAGCCCTTCAATAGTTACTTCTGGAATTCCGCGTTCGCCAAGTTCATCGAAAGCTTGCGCTGCTGATTCGACTGAAACATTCAGTCGAGCACATGCGATCTGAATCGCAGTTTCTCGGTTTCGGACATCAGTCAGCCAACAAAATGCATTCCGCCACGCATCGATAAAGCGATCGACAACATCACGATGACGATCAATCCAGCTGCGGCGCCCTGCCACTACGGGCCCTGGATATTCTGGAAACGATTCCCGGGTTGATGCGAGCCGGACAAATCCCTGTTTGATCAAGAACTGATCAAAGGGTGGGTTTACGAAACATGCAGAAATCACACCGGTCTCTAACGCTTCAATGCGCTCTGTCGTGCCACCAATCTCTGTCAAAACAAAATCCTTTTCCTTCCACCCCGCCTTGTAGAGGAGTCTTGTCAGCAACAGGGCATAACCGGTTCGCGCACCATCTACCCCAATTGATTTACCCATCAACTTATCTAGATCCAAAATCTGGGGGTCTGCAACAAGCGCCACATCAGGGGCGTGAGCCTGGGCTGCAACGATACAAAGGTCACTGCCTTTTTCTACGGAACGAATAACATGATCAGGCAATTGCAAACCCAAATCGTAAAGGCCGCTCTCGAGTCCCTCGACTTGCTTCACTGAAGATCCAGTATGTATGACCTCGATATCAAGACCTCCCTTCACAAAAAACAATTGCTCTTCGGCAGCGTACAACGCCCACAATGGAAATCCTTCAGAAATAAATGCCAAGGACAGCGCGAAACTGGATGAAATCAAACGTGTGCCTACTATTGCATTGCCCGCGTCACTTCATCTGGCGTTAACGGTAAATGGCGAACCCGCACGCCAAGGGCGCTATACAAGGCATTAGCGATTGCAGCCGATGTGGGGCCTTGCGCGCCTTCGCCAGCACCAACCGGAGGCAAGTCGTTTCGTTCGAGAATACTGATGTCAATCTGCGGTATCTCGGAGAACGGTAAGGTCGGATAATCTTCCCAACCAAAGACCTGACTGCCGTCATCTTCAACCAAGACCCGTTCCTTCAGCGTCCAACTGGCTGACTGAATGATGCCACCTTCGATCTGTGCACGGACGCCATCCGGACTGATCACTCGACCGACGTCTACGGAAGCCCACACATGGCACAACTTTATCGTTTGGCCTGCTTCGACTTCGCAAACCACAGCAACATAGCACCCAGATCCCTTGTATCTCGCCAATGCGACACCAGTACCCCGCGCAATATCCCCTTTGAAATCAGACCGGTCGCTCCGGCGAGATTCCCAACCGCTAATTTCCATAACATCCTCTAGCGCCATCCTCGCCCGAGCATCACCCAGATGACGCAATCTGAACTCGATCGGGTCAGTACCTGCATCTTCGGCCAGTTCGTCCATAAAACTCTCGATTGCAAAAATGTTTCCGTAAGCACCCAAAGATCGAAGACTGGAGGTGCGGACAGGTGCAGTGGCCAACAAATGTTTACGAACCATCACATCGTCTATGCCATAGATAGGAATGGCATTCCGCGCGATTCCGCCATTGGGCATTGGCACGTCGGGAGGTTCGGCCGCTGGCAAACCAGGATCGATCTGACGGGCCGCGAGTAAGCCCACACCAGAATCATGGCCGGGTCGTCGGCTGTGTCGGTGACTCCACACGTCATGCAGCCAGTGGGTAATTCTGCCGTCGCCGCCCAAGCTTGCCTTCAAGCGAACTTGCATTGCAGAACCGTAGGGCTCATGTAAGAACTCATCCTCCCGAGTCCACTGCACGCGAATGGGTTTTCCGGGACACGCTCTAGCAAGAACTGCAGCATCCATCGCACAGTCGTCGGCACCATTATGGCCGTATGCACCCGCCCCCGGACTGTGAATCACCCGAACATCGGATTCGCTCATGTTCAAAACGCGTGCAATTTCCTTGCGTAACAAGTAAACGCCTTGACTATGAGACCAGACTGTCAGCCTTTCGCCCTGAACCGCAACAGCACACGAAGGACCAATCGACGCGTGGGCAATGAAAGGACGACTATAGGTTGCAGACTGGGTCCAACTCTGTTCCAGCGGCTCTGCCTCTGGTTGCGCAGTGACCCATTCAGATTCGGCCGGTGCGCCAATATAATCCTGCGGATGCACTGTAACGTCACCGGTCTTCCGAAAAGACTCCCAAATGGCCTCCTTTTGGATTGCAAGCGCTGCGTTGATTGCTTGATCTTCCTGTTCGGTTATGACACCAATAAAGTCACCATCCACTTCAACGTGGATGACACCGGGCAGTACCGTGATTGCATCTACATCGAGCGTGACTAAGTGGGAGAGGATGTTTCTTGGCCGAACCACACGGGCATGCAGCATGTCAGGCCATACCAGATCATGCAAAAAGTGGGTGTTTCCTCGTACGATGGCGTCAATCTCGGCACGCCGTTCAGGTCTGTTGTCATGAGTTTCTAGATCAGCCCACGATTGCAAACACTCTCCGACCTTTACGTCCGACACCTCATCGCTTAATTCCCAGTAGGAGATTTTCCGACCGTCGCTAGTTTTAATCACCCCATCACGGCAGGAGAGCTCTGATACCGGTACCGCCAAATGTTGAGACGCAGCTTCTAACAAACAGGTCTTGAGATTGTCGGCGACATAGGCCAGCGCCGTGCCGCCTTGCTGTACCGAAAGGCTGCCCGCAGTCAACCCTTCATTCGGACCCTCGTCAGTGTCCGGACCGCGGACATTTATCCAGTCCAAAGGAACTTCGAGAATGCCCCCGACGATTGACGACAAAGCAAAGTGAATCCCTTGACCAATTTCCGCTTTCCCAGAGTGGATCACCACAAGCCCCTGCTGAGATAGGTCAATCCAATCTCGCAAAAGGGGGTGTGCCTTAAGCGAATCCGGGGCTTTCATGAAGACGTAGTCACCCCGCCCAGTTCTGCTGAAAACAATCGATCGACCACCTTCAATACACGTGAGTGGCTACCGCAACGGCATAAGTGACGATCTAAAGCGGAATGCACTTCAGCAATTAAAGGTCGTGGTGTAGTGTCCAGAAGAGAGACCAGCCGCATGATCAAACCAGTCGTACAATATCCGCACTGCGCAGCCTGCTCCTCGATGAAGGCCTGCTGGACGGGATGCAATTCAACGTTTGACAGGCCCTCGAGGGTTGTAACCCGACACCCCTCTACCAAAGAAACTAGAAATTCGCAGGAATTTTCAGGCCTGCCGTCCACCAGCACAGTGCATGCGCCGCAATGGCCCGTGCCGCACCCATACTTCACTGCTCGCAGCCCCAACTCGTTGCGCAACACATAGAGAAGTGGCGTGCTCTCAGCCGCGTTGGTTGTTACTTCCTCGTTATTGACGACGAATTGCACTATAGAGCGACACCAGTATTCCAATCAATGCACATACTTACGTCTGTCCCCGGAGCGTCAATTTGGACAGACGGTCGATCCAATCAGTATCGATTGGCGATGGGCAGTTCCTGCGCTGGGAACAACGTGATTACCTTGGAACCGCTGTCGGTCACCACGACTTCTTCTTCGATTCGAGCAGCGGACATGCCATCTTTCGCCGGGCAAAACGTCTCGAGAGCGAACACCATGCCGGTCTTGATCTCCATCGGATTCTCCAACGAGACCAGCCGCGAAATAATGGGCCGTTCATGCAGCGCTACGCCCAAGCCGTGTCCAAACTGCAGCCCAAACGCATCCATTTCGCTGGGAAACCCAAAATCTTCGGCTTTTGGCCAGACAGAGGCAACGCGGTCCGTCGACACGCCAGGCTTGATGAGCTCAATGGCCGAGTCCAGCCACGCCCGGCATTGTTTGTATGCATCCTGCTGTGCTGGCGTTGCAAAACACACATTCAAGGTCCTGTAATAGCAGGTTCGATACCCAACATAAGACTGAATGATATCGAAAAATGCCTGGTCCCCGGGCCGAAACAGACGATCTGTAAAATTATGCGGGTGGGGAGAGCATCTTTCACCTGATATCGCATTGATAGCTTCAACGTCGTCAGAGCCGTGCTCGTATAACATCTTGTTCGCCCACGCAACAATGTCATTTTCACGGACACCCGGTTTCAGTTCTTCGTACACCATGTGGTAGACGCCATCGACCATCGCGGCCGCCTGGTTTAAAAGTGTAATTTCGTCGACGTTTTTTATTTCACGGGCATCCAACATAATCTGTTGGCCATCGACCATCTTCATTCCCGCATTTTGCAATTCGAAAAACATTGCGGTCTCAGCAAGATCAACACCAACCGGAAGGTCTGCCACGCCCATTTGCCGCAGGATATCCATGATTTCTTCCGAATGGCTTTTCATCAAGCCAGCTGAAGGCGGTACCGTGCCGCGCATGCCCAACATCCCGGCCCTACAGTTATCGATTTCGAGCCAGTCACAGTACAACTTATGATGATAGGCCGCCGATCCAAAATCCCAGACGATAGGCTCACTATCACCAGCCAAAAGTGCAAACCGACAAAATTTGTCTCGCTCCCACTCGCCGATCTTGGTCGATGACACATAACGGATGTTGTTCACATCAAACAGCAGAAGTGCGCCACACTCCGAGTTCTTCAGAGCCTGCCGGGCGCGCGCCAATCGATAACGATGAAGGCGGCGAAAATCGACCCGAGTCTCAAAGTCCACAGCCATATGGCCGGGTGCCTGAATTGGCCGGTTCCAGTCAATTCTTGGGTCCAGATCATCGGGGCGAACCAAGCGAGGCTCGAGCGCGTCCTGCTGCTTTCCAGTGTCATTCATCTTGAGCCTCCTATGGGGAGAATCCCTATTCCGTTATGAAAACCATTGCATCACAGTCGATTATAGTTGTCAAAAGGACTTAACTATGTTTCGATTAACTTCCCTCAATCAAGAAGTGTTTCGC
>JYMV01039530.1_pt1 | contig 10878 bp, 7 predicted proteins | sample 338911 | NCBI WGS metagenome assembly JYMV01 (sample SAMN03354496, study PRJNA234377) | hydrothermal vent metagenome | biome: Deep sea; feature: Hydrothermal plumes at the Eastern Lau Spreading Center, Western Pacific Ocean; material: Seawater | place: Tonga | collected 2009 | depth 2000 m m
TACCGAGAACACGATCGTCTGTTTTACATCGGACAATGGAGGGGTATCGTCCGGCGATGCGTACTCTTCATCCTCCCTTATTGATCTCGAATCCGAAATCCTCAGGATCAGCTCCTTCATCCCCAAGGTGCCATTTCCCTGCGAAGAAGGTACGATACCCTGAGCGCCGGAATACTTCAGCAAAGGTGATTTCTTCAGCACGAAGGCCACGCTCGTAATCAGGTGGAAGCATTTTGCTGAATCGGCCAGCCTTTCGCCAAGCCTCTCCAGACGGAGCACCGATCCAATCTGTAATACCATGCTTCGGCGTGTACTTACCTGTAAGAATGCTCGCTCGTGAAGGACTGCAGACTTGACAAGCCGCATAGCCTCGCGTGAACCGCATTCCTTCGGACCCAATACGATCTATATTTGGGCTCTCATAGAAGTCACTACCATCGATGCTGAGGTCCTGCCAACCCAAATCGTCGGCAAGAATGTACAGTATGTTTGGTCGTTTCATCTTTCTCCTTGAATCTAACGCTAGCTTGGTGTTGACTGACCATCAAAACTCATTAATGGTTAGTCAACCCCGACAATACTCGCTCCCAGTATTGAGAGGGAAGCCCGTCTTTCAATTTGTATATTGTATTCTCCACCCTTCCTTCTTTCCGACACCAAATGCGTAGCTGACCAGCTTTCAAGCGAGACGAGCGAGTTACCGTGTCGACTCGACCTGTTGGTTAAATTGTGGTTGTTTCATTCTGTGGATTAGTACCCATAGTCTGTTTTCAAAGTTGACTCATCCCGCCAGCGGATACTGGTTTTCTCTGCCTCCTTGGTCTTCTTCGCTAAGCATGAGCAATTTTGGGCCAGTACCTCGAAGATCCGGTTGGCCACGACCCGGTGTCCGAGGTCATTCTGATGTACACCATCATAGTGTACCATCCAATCTGTCCTGCCGTTTACTGCTAGCAGGTCGACGTATAGACATTCGTGCTCGGTGGCTACTTCGGCGACAGCATGGCTGAAACACTCGAACAGAGAAAGGTCCGCGTGACTCCAAGCTGGTCCTCCCACAGTGAAGTCCGTCATGTAGTACGGACCTAGAAGCGCGATGACGGGTTCGATATGCTCTCGCACGCAATCTACGAGATCAACCAGCCGCTCTCGAAATAGATCAAGCGACGTACCTCCGCGCGCATCGTTGAGCCCATAGGAGATGGTAAGCAGATCCGGTCGGTGAGCTATCACGTGCTTGTTGAGGCGCTCATCCGCAGCAGGCTTTCCGCTGTGCATATAGGCGGGGCTACGAGTTGAAATAACGTTTGCTCCGATTCCCGAATTGACCAACGCCATCGGGATGGACTGGAAGTCGTTGATAAGCGCAGCGAGAGTAGCCACCCAGCAGCGATTTGGCGATGTACTCCAGCCGCCGGCTGTCGTGCTTTCTCCTAGCGCAACCATCGTCCGAAATTCCTCGGCATGCCAGTCTTTTTTCATTCTGAGTCCTCACTTAGGCAAACCAACCATAGTATTAACTGGCAGTTTCCTGGACCAGTATATGCAATTCTCATGAGAAAAGCAACAGGGAAAGGCAGAGTTAACACTTATTTCGTAGTGTATCTGTGGCCTATTATAGGCGTTAGATGTGGACAATAACTATCACACTCGGGTTTGGGATATAAACGATAATCAACGCGATTACTTAGATATCCAATAGCTTCATCTCAATCCCCAGTGAATTGAGGGATGCCTCCAAATGCTGGAAGTACTTAACGCGGAGAGGCCTCAACATTCTTTTCTATGTTCACTGGGACTGCCAATCCTTCAATCCGTATCAGGGTAATCGTCGCAGAGAGGCTAAGACCAACTAGAATCCAAGCCTTTCTCCAACGATTGGCCAGTAGCCCAACGTCGCCGACTGGCGACATCAGCCAAGAATACTATTGAAGTCTACAACGAGCAGTTTAGTAAAATTGAGTTGGTATCTCTCCGGGCGACGGAACCCTGTATACAGGAAGTAGTTTCCAAGCAATAGGAGAGTTGTCTGCAGGCATAGTCTGCTGTCAAGGCTGTTGGGCATGAGCCTAGCCAAGGAGACCCTACCTATACCAAGTGTGATGTAATAGCGAGAAGTCGTCCTCCAACCAACATGTCAACACCCAGCGCGAACGGATCGAGGAAGTGAGAACACAGTTTGAAACTGCATTTGGGATTGAAGGTTTCGTTCAAACGGAATTTTCACAACGGTGATAAGCATCCAGAGCTAAAATCGGGAACACAGATGCGTATATCGGATCAATATATCCACCGATAATTTCCCAGTAGATTCCAACGCAACTTGCATTCCATGATCCATCTGAATTTTGTCGGTTGATTAGGAATTCCAAACCTCGATGGGCAGATGGACTTTGGTGGTCAACAATCAACAGGGCATATGTGCTCCAGGCTGTTTGTTCAACTGTACTATCGATCCGATTTCCAAACATATCTTCTCCCCAACCACCATCAGGGTTCTGCATACTTTCGAGCCATTTGATACCATCTCTAATTGCTGGGATATCATGATGCCTTGCCTTAACTATAGCGCATATGGCACAAGCTGTTCCATATGTTCGTTTAGCCAACCAGAGGTCATCCCAAAAACCGTCACTGGATATGTGGGTTGCAAGCCAAGTGACGGCTTGGTCAATCTGTTTTTGGTATCCATTTGCCGCTAGGAACACTTCAATTGCGTGCGCCGTAATGGAAACACATCCAACATCTCCTTCACCAGGAATATAGGTGCTCCAACTTCCATTATCTGCTTGATTTGTTATCAACCAATCAAGCCCATGTTGAACTGTCTCATTGTTGACAGGCAAGCCGGATTTTAGCAGTGCGAGCACAGCTAAAGCCGTGTCATCGGCATCACACGGCAAACCACCATCTAATAAGCCAGAAAAAGCCCAACCACCTTCCCTGTTTTGATGTTTGATCAGCCATTTTGCTCCTTCTGAGATGTGCTCTTTGTGGTTAGGATTACCTACCTCTGACAGCGCGATCAGGCTGAGCGAAGTATCCCAGATATTAAGATTAAGCGCTTCGCGACATCCGCCGTCAGGGTTCTTGGTTTGTTCTAGCCATGATTGACTTTGCTTAATAAGCGCCAATGTTTGAGAATCATCCGAATATTTACTGAATTCAATCAGGGCGATCGTTGCTAAGGCCGTGATATAATTTACACGAAACCAACTGCCATCACTTAGCACTTTACTTTGGAGCCATGAGAACAGATCGTTAATAGTATCAGCTCTTTTCTGTACTTCTAATTCTATCAGTAACATAGCTGGTACGAGCGTTTGTTGTTCTGCGATAAAAAGATTACCGAAAGTCTCTGAATAGAAGAAATCGGGAGTTGGGATCAGATGTTTTGGCGGTTTGAGGAAAAGGCGTAAACGGGGAAAGGCTTTTAAAAACTTTTGTACAATTTTAATAATTGGAATAGCAAACTTAGGAGGGGTCAACCGATTCCAGTCATAATTTCCATGATATGCATATGCTAGCTTAATCAGACCAAGATTCATTGATAACAGGGGGATCTTACTCAGCGCAACCTGAATTTCTGAATTCGGTTTTTCTTTTTGAATCTGCTGAAGTATTAATTGGGCGAAAAGAGTTGCATTTTGATTTGGAATGCCGGACGCATCCAGCGACCACATGCCGTCCTGATCTTGGTTGGCTAGAAGCCAGTTGACAATTGAAATATCAGGTTGCTTGCCCATTGCAATCTGCGTCCAGGCGTAAGCGCAGGTAGGGAATGTCATGGAGGAAAGCTGACCTTGAAAGCATCCGGATGATTGCTGTTGATCCACCAGAAATTTGGTGCCAAGATGAAGTGCCATTTCAATATCAGCTTTCATTCTTGTTTAATAATTACTCTTCGGTTGTCAATATGAATTAGATTTGCAGCAAACCATTTCACAACTTGTGGATAGATCTTATGTTCCTCTATCTGTATTCGTTGGTGCAAACTTGATTCGTTGTCATCGTCGAGCACTGGTACTGGTACTTGGGTGATAATTGGTCCAGTATCAACTCCTTCGTCTACAAAATGAACGGTAACACCAGAAATTTTGGTGTGGTAAGCAAGAGTATCCGCTACAGCGTGAGCACCTGGAAACGCTGGTAACAATGATGGATGGATATTGATCAGTTGGTAACGATATCTCCGCACAAATGGGGGTTGAAAAATTTTCATATAGCCAGCAAGTAAAATCAGCTCAACCTCGTGGGTCTCAATTATTCCTGAGATTTTGGCATCAAAGGCGTTCCGGTCGGGAAAATGTTTGAGTTGAATAACATAGGTTGGAATATCAACCTTTTTTGCTCTAACTAGTGCGTATGCTTTTGGTCGGTCACTAATGACAACAGCGATTTCTACGCCACTATTAGAATCTAAGTGAAGTTGATCAATTAGCGTTTGTAGATTTGATCCGCTTCCGGAAACGAGAATTGCTATCTTCATAATTCGGCAGATATATAGCAGGTGATAAACTTAGATGGGTCTTATTCCATCATTTGCTGGAGAGAACACACAAGCATTCAAACCACAGAAGCTAGCTTTACTACGATAAAGCAGGTGAATGGACTCAGGGTTTGAAATTGTAATTTAGGTTGGTATCTGAAGTTGAACAGACTGTTGCTTCTTTTCTTGATGTGTTTCGGGTGACGCGATCCAGCTACGGTAATCGTACCATTTGCGCAAAATTTCTAGCTCGAGCAAATCATTGTTAGTTAAATTTCGGCAATTCTGAAGCTGTTGCAGTTGGAATAGCAACTCCTCGTCTGTTTTCTCCATCAGATCAATTCGATCACAGCGGAAGAAGATTTCTCGACAGGGATCTAGGTTCATTATATAGCCTCACTAGTAGCTTTCAAACTCTCGATCTCTGATCTAACGTCAGCTACTATTTCTTGATACTTCTGATATTTGTTGCGATTAAGCAAATCGCTTTCTTGGTGACAAAAAATCGGTTCTCCGAAGGTGACCCGGATTTTGCTTTTGCGCAATTTTTTCTCTCCTTTTGGCCATGCCTGATATGTGCCTTCAATATAAGAAGGAATAATCGGCACGCCTGTTTTGAGCGCTAGCACACCTAAACCAGCTTTGAACAATTGCAGTTTGCCATCGATAGATCTGGTTCCCTCAGGATATATAAGAAGGCACAGATCTTCATTAAGTATTTCCTTTGACATGTTAAGACTTTGCAGGGAGATAGTTTCCCGATCGAATGGTACCACATTCATGAAATTAGAAAAAAACCAAGATTTAATCTTACTGTCAAAAAAATATTCTTTGGCACCAGCCACTTGTAATCTTCGTGATTCACTACCCAGAGCAGTCATGATGGCTATAGTGTCAAGATGACTGGTATGGTTTGCAGCAATAATATAACGTTGGCCTTTGGGGATATGTTCTATCCCATCAGACCGAATAGAAAAATAACTGTGGCATAGGATGTACATACAAGCTCGAAACAGTTGAGAACATATCCCCAAGGCAACACCACGTTGATTGATCAGCACAGTGTGAATATCTGGCACCACATCAGCTTGGAATGTGGTCGATCTGATTTTTCTAATGGCTTTAAATATGTCACCAACTGTCTGAATCCCAGATACGATTTCATCTGGTATGTGTTTCTGCCCTTCGTTTTCCAGTAACAAAAGTAACTCAACTTTCATAATTGAGTCGAGTGCCAAGTCTGTATCAATGTCCGTTTTAGTCCCAATTTGGTAGGCAGGGACATTTGACATCTGGCTCAATTCTAATATGATTCTCCACTCCCAATCTTCTAGAGGTGTTGCAACTAAATTTGCCGAGGGTTCACTGCTTTTGGTCACGGTATGTTTTTCTACCCATCGTTTGACCTGGTGTCGATCGATTTCTCCATTTCCTTTTTTCGGCAGATGATCATGCCATAGGAAATGACTCTTATGAATCTGCTGGTATGAAGGTAACTCCTCTCCGCATGTCTTCATGTGACCGCGTATTAACTGCTCGACCGCTTCCTGAGCGAGTTCATTATTTTCTTGTGGCTTGATAACCACATGTACTTCTTCGCTGATTGCGTCGGTAAGACTAATTCCAACGGCGCAGAGTTCATCAATCATTTCATTCTGACAATAAAGAGCCTCGATTTCAGTTGGGTACACATTTTTTCCCGCGCTAGTTACAATGACTTCCTTACTGCGCCCTGTGATATAGAGATATCCGTCATCGTCAAAACACCCCAAATCACCGGTGTGGAGATAGTCGTTTATGATAGCTCTTTCTGTAGCTTCCGGATTCTTGTAATAACCACGCATTACACTGGGACCTTTGGCGACAATCTCACCAATTCCATCGAAGTTTGCGTTTTTAATTTCAACCTTTGTCCCGTCGACAGCAAAACCAACAGATGAACGACGACTTTTTTTATAGGGGGTAACTGCTAAGACTGGGGCCGACTCTGTTAGGCCATAACCTTGATGAATTGTGATCCCAAGGCGATTAAAATTATCGTAAACTGTATTCGGTAAACTGGCACCACCGCTGACAAAAACACGTATTTTCCCTCCCATAGCTTGATGTGCCTTTTGAATTATATCGGCATCAAATTTCACGTTTAATGGAGTGCTGTTTATAGCCAAGTTGGCCGATTTCGTTAGATGGCGCATAATAGTGTTGTAAAGCATTTGAAAAAACCTTGGCACCGCAACCATCACTGTCGTTTGCGTTTCACGCATAATTTCAAGCATGGCAGTTGGAGAGTTAAGATAAGTCACTGTTGTACCACCGTAAATTGACATTAGAAATCCACTGGTAAATTCCAGTGCGTGGTACATCGGTAAAACTGATAGCATTTGATCAGTCTCATAAGGTTCTAAAACAGTTGCAACTGCTAGAACGTTTGAAATGAAGTTTCCATGTGACAGCATGGCTCCTTTCGGATCCGCAGCTGTACCGGAAGTAAATATAATCGATGCTATCTCATCCGGTTCAATTTTAATTTTGGGGAGTTCATCAGATAGATCAGGTAAATCAAGACGGCTGAGTTGAGTGGTCCCAAAGACTTGGCAGAAGTTATTAACGTTAAGGCATTGAGGTGGGTTTTCGGTCGGTTTGCCAACAAATTTCTCAAGACGACTAAACAAATTGGTAGTCGTAAGTATAGCTTTTGCTGAAGTGAAATTAGCTAGGGCATAAACTTCACGTGACGATGTTTGTTGATCTATAGGAACGAGGACCAAACCAAGCTGAGAGGCGGCAAAATACGCGATTCCCCATTCGGGCTGATTCTCAGAAAATAAAATAACATGATCCCCCTTGCGTAAGCCTCTCTCCCACAGTGAGCTCGCTATACGGCGCGAAAGATCATAGAAATCGCTATATGTGTAGCGAACCCAACCTTCTTGCCTCTTAATTTGAAGCGCTACCTTGTCCGGAAGTTTATCCGCTCTCCACTTTAGCAAGCTTGGAATATTTTGAAAGTTAGGTGCTATTTTGTCTGATTCATCTGAGTATCTTTTTCCCTCTGCATTTCTCTCCAAATGGTCGAGCTCATCTTCCATCTTTAAAATATGGTGCTTGATGCCTGGGATGTGGATTTGTTGTAGATAATGTTTCCAGTCGATTCGAGATGGATCGAAGTTATAGATTTGCTGTTCCTCTGGTGAAAGGGACTGATGTAATTCGGTCGCCTTTCTGGTCTCAAAATCGAAATTTAAACTTGCATATGGACCATAAATATCAGTGTAATAGAGCAACCTCTCAATCGCATTTTGAAGGATAGAAATACGTCGATTCTTTTTTGAAGCCCATTTCATCGGGGTTTTCTTCAAGATCCAGCTGAGTGTTCTGAGGTGACGAAGTTTTCCCTCAAACTTTCTTGCGAATTTCTCTTTTGAGAGAAACTTCCATTCTGATATTGAGATAGGATTTCCTTTATCAACCATTGGGTGTTTCCTAAAATATTCAATTGTCAAATCGTGTAGACGTTGAAAAGATAAAGGATTAGTGTGACCACTTGATATATGATAAATTTCAATCCCACCATTGTCATAGGATCTTGCCGCTGCTGCCAGTGTTGCATTAACAACGATGTCAACAGGGATAATATCCAAAGTAATATTTGGTTTAGCTGGAAAATCTGGAAGCCGCCCTTTACCAAATCCAATAATTATTGGATCCGCCATTCGTAGGCCTGCCAACCATCCAGGTGACGGTTCTTCGAGGCTACTTTCAATAATAGAGGGTCTGATAATCGCTACGGGAAGGTTGTCACGCATTTTCGCAACTGCTTGTTCTCCTAATGCTTTGGTATAGGTATAGATGTCATTCCAACCGCGCATAGAAGCATGATTTCGACCAGCTTTAATAAGTTGGTCCTCTACCCACTTTTTTCTTGATTTTTTAGTGATCTCTCCAAAGGATTGGAATGAATCCTCCGATTGAGTTATTTGCTCCCGAATCCGCTGACCAATTCCAAGCATTCCTTCTATCTCTGCCTCAAAGGTTTCGGGAGGAGGATACTCTTTGCCGCGTAGTTCCTTCACTAAATCCTCGTAGGGAAGGTGCAATTCCTCGGGGACTCGACCAGTCCGATTGCCACATGTGTAGGCCGTTGAAATATGAACGAAGACGGCATTATCGCATTGACGTGTGAACGCAACTGCGTGTTGAACAGAGATAACGTTCATCCGTATGGCATCGTCAATTGGAGCGTCAAATTGAACAATGGCCGCGCTATTAATAAAAATTTGGACTTCTCTAATTAATTTAGTGTACCAGTCTTCAGATAATCCAAGTTTTTCGCGACTTAAATTTCCACTAACGGCGAATACTTTTTGACCAATCCAACCCTCAAACTCTTTCCCATGAATCTGACGTAACTGAGTAAAGACACTGGAGTTAAAAAACTCGGTTTCCAGGCGTTCCTGTGCCGTTTTGATGGTACCGTTGGATCCAACGGTATCCCGGATAATCAGGTAGATTTTTTGGACTGTCGGTAAGCTGGTTAAAATCTTTGCAACCAGAGGCTGCCCTACGAAACCCGTTGCGCCTGTGATAAGCACAATCTTCCCTTGGAAAAATTCAGAGATTGTTGTCATAATGCCCTTTAGTAGGTAGCTTTTATCTGGCTTTACAGCGACTGTAGTATACAAAGAAAAACGAAAGGATGTCAATGCCTAAAGCGGCAGGGGGAATTACCTCTATTGCTTGAATTGAGCATACGCATCATTGTACTTGGGATTTGGGTTCAAGACCGTCTCAAAGTGATAGATAACTTGCTGTTTGATCTTTAATAACGATTGCAGAAATCGAATCGTTCTGCTCCCAAGGCGTATGACGATGTTTCCGACATCAAGTTTCAATGTTTTCTGACACGGTTTCGGCGTTGATATTTCGTATCAGCTAACGCCACACATGCCACTTAGCAGAATCAGTTCCTATCACATTTCCTTATTTGAAGTTAAAATAGCTTGATCTGGACATTTCTGTGCCGATCCTCCAGTTCTTAATCATAATCCTGTATGCCAACCGAGCTAAGATAGGAAAGGCCTTGTCTCTCAGCGGTTTTCTGTGCTATGATAGGATTTGAGTTTGATGGCTAATTAATTCATACTATACATCTTTTGTCACACCATTGGTTATGAAATACAAAAGGTCTAATTTCAAAAGACACATAAAGTTGATTCTTATTGTCACCATTCTGATTATTGTCAACATCGTTGATGTAAAGGCGGTGAATCTTAATGTAGGTAGAGATGGCTGGGCTGCTCTCAAAATTGGTGTTGGTGCCCGTGCATCGGCGATGGGAGATACTTTTGTTGCTGTGGCGGATGATGTGAATTCAATTTACTGGAATCCCTCAGGACTGGGTCGGCTGGCTCGTCCTCAGTTTTCTGCTATGCACTCCGAATGGTTAGCGGGTATTCGTTATGAGTGGATTGGGTTTGCGCAATCTTTTGGGAAATGGCTAACTCTTGGTTCGGATATTTCGTATGTGTGGACAGGTGAGATACCACATACCATCAATTCAGATCAACACAATGGATTCTTCGATTACAATAATACGGTGGTCCGTGTTGCCGCAGGAAGTGGTGCTTATAAAGGAATCCGAATTGGCGCTGCCTATCAGGTTGCTCAAAAAAATGTGAATTTTGTAGCTAACAAGCCAATATCAAACATGAAAGTCCAACTCAATAGTATGAATATTGGTATTTTCTATCAACTGCCCGTTGAAGGGCTTCACTTTGGTGCTATCCTTAAAAATGTTGGTGGTCGCCCACAAAAATTCGACCTTGATCCAATGCCAGTCATCAGATATCTCCGAATAGGTATTGCTTATACGATATCTATTCAAACGCCAGTAGATATTTCTCAATTGCAGGAAGGGCAACCGCCAACCCAACCCAAAGAGAACAAACTGATCCTGGCTGCGGATGTCAATTCCGCTCGTGGTTGGCCGACAGATCTACATCTTGGGTTGGAGTACGTCTTCCAAAATGGGTTAGTCCTCAGAGGCGGCTATCAGAGTCGGAATGGGAACGAATTTGAATTCCTCTCCAAGTTAAGCGGAGGGTTCGGTTACGCCACCACAACCTATCGAATCGATTATGCCTTTGTTCCATTCGGCGACCTAGGTCAAACCCATCGTATTTCCTTCACGCTCGATTTCTAAAGCGAGTCTCTATCCCCGATTTATACTTTAAGGTCAATGTACTTTAAATGGCCCACCGTGGGGTTCCTCTTTCAAATTTGGTTGGCTTGAGTCCAAAAAGACCTCATGTAACTCCAGTTTATTTGGTTGCGTAAACGCATCTTCAGGCAAACTACCGGATTTGGCATGTCCTTTGGTAAATTCGTCT
>JYMV01042707.1_pt1 | contig 10878 bp, 10 predicted proteins | sample 338911 | NCBI WGS metagenome assembly JYMV01 (sample SAMN03354496, study PRJNA234377) | hydrothermal vent metagenome | biome: Deep sea; feature: Hydrothermal plumes at the Eastern Lau Spreading Center, Western Pacific Ocean; material: Seawater | place: Tonga | collected 2009 | depth 2000 m m
TCATTTCATATATTTGTTTCCTATTTATTTTCACCGCCCTATTTCCTGCTGTAGGAATCTCGTTTGATAAACCACTAGCCGAATATTCAAAAGGTGAAAATTCTCATCATATATTGAAGTCAGACAACTTCTCATTAAACGCTAGAAATGTAAAGGTGCTAAAGTCACAAGGAGATACCCTCTGGATGGGCACATCTATGGGAGTCATAAAATACGATACAACCTCCATAGATAATTATACCGTCTACGATAATCGCAACACTCTTTTAAGCAATGGAATCTTTAGCATCTCTATAGGTCCAAATGACCAGGTATGGTTCGGGACTTATGGGGGCGGACTCAGTATTTTAGCCGCTGGAGAATGGGTAAACATTAACACGCCTCAGGGGCTCAACGATGCCTTTGTTTATGATCTAAAGTTTACCAATACTAGCATGTGGGTAGCTACTTGGAGTGGCGTCAATCAAGTACAAGGTGATCCACTAATCCACGATTCTTGGACCAGTTTCACAGTTGAAAACACCAATGGTGGACTAATAGATAACTGGGTTTATGCTATCGAAATTGGCGAGAACAACAATATTTGGTTGGGTACAGAAGGAGGACTTTCACTTTTTAATGGGAAACAATGGAAAAATTGGAACCACAAAAACGGTCTAGGTGCCTCTTATGAAATAGTCAAGCACTGACTCATTCAAGGGATCTCACCACAGTAATCATGTTATCAACCTACCTAACACTGAGAATGTATCCTATCGACCCAACTATATAGTCTCTATGCGTTTGGACCAATCCAACCGACTATGGATTGGCACATGGGGAGGTGGACTCAGTATGTTTGATCCAGAAACTCAAGTTTTTCGAAACTATACCGTTAAACACGGGCTACCAGGAAACTATATACTAGCGATTCACGAAGGATCCGATGGTAATTTATGGATTGGATCTAACAAGGGTTTATCCAAGTTTGATGGCACTACCTTTCTAAACTATTCACAAACTAATGGGTTAATTTCTGATTATGTATTCAGCATCGAATGTGACAATGATAGTTTCCTCTGGGTCGGAGGACACCACGGAATGACACGACTAAAGATAGATGTAAAATCAGGACACTTGTCTAGACTGGACTCCAAATAAGTTAATACTAATAACTATGATAAATCACTCGTCATCATCTTCATCGTCAGACATTGCGTCATCTACATCTTTTTGTTCAGCCGCATCCATCAATTCATGGATTTGCTCATAACCTTTAGCTAAACGTTGGATATTAATTAAAAGAGTAATAAGCTCCGCGTCTTTACACTCTCTTATTCCAGCAACAAGAGGTCCACGTTCGTCTTCTTCATACTTCTCATCCCACTTTTCAAAATTAGATAGAATTTTATTTTTACAATGAATTAAATCATAGAAAAAACTTTTAATTTCGATGCTTGGCATAACAATTCCTGAGAATAAATTTAAATAAATTATTACTTTACCAACTAGCAATTTATAGGTAACACACTTTCATCATCTTTAGAAATCCCTATTAAAAAAAATAATAATACACTTTTTTATTTTTTTTAATCTACTTATTTTTTCAATTTAATTATATTTTTTATATCGCTATAATCACATCATTAAAAATTTGAGAAGTAGTTTTATGGATGAAATAGCATACAGGGGAGTCGCTTTTACTGGGTTTTTTATAATTTCCTTTATCGCCTGGGTAACAGGAAATAAAGGTCAAATAAATAAAAAAACCATTGCCGGCAGTATTTTTTTGGCTTGGTCTATTGGTGGAATGACCTTTTGGTTGCCTTGGACCCGAAAGGCCTTGGAGTGGATAAACAACGTCCTCATGTCTGTGTTGCAAGCATCGCAGAAAGGGTCAATTTTTCTATTTGGACCTTTAGCTATTGTCCCGGGTGAATTTTTATCAGACGGGACACAGTCGATAGGATTTGTTCTTGCGTTGCAAGTCTTTCCTTCAGTAATCTTTTTTTCCGCCATAATAAGTTTATTGTATTACCTAAATGTCATCCAAACATGTGTCAAAGGATTTGCAAAATTTTTCCACAAATCGATGGCACTTTCCGGAGCCGAATCATTTTCAGCAGCTGCTAGTATTTTTTTTGGAATCGAGTCTTCCCTTACTATACGCAATTATCTTGATCGAATGTCACGATCTGAACTTCTTACTTTAATTACCTGCATGATGGCAACTGTAGCTACCACTGTAATGGCAGTTTATGTGGTAGCTTTAAGAAACATTTTTCCTCAAATTGCCGGACATCTAATTTCCGCTTCAATAATTTCTATACCTTGTGCTGTTTTGATCAGCAAATTATCCCTTCCAGAAAATGAATCCCCTCAAACACCGGGATCTGTTTCAAACGATATTACAGAAGAAGCCTTTTCAAATAATTCAATAGATATAAATACCAAAAAACCTACGAATGTGATGGTTGTCTTAATGGAGGGTGGTGCCCTAGGAGTTAAACTTGCTATTTCTATAGCAACATTACTTATAATTGTACTAGGACTTCAAGAAGTGGTAGACCTTATTCTTAAACTTATTCCAAAAATATCTGGGCAATCCATCTCCATTAATCGTGTTTTCGGGTGGCTTGTTTGGCCTTTCACTTTATTGATTGGTTTAAAGCCGGAGGAGTGGGAAATGGGTTCTCAGATTTTAGGATCACGTTTTGTTGAAACAGAAGTATCAGCTTATTTTCAGCTCGCTGGTGTTCAGTCAGTTCAGACACAAGCTTTTTCTTTGCGGTCATTCACAGCTTTAACTTATTCTTTATGTGGTTTTGTGCACTTCGCAAGCCTAGGAATTTTTGTTGGGGGATTAACTGCTATTGTTCCGTCAAGGGCCAAAGAAGTATCAATACTTGGAATACGTGGTCTGTGGACAGCATTTTTAGCTACGCTACTAACGGGCTGTATAGCAGGAGCACTGGCATAAACACAAATTCATACGTAAATATAGCTCACAATATATGTTCTCGCAGTAAAAAACCTGATAACATGTTAAAAATATTTTAGAAATCAAACAACAAACTATTAAATATAATTATGGCCCAACAAGAACGCTTTATTGATAATGACGATGATACGCTAACCGACACTCGCTACAATGTGATGTGGTTAAAAAAAGACAGCTACCAGGTAAAAAGTAAGTGGTGTTCCTGGAAAGGTGCCAATAAATTTGTAGAAAAACTTAATGAGGAAAAATTTGCGGGATATGATGACTGGCGACTACCAAAAAAAACAGAGGCACGAAATTTATATGAGCATGAAAGTAAAAATACGGACTTCAATGGAGATATAGTACATATTGACCTAAAATTTCCTGAAGGATGCGGCTTCACATATTGGTGCGATGAAGAATCGGGCATCAACGCTATGGTTTATAATTTTTATAGCGATCGAGCATATTTAGTAAGACGAAAAACAAAAGATGAAAGTTTTATGTCATGTAGACCGGTCCGTTCATCAGGCCCAAAAGTTAAAAAATTTGGTAGAATTTCCGAAACTGGAAGGAGTCGCAAAGAGTAATAAAATAAATAGCTTCTTGCTCCCCCCTAAGAACTTTTATAACCACCATAAATTTCTAATTTAGTTCTCTAATGACCGTAAACCGAGCCACTTTTGCTGAAATAAACCTCGATTCGTTTCGATATAACCTTCATTCTATCAAACCTCTCATAGGACCTGATGTCGGAACCATGGCAATTATCAAGGCAGACGCATACGGACATGGAGCGATTCAGTGCGCACGCGCGGCTATCAAAGAACAAGTAGATTATTTAGGCGTGGGAATCATCCAAGAAGGAATTGAACTACGCGAAAACGGGATCACCTCTCCTATCCTAATTCTGGGAGGTATTTATCCAAATGAAATTGAAGATCTTATCAAGTACAACCTTTCGACAAGTCTTTCCAACTCAGTTATTGCGAGTGCTATTTCAAAAAAAGCAGAACAGGCCAATAAAAGTGTTGGTGTTCACATAAAAATTGATACTGGTATGGGACGCCTAGGAATTCAACCCGAAGGTTTTATAAGTCTACTTAACAATGTCATAAGTTATAAAAACCTAAAAATCGAAGGGATTTTCACACATTTATCCAGTGCAGATGAAGAAGACCCCGAAACAACACACCATCAAATATCTATTTTTTCAAATGTGTTAAAGAAATTACGTACCACAAATTTTTCTAAAATGATTAGCGAGAACGATCACATCTTTTTTCATAGTGCGAATACAGCAGGACTCTTGCGATTTCCTGAAAGCAGATTTAATTTAGTTCGACCCGGCATCAGCTTGTTTGGTTCTTTCCCATCCCCTACTACAGCTTCAGTATTTGATGTATTAGCAAAAGAAAACAAAATTACCAAACTACGCCCTGTCATGAACTGGAAAACAAAAATTATCCAAATTCAAACATTGCGGAAGGGAGTCCCCGTAAGCTATGGAGGTCGTTATGTAACCAAAAATGACGGAACTCGTATTGCAGCTATTCCCGTGGGGTATGCTGACGGATTAAGCCGCCGCCTTTCAAACAACATGGAACTTCTTGTAAAAGAAACACGAGTAAAACAGGTTGGAACTATCTGTATGGATATGTGCCTGATTGATATAACCAACCTTCCCGACGTAAGAATGGGTGAAGAAGTTGTCATCTTTGGAAGCCAAGGAAAGGGTCAAATCAAAGTAGAAGAATTAGCTACCAAAGCTGACACCATCCCCTATGAAATTCTTTGCGGAGTCGGCAAACGCGTTCCCAGAATCTATATTTCATAACCTCAAACCTATTATTTGTTTAATGAAGGTAAATCCACCAGAGATTTTAAATTATTTTTTTGGCAGTACTCCAGAAGACCATCAATGACTTTCATGGTAATAGATGGATCTATATAATTAGCGGTCCCAATTTGTACCGCGCTCGCACCTGCCATAAGAAATTCTAAGGCATCCTCTACTGATGAAATCCCTCCAATCCCTATAACGGGAATTTTCACAGCACGAGCGGTCGCGTAAACCATGGCGAGCGCTATAGGTTTAATAGCAGGGCCTGAAAGTCCTCCAGTTATATTCGCAAGCCATGGCTTCCCTGACTCAACATCAACCTTTAAGCCTACAAAAGTATTAATCAGTGACAAGGCATCTGCCCCGCCTTCTTCAGCGGCCAAAGCTAATTCAGTTATATCTTTTACGTTGGGCGAAAGCTTTATGATTAGAAATTTATCGGTAACATTTCGCACTGACTCTACAGCTTGCTTAAGTGTTACCGGATCGGAACTCAACCGCGTCCCCCCCTTTTCTACATTGGGACAGGAAACATTCATCTCGAGTGCATCTATCCTATTCACCTCAGACAACGCACTAGCCAATTCCACGTACTCCTCTACCGTATCGCCAAAAAAATTAACTATCAGTCGAGTTTTAAATTTGTCCAATAATGGTAATTTTTCATTTATAAATTTATCCAAACCAATATTCTCAAGTCCTATAGCATTCAACATACCCGAAGCCGTCTCTATCATCCGAGGGAAACGATTCCCCATTTTAGGTTTCATAGACAAGCCTTTAGTACAAAACCCACCCAACTTATTTAGATCCACAAAAGGATCGAATTCGATTCCATATCCAAAAGTACCTGACGCCGCAATAACTGGATTGGTAAAATACATAGGACCCAACCGTACCGACAAGTCAATATTGTTATCTTTATTCATTATTAACGTCTAATTTAGTGTCAGAAATTTCATAAAAACTATTGATATATAAGGAGAAATGGTTGATCATGAGAGTAATGATATCAGCAGCCTTCAACTATCTACGGACTCTACTCGAGGATATCCTAACATCATGTTTTACTGTTGTCCTGATAAAACTAGCCGTTGATAAGATCATCCTTTAAATACTTTATAACTAAAAAAATCAGCCCATGCTTGAAATGCAAGAAGACAAAAGAATTAAAAAATCAGATCCACAGTCTCAAGAAATTAATGCCGGTTGGCAGAAATACAATAAGCGGCTAAACAACCTTCCTGATGATGCGCAAATTAAGTCCGTATGGGAAACTAAGAAAAGAGTACGGACAAAAAACTCCAAACTAGCTATTATTTCTGCTATAGGAATTTCACTTATTGTTCTGATAGCTCTTCAAAATAAACAGTATTTTAATTCACCTATCTCTAGTATCAGCAAAAAAGCATCCGGCACTTCTAAGAATGAGTTCCCACTAAAACCTTCTGCAGATAAAACGGAATCCACGGATCATCAACTAACAACTAACAAAAATAAAAAACCCGTATCAGATCAAACCATACAGTCGAGAGAGGATAAAATCACTCCCTTTATAAAGAAACAATCTATTACCGATCAACCTTTATTAGAAAAAAATTCAACACCAACTCAAAGCAAAGAATTTTTCATTCAGATAGGTGCGTTTTTTATCAAAGATAATGCGACAAAACTTGTAAAAAAACTCAAATCGACAGGATCAAAGGCAGAAATACACACTCGAAACGTTAAATCAACTCAACATCAAGTGTCGTCAGGAAACTACACCCAAAAAGATCATGCTGCTTCAAGTTCTACCAAAATTAAAGCCCTCGGTTTCAACCCAACCATTAAAAAAAGTGGATCCGCATACATCTTGGAACTAGGACTATTTACCAAAAAGAAAGACGCAACCATCTTTGCCAGGAAATTAAAAAATAATGGACTCAATCCAAATCAAAAAATAGTTACAATAAATCAAAAGGTGTATATCGTTCGCAGCAAAGGTATTGCCACAGAAAGCAAAGCACGGCAAACCAGAAAAAGTCTAATCAATCTCGGTTTTAAAAATAGCTTCATCCAATTTCCCTTAAATCAACCGTCTTAGCCACTTTACATTTAAAGAAAATCTATCTTTAAAGCTTAAGACAAAAAATATCATTTACCACAAAAACATGAACAACATAAATTTTTATTATTGATATAATATTGGTAAAATCTACTATCTAGCTATTAACGACTGGCTTAAAAACCTAGATCATTCAGTTAATCTTTATCGGGATCTACATAATGAACAAAATAATGTCTAGCATGCCTGCAATTTTATTTATATTTATTCTGTTTGTTCCACACCAGAGCTTAGCTCACGACGGGGAACAACATCTAGAGAATGAGCATGAGTCACCAAATTCACATTCTGAATCACATGAAGAAGGAAGTGGCATTAGATCTTATTTTAAAAAGCATGGGGACTACCAACGGAAAGACATTGACAAAGATCACAAGTACACGACCAAGCATTCAGAAGAGGGTAGCGGAACAGTAATGAAAGAAAAAAATCCTGCAGATGATCAAGCTCACGGTTCCTATGAAAAACACGAGAAAGCTGCTGAACATAAAGAAGAAGGAAGTGGCATGCGCTAACAACATCCCTTGCAAATTATGCGAACAACTGTTTTCTTTTAAGAATAGAAGTAAAAAAGACGCTCAAGTTGGGCGTCTTTTTATTTATTAGTTCTTGGATTAACTCTCAGGTATATTTGTCAAAATTTATTCAGTTGACCCAACGACAAGAATATCACAACAAATCTTTCATGCTTATTAACTCAGGACTAATTTTCGTTGGCTTAATTTTGCTTTATTACGGCGGGGATTTTCTTGTTACAGGAAGCTTACGCCTAGCCCAAGCTTTAAAAATAAGCCCATTTATTATTGGAGCTACGGTAATTGGGTTCGGGACTTCGACCCCAGAGTTAGCCGTTTCCGTGATGGCTTCACTTTACGATTCGGGAGACTTGGCTCTGGGGAATATCATTGGAAGTAATATCGCAAACATAGGGCTGGTCCTAGGCATAACGGCCTTGATAGTTCCTCTTACAATTGAAAAGCAGAGATTCGCAAATGAATACCCCCCCTTGCTTATTACCTCACTAATAATCGTCATCTTTTCCTGGAATAACTATTTAAGCATGATTGAAGGTTTTATTATGCTCAGCCTTTTAATTGTTTATCTATGGAGAGCATTCAGAGCAAAAGAAAATATAGATACTCCTTTATTAGAAGAAAGTCATTTATTTTCAAAATCTAAGGGAACGACATTTCAAATTTTTTTGGTGATACTAGGAATAGCAATGCTAATTATCGGTGCAAATTGGATGGTCGAGGGTTCAACTGGGATTGCCCGGGAATTAGGTGTCAGTGAATGGTTTATCGGAGTAAGTATCGTTGCCCTTGGAACCAGTCTTCCGGAACTAACTTCCTCACTGATCGCAGCTAAGAGGGGTCATGGAGAAATGGCCATTGGCAATGTGTTTGGCAGTAATATATTTAATATTCTTATGGTAATCGGTACCGCGTCATTGATTAAACCTTTGTCTATTAGGGAAGAAATCTACACCGACCTCATCTATGCCACAACTCTAACCTGTTTACTGCTTTTATTGATTCGAATGGGACACGTTATCAATAAGCGAGACGGCCTTATTCTAAGTGTGTGCTACGGATCATACATAGGATTAAAAGGCACAGGGCTTTTGTAACTTTTAATTTTGAACTGCATTAAGAGGCTTTAGAGGAACATTCTTAAATTTCCACATTTGCTGCTTGTAATAAGAGTTACCCGGATCGATACGAAGAATCTCATTCATACTTTTTACCGCTCCCTCAATATCTCCCTTGGCATATAACAACTCGGCAAAAGTATCAACATATTTCGCTTGGCTTGGGTTAGATTGGAGGACCCTTTGGATTAACTCTAATCCTATTCCAACCTTTATTCTTTTTTTTGCATAAAGCCAAGCTAGACGGTTCATTACATCTATCTTCTTAGGTGTAAGATCCAACGTCCTTTCACAGAAATCTATAGCAGCAGTGTAGAATCTTTTTTTACTATAGACGGTGCAAACTGAAAACAACACATCCGGTTTATTAGGACCTGCTTTTACTAGTTTAAGGAGACGATCAAGCGCAATATCATATTTTTTATTCTTCACCTGAGTATCAGCAAGGGCCAGCGAATACCCAGCATTATCTGGTTCACCCATAACTGCTTTGTTCAATAAATCTTCAGCCTTAATCACTTCAGACTCTGCTAGCAATACGAGCCCAAGCTCATAATAAGTTGGGGCGTGGTCATCACGCAAAGAAAGTGCTTTCTCTAGGGCCTGTCGGGCATTTTTAAACTGTTTTTCTAGCCTAAACAACCTACCAAGTTGATATTGGTTTTCTGCACTTTCAGAATTTATCTTTACTGAGTTTTTATACACTTTCAAGGCATTCACCAAATCATCTTTTTGAAGATAAATATTTCCCCGGATAGACTGAACTTCAGCATTATTCGGCTGCATGGAAGAAGCCACCTCATATAAAGCAAGAGCTTGATCCAGCATTCCCTTTTTCTGAAAAATTTCAGCAACCTTAATTCGTGTTTGAAAACTCTGTGGCATAAGGCTTACGGCTTTATTAAGATGAGAAGTTGCCTTAGATGAATCGTTCGAATCCAAAAGCAAGCTTCCTAGAGCCAGATGAAGTTCAGGATTCTTTTCATCATACTTTAAGCCTAATGTGTACTCAGTAATGGCATCATCTAGCAGTCCAGTTTCTTCGAGAAGTTTTCCTAGTGGTTGGTAAGCCTTATATAATTTTCTTTCCAATTTAAGGGCTTTGCGATAACTGATAATAGCCCTCTGCTTGTCACCCTTTTCCTCCATAAACAAGCCATAATGATAAAAAGAATTGGCGTTTTCAGGATTCTCATCAACGGCTAGCTGAAAATATTTTCCAGCATCATTCAATTGGCCCATCAATTGGTAAGTTTTAGCCAAACTAATTTTATAATCTACATTGGTGGGCGTTAACTCTAACGAACGTTTAAACTGATTAATCGCATCCTGGTAAAGTTTTCTTTGAAGAAAAGTCTGACCTAACCCAGCATAAACTTTGGAGGATTCACGGTCGCTTTTCAAAGCATCCTTGAAGACTAGTTCAGCTTTCTCATAATTTCCTTCCGCAAGCAAATCATACCCAATCTTCACTAATCTTTCAGGGCCATTATTTTTCATATGGTTAAAAAAAATAAAAACTCCTGTAAGCAGAAACCCTATCAAGAGTATTCCAGCTATTTTAAGGAACCTACTAAAAACTATTGGCTGAGGTAATTTAGCCGCCGCTATCGGGTTTGATTCTTTCTTTGCTTTCAGGTTTATGAGGCTTTTTTTCTTCCGGCTTTTTTCAACCTTGTTCTCCCTACCCATTTGGTCAACCGGGGCATCAATCATCTTGCAACGTCCCCCAAAATCAGCGCCCTCGTCGACAACTAATTGGTAAGTCGAAATATCCCCCATCAACACACCACCTTTCAGTAAGGAGGTTTTGTTTTCGGAGAAAACATCCCCGTCAATCTTGCCTGAACTTGAAAAGTTATACGAATGAATATTCCCTTTCACAGAACCAGAATGACCTATAATAAGATGATCATTTGAATACACATCACCCTTAATAGAGGCATCAAAGTGAACATCGCCTTTCACCCAAAGTGTTCCCTCTAAAATCACGCCTTCTTCAAAATATGAGTCCATTCAAAGCTCCTTTTATATAAAGGCAATGTTATCAAATGTTTCTGTTACACACAAGGCTTAAGCAATTGATATACTATGAGATCCTATTCATGGTTACTAAATAACTTAATCTAAATGGGCTGTTGAAAGTTCTTGTATAACCTGATATTTTCAAAAACCAATTTTGCTAATTAAAAACATAGGCGGGAAGCCTCACATTTCTTAATAGGAACCTCTTTCAGCTGAGAAGAAATAATGCCCAGATTAAGCGGCCGTTCTTATAACCAAATAAGAGAAATAAAAGTCACCAAAAACTACAT
>JYMV01009053.1_pt1 | contig 10877 bp, 7 predicted proteins | sample 338911 | NCBI WGS metagenome assembly JYMV01 (sample SAMN03354496, study PRJNA234377) | hydrothermal vent metagenome | biome: Deep sea; feature: Hydrothermal plumes at the Eastern Lau Spreading Center, Western Pacific Ocean; material: Seawater | place: Tonga | collected 2009 | depth 2000 m m
AGCAAGAGCGATACACATTGGTTAGTGTACATGTTGAAAAACTTGATAGTCGCGTTTCTCCAGCGTTAAAATCTGAGCTGGTACTGGTAAATAGTGGAGGAGAGAAGAACATTATCATGAATCTGGAGGAATGCAGGTATTGTGATTCATCAGGATTGAGTGCAGTATTAATAGGCAACAGAATTTGCAACGAGAATTCCGGAACTTTTGTGCTATCCGGCTTGCAGGAATCGGTACAAAAACTAATTTCCATTTCTCAACTAGATACCGTTCTCACCATTGCTCCTACCCTCGATGAGGCAATTCAGCTTGTCTATCTGGACGACCTGGAGAAAGACATCAATAAGGGCAAGGAATAGGTTCCATCCATTTTCCCCGAATAGTTATCGTATGATGCACTCCAGATTCACTTATGTGAGTGCTGTTCTAACAGTCCTTCTCTGTATTTCTCAATTTTATTCTTACGGGCAGGCCAGGCAGCTACAAATCCTTTCCTGGAATGTTCAGTTACTTCCATCCATTGCCTTTTACAAAGGGCAGATGAAGAGAGCGCCGCTCATTGTGAATAAATTGAAAGATTCAAATTATGATGTAATTGTTTTTCAGGAGGCTTTTCACAACAAGGCAAGGAAATTGCTTTGGAAAGGACTGATTGAAAGCTTTCCTTATCAGCTTGAACCTGGAAAGGGCGGATTTCTTAAGTTCAACAGTGGAGTTTGGATAATTAGCAAGCTCAAGCTGGAAAGAACCGATAATGTTAAATTTACAAAATGCAGGATACCTTTGGAAGATTGCAGGGCGAATAAGGGTGCATCGTTTGTTGAGGTGATAAAAGATGGACTGAAAGTTCAGATATTTGCAACTCACGTACAGGCAAGGGAAGGTGAGAAATATCAGCAAACAAGAAATTCGCAATTTCAGGAAATGAAAAACCAGCTCATCGAGAAGTATAAAGAAGAGAAAGTACCCCAGATAGTATTGGGGGATTTAAATACGTCTAAATCAAAAACAGAAGATTATTCAAACATGCTCGTTATCTTGGATGCAGAGGATGGAAGACTTGCAGGGGAGCTGCAATATACCTATGATGGCATTCTCAATGACATGGGAGGGTCGCCGAACAAGAAGGTGATTGATTATATACTTATTAATAAAAGGGGAAACCCAGACGTGAAGCTCAATCGCAATGTGATAATATTCCAGGAACAATGGAGTAAAAAAAATGTGGATCTGTCAGATCACTATGCGGTTGAATGTAAACTGATATATTGAGATGAAGAGAAATAATTTGTTCGGTATCGTGCTGATTCTTTTAATATCAGCAACAAGCGTACTAGGCCAATCTACAATGAGCTGTAAGCAGATTGTCGACAAAATGCTATATAAAATTGATCAGGGAAAATCCTTTCGTTATGATCTGATACAAAAGGAACGGCAAAGTGGCAAAATGACTGAAGCCTCGCAGAGTGTCAAATTGAATGTGTCTCCATATAAATTATACATCAATAACCGCAAACCGAATGAAGGAGCAGAAGTGCTTTGGGTGGCGGGAAAGAACAATGGAAAGTGCCTTGTAAATCCGAATGCCTTTCCTTATTTCAATGTAAATCTCGACCCTATGGGATCCTTGTTGAGAAGGGATCAGCATCATACGGTTTTTGAATCGGGGTTTACCTTCTTTGCAAAGATCATAAGGGATGCCATCGTAAAAGCAAAAACGGACTTTGACAAATATTTCAAATATGAAAGCGATATAGAATGGAACGGCAGGAAGTGCTATAAACTTGTGATCACCTATGATGAATGGAGATACGTGCCATACACGGTTCTCAATGGAGAAGACCTCAACGCAATAGGGAAAAAACAGATGGTGAGCGAGTATATGATACTGCATGCTAACGAGGCTGTAGATGATTATGATGATGTAAAAGCAGGTCAGGAAATCCAAATCCCTATTCTGTATGCTAAGCGTACCATACTGTATGTTGATAAACAATATTTTTTACCAATCAGACAGGAGATGTATGATGATAAGGGCTTGTTTGAAATATATGAATTTCACAACCTGAAAGTAAATCCTACTATTCTGGAAGAAGAGTTTAGTGAAGACTACAAGGACTACAACTTTTAACGTTAGCTTAAGTTATTCATATATTTGTTTATCAAATCTAATCCGCAGCTTATGAGAAATATTCAAGAATGGTTAGATGCATATGGTGAAAGCCACCAAAATCCTACCAATAAAGCGATTCACTGGATTTGTGTCCCCGCCATATTTATCAGTATCGTTGGGCTCATTTGGTCCATTCCTTTTCCCTTCGGAGAGCTGGAATTGATTGGCTTGCCGATCAACTGGGCCATGATGACCTTGGTATTGGTATTTATCTATTATATGTCCTTGTCAGTCCGACTGTCAATTGGAATGCTACTGTGGGGCGTGTTTTGTCTGTGGATCTGCGGAATCCTCGAGACCGCAATACCTATTCCTTTATGGGCTACCAGTCTTATCATTTTCACCGTTGCCTGGATCGGTCAGTTTTGGGGTCATAAAGTAGAAGGCAAGAAGCCTTCTTTTATTGAAGACATTCAATTTTTGATGATTGGTCCGGCCTGGCTGATGCATTTTATATATAAGAAGCTGGGAATCGGATATTAGTAGCTTATTTTATATACACCTGAGAGGGAACCACTCAATGCAAAAGCTACTTAGTCTTGTTTTCCTGATCTCATTCAGCCTTGCTTATTCGCAGAAACCGAAACAACCATCCTCAGCAGAAATTTTCCTGAGCATTAAAAAACTCAATGTGTTGGGGAACGTGCTGTACCTGGCAGCTCATCCTGATGATGAAAATACGCGCTTTATAAGTTACTGCGCCAATGAGATGCTCTACAATACCGCGTACCTCGCCTTAACACGCGGTGACGGCGGTCAAAATTTGGTAGGCCCTGAGATAAGGGAGGAATTGGGAATAATCAGAACCCAGGAGCTCCTGGCAGCGCGGCGCACAGATGGAGGCAAGCAATTCTTTACGAGAGCCATAGACTTTGGCTATTCCAAGACAAGCTCAGAAACACAAGAAATTTGGAACCGGGAAAAAGTACTCGCTGACATAGTATGGGTGATTCGCAAATTCCGGCCCGACGTAATCGTTAGCCGATTCCCGGTTGGTGGATATGGAGGCCATGGCCATCACGTAGCTTCCGCTGAGCTAGGCGTTGAGGCCTTTGAGAAAGCCGCAGATAAAACCGCATTTCCTGAACAATTAAAATGGGTGAGCACCTGGAGAGCTCAACGTATAGTAGTGAATACAGGAAGATGGTGGAAAAAAGATATTTCTGCCGATGATGAGGGTGTAGTGGCCCATGACATAGGAAGCTATGTAGAAGAACTGGGCTTGTCCTGCAATGAGCTTGCCTCCCTCAGCCGTACCATGCACAAGAGCCAGGGATTCGGTTCAACCGGGAAGAGGGGAGAGCACGAGGAGTTTTTTGAGCATTTAGGAGGCACACAGGCAAAAGCCTCACTGTTTGAAGGATACTCGACAACATGGGATAGGGTTGAGGGAAGCGCCAATATTCAAAAATCTATTGAGGCTATTATTGAAGGATATGACATTGCCGAACCGTCAAAAAGCATACGTGGCTTGTTGGACTTACGCAGTAACTTGAAAAACCTAAAAGATGAATTTTGGAGGGGAACAAAGCTTGTAGAAGTAGATCAGATTATTCAGGCTTGTGCCGGTTTGTTCCTCGAGGCAAAGTGTGGTGATTTCTCAGCCTCTCCCGGTGATTCCATTCATGTAGACTTCGAGTTGGTCAATCGATCAGATTCAAAAATTACTGTTGCGGGTATATCTTCTAAGATACTTGGCGCGAATTTGCCAATTGCTAGATTGATGAGCAACAATCTCAAATTTGACATTAAAGAGGGTTATGTGCTGCCTGCGTCTGCAAAATATTCGCAACCCTATTGGCTGGAGAAGACTGGCACCCTGGGGACTTATGACGTGAGCAATCAGGAATTAATAGGTACTCCTGAGAATGATCCTGCCATTGAATTTGATATAACTTTGGATGTAGCGGGTCATAAATTGGTTTACACCATACCATTAATCTATAAATGGAATGATCCTGTAAAAGGAGAGCAGTACCGGCCATTTGCAATTACCCCTCCGGTATTTGTCAACTTTTCTGAGTCCATTTTGATTTTTGCGGATGACAATAGCAAAGTCCTAAACCTTCTCATTAAATCTGCTGTAGATAATTTTTCGGGGAAAGTACAGATCAAGGCACCAAAAGGATGGCAGCTAAATAAAAGTGAGTGGGACATCAAATTGGAAAACAAAGGCGATGAGCAGAAAATAACTGCAATTTTAAAACCTACGTCTAAGGCAGTAGATGGTTCTATAACCGCCCAGGTCATTTCTGGAGGCGTGCAATACAACATGGCCCTATCTACTATCGAGTACGACCATATTCCCACGCAATTGTATTTTCCAAGATCAGAAGCTAAGCTGGTACACATAGACCTCGAGAATAAAGGAAGTTTGGTGGGATATATTGAAGGCGCTGGTGATGTGATACCCCAGAGCCTCGAAATAATTGGGTATGATGTCGATATTCTTCAGGAAAGTGACCTTAAACCAGAGAATTTGAAAAAATACAGCTCGATAGTACTGGGCATCCGTGCGTTGAACACCAATGAGCGAATTGATTTTATCATGCCAGCCCTCCTGGATTATGCCAAAGCAGGTGGTACACTCATACTTCAGTACAATACCAAGCACAGGGTTAAGACCGATAATTTTGCTCCATATCCTCTTAAACTTTCCCGAGACCGCGTTACCGAAGAAGATGCAGAGGTGACTTATCTCTTGCCTTTCCACAAGATCTTGAATTCCCCCAATAAGATTACAAATGCTGATTTTGATGGCTGGGTGCAGGAGAGAGGGCTGTATTTCCCAGATGAATGGGACGAAAAGTATGATGCTGTCCTCGGATGGAATGATAAAGGAGAAGAGAGAAAGGATGGCTCCTTGCTGGTAGCTGAATACGGAGAAGGCCACTATATCTATACAGGGATTTCGTTTTTTAGAGAATTGCCCGCTGGAGTGCCCGGTGCATACCGCTTGCTGACCAACATCATTTCCTATGGAAATTAATGAAGAACCCAATCTTCAAGAAGACTCCCCGCCATTGTTTAAGTCCTGGAGTGGTTGGTATTTATTATTAGTCGGTAGTCTCGTCGGATTGATTATCCTCTTTTACCTGTTTACAACCCATTTTTCATGAGCTATATCGACTGGGCGGTATTAATTGGTACCCTTGCCTTCATTGTTACGTATGGGGTTTGGAAGACAAGAGGCAGTAAAGACCTCGAGAATTTCCTAAAAGGCGGCAATGAGGCGAAATGGTGGGGGATAGGTATTTCCATTATGGCAACACAAGCGAGCGCCATCACATTTCTTTCCACGCCCGGGCAGGCATATACAGATGGCATGGGCTTCATACAGTTCTATTTTGGCTTGCCCATTGCCATGATCATCCTGTCGGTTACGTTCGTTCCAATCTATTACAAGCTAAAGGTCTATACCGCCTATGAATTTCTCGAGAGTCGCTTTGATTTAAAAACCAGAAGCCTTACAGCAATATTATTTCTCGTTCAGCGGGGATTGGCCGCTGGTATCACGATTTATGCACCGGCCATCATATTATCTACACTACTGGATAAGGACCTTACCCTGACCTGCATAGTTATAGGTTTTCTTGTGATCATTTACACTGTGTCAGGAGGTACCAAAGCCGTAACACAAACGCAAAAGCAGCAAATGGTTGTGATGATGGGCGGAATGATCATCGCTGGCATCATGGTGATATCAATGCTTCCGGATAATATTGGATTTGTAGATGCGCTGCACGTAGCGGGTAAAATGGGGCGACTGAATGTGGTGAATTTTGAATTTGAGCTGAGCGATCGCTATAACTTCTGGTCCGGAATAACTGCCTCTCTCTTTTTGTTTATGTCCTATTTCGGAACGGATCAATCACAAGTTCAGCGCTATCTATCAGGCAGGTCCGTTAAGGAGAGTCGGCTCGGACTCATCATGAACGGACTCCTGAAAATACCCATGCAGTTTATCATTCTCTTCATAGGGGTAATGGTTTTTGTTTTTTATCAATTTGTTATGCCTCCTGTGTTTTTCAATAAGGTGGAAAAGGAAAAGGTTCAGCAAAGTGTCTATGCCGAAGAATTGAAGGTAATGGAGCAGGATTATGAGGTAGTTTTTAATAGTAAAAAACAAGAGCTCAATAAGCTGGTTGATGCAATTAACAACGGTGATGAAATGGCGGCTGAGGGATTGGCAACGAGTGCATTGGCATTAGAAAAAAAATCGATTGCAATCAGGGATGATGTAAAGGCCTTGGTTAAGAAATCAAATCCCAAAGCAGAGACCAACGACAAAGACTACATCTTCATGACTTTTGTGATGGATCATTTACCCATTGGCCTGATTGGATTGTTGTTTGCAGTAATGTTCTCCGCGGCAATGTCATCAACCGCATCGGAACTGAATGCACTGGCTTCTACCTCGACCATTGATCTGTACAAAAGGTCCTTGTTCAAGGCGGGTACGGACAAACACTATTTGAACTCATCCAAATGGTTTACGTTGCTGTGGGGGGTGCTTGCTATAATCTTTGCCACCTATGCCTCTTTGTTTGAGAACCTTATCCAGGCCGTAAACTTATTGGGGTCCTTGTTTTACGGAACGATTTTGGGAATTTTTGTCGTCGCCTTTTACGTGAAATATATAGGGGGTAATGCAGTATTCTACGCCTCGCTCCTGGCAGAGGCATGCGTGATCTACGTACACTATATCAACTCCAACGGAACCGCCAGCGGTTTGCTGGAAATGGGTTACTTGTGGTACAACGTGGTGGGTTGTGTGCTGGTGGTGCTTTTCGGCTATCTACTTCAGGCGATAATGAAACGCTAAACTCTTCAGGAAGAATTATTTCGCTTTCATCTTAGCAATCAGCTCCTCATTTCGCTTAATATAGCCGTAGTCCCCTTCTTCATAAACCTTTGCCATTTCCATGGACTTCTCTGCAGCTGCAATCGCTTCTTTCTTCTTACCGAGCTCGTGTAAAATGGTGGCTTTGTTGTGCAAGTACCAAAAAGCCTCTGGTTTCATATCCACCGCCTTGGTTATCCAGGCCAAGGCCTTTTCAAGGTCCTTTCCATTTTCCTGGTAGTACACTGCAGCTTTTCGATAATCCCCTGCCGAAGGTTCACCCATAACTTTGGCAATCTGTGCCATAACGGTTTCATCAGTATTCACACGAATTGGGATGCTCAGCATGGTGCTCTCCCAATAAAAGGAGAGGTTCGCTCCTTGAGAAGTGAAGGTTGAAAATTCAAACGTCATCGTTTCCGCTGTTATATTCATTTTTTTTGGTTTAATCATAAACCTTACCAGGTCTTCTTCTTCTTTGTAGTCACCAATTCCCCAATGTTCCAGATTTTTGTGAACGATTACCGTCCATTCCGCCTCTCCTTCTGCAGGAATAAAATACAAGGCATATTCACCTGCTGGCACTTTTTCGCCGCCAAAAGTTACGTCCTCGCTGAATTTTATTTTTGTAGAAGCATTGGCACCGGTTCTCCACATTTCATTAAATGGTACCAGCTCACCAAAAATTACCCTGGCCTTCATTCCCGGTCGCGAGTAAGTAATTTCCACGTCGGTCAATCCAACTTTCTGTTGTAAAGTGGCCAATGGGCTTGGCAATGGAGTTTCAATTTGTGTATATCCGAGCAATGAAGTCAATAAGAACAGTCCGGTAATCAGGTAGGAATAGAATTTCATATCAGTAAATTTTAATTGTTAGGGTTGTAAATATAGAACTAATGGTTCACAAGGCGGAGAAACTAAACCTTATAAATCGTGTCCATATACTTCTTCAGCATCTGGCTAATGGTTCCCCTAAGCGGAAGCGTGGCGGCTAATCCATAAACCGGCGCCAGGCCTCCTTCGGTGTTGGGATTGGCTTTTACAAACTCAACGCCTTCTTTCAGGTCATCGACGAACTTTTGCGCAACTCCAGCTTGCGTATGCCTTTTGGTGAGGCAGATGTGCACACAAGAAGGCTTATGCAGCCCGTTTAGTGTCCAGCCTTTGCTGGTTAGAAAATCCATAAGCTGGTAGATGTCAAAATTGTCACTGGTAAAAGCAATGTTCCAGAATGGCTTACCCAATATCCTCAAATCGGAAATACCTTCAATCCCTTTTTGAATGGTTACAGCCGCATCCATAATGCTCTTGGCCACCTCCATGTACCCTTGCTCTCCCATTGTTACTAAAGTTGCCCAACAAGCGGCACTCAATGCCCCAGGCCTGCTGCCGGCAAAGGTTGGCGAAAAATACAATCCTCCTGGCCAGTCAGTAATGGTGAAATACTGATACCTCCTCAACGCTGGATTTCTGTACAGCACAACGGAAGTTCCCTTGGCCGCAAATCCGTACTTATGGGTATCTGCACTCATGGAAGTCACTCCGGGTAAGCTGAAATCAAATTCAGGAACATCGTAATCCAGCTTTTTTACCCAGGGAAGAATAAATCCACCCAAACAGGCATCCACATGCAATCCTACCTTGTATTTCAGCGCAATGTCCGATAGCGCAGAAATGGGGTCAACAACACCATGTGGAAATGTTGGAGCAGAACCAACAATCACAATCGTATTGGAATTGATTTGGCGCTTTAGCTTTTTAAGATCGACTTGGTAATTTTCATCGGCTGGAATGGCTCTCAGTTTAATATTGAAGTACTCCGAAGCTTTGTTAAAAGCTGCATGCGCCGTTACCGGCACTACCATCTCTGGATTTGTTATGCCTTTCTCCGCTTTGGCACGGTCACGATATGTTTTCATGGCCAGCAAAATGCTTTCCGTACCACCTGAGGAAACAGATCCGCAAACCTCCGAGTTGGCATTCTTGGCTCCCAGCATATTGGCAGTCATGGAAATGATCTCTGCCTCGAACTTGGAGATGCTTGGAAATACGTCGGAATGCAATGGGTTAGTTTGCGAATTCATCGCATAAACTTTGTTCAGAAAGTCAATGTGCTCCTCATCTCCATGATAAACGGTTCCGGAAACGAGCCCATCCTTCCACTTGTCCCTTTCTTGCAGTGCCATTCCCTCCATTTCTTTTAGTATCTCCTCTCTGGATTTTCCCTCAGCTGGAATCTCAGTAAAAGAGCTGAAGTCCTCCTTGTAAGGGCGAAGGTCCTCGGCAATATCCTTCATGATTTCATCCGTCTGCCGATCAATTTCCTTTTGAACAGATGGAATCTTATTGATGTATTTTTCAATAACCTTCACCAGGCCCGGGGGGAGCTTGCCCAATTTATTGACTATGTCGTCCATATCCATTGTTAGTACTTTATTCTAAAATCGGTCTTCGTAATTCGTTCACTAATAAATCAAATTTTTCGGTTCAATCTTTTGTAAATCGATTCGTTTTTTTTGTAAATGTTCAGATATTCCTTAAAAAGCTCATCATAAATTTCTCTGTTGTTTGAATTGGGCTCATATACCTTATCAATCTTCGTTTTTGTCGCAATTTCTTCAAATGTCGCGTACCCAAGCGCCACGATGGCCAGCGCCGCCGCACCCCTGGCATTTGCATGCCGCGGCTCATTAACCTGATTAATCTTTCTGTCCATCACGTCTGCAATAATCTGGCACCAAACGTTTGATTGAGCACCGCCTCCAATGATGTTTATGGCTTCAAATTTCCTCTTTGCGAATATCTCCACGTATTTTAGCAGCCATTTAGAATTGAATGCAACTCCTTCCATTACCGCCCTAACCATGTGTGCCCGGGTGGTTTTCAATGTAAGGTTATAAAATCCTCCCCTTATTGAATGATTGTCGACCGGAGTGCGCTCACCATATAGCCATGGAGTGAAAATTAGCTTATCACTACCTGCTGGAATTCTTCCCGCCATTGCGCACATTATGGATAATACGTCTTTGTCTCCAGCTTTAATTTCCAGCTCATCATCAGCATAGAACAAATTATCTTTTAAGAACGAAAGGCAGACCGCTGAAGTTTCCTGCTCATTGGCGATAAAGTATCTTCCTGGAATTCCAGATGGCAAGGACGCCATGTTATGGAAAATATCAGTTTTCTTATAGGGCACATGACAGGTGAGAAACGACGAAGTACCCAGGCATAGATTTGCTTCAAAATCTCTCACTGCACCTGATCCAATTGCCGCCGACTGTACATCAGGCGTACCGCCGACCACTTTCACCTCTTCGCTCAATCCCAGCTCGTGAGCAATCTCCTTTTTTAAGTTACCAACCACATCAGTTGTGAGGATCATTGGAGGCAGTTTGCTTCCATCAAGCGTCGACATTTTTAATAAGCCCTTGTCATATTTTATATCGTTAATGTCGCGGTTATCTGTTACCCAATGTAAGGTCATGGTATCCTGTGTCGAAACAAATTCTCCTGTCAACCTTAGATTGAGATAGTCCTTCGGTTCCAGAAACATGAATGTTTTCTCATAAACTTCTGGCATTTTGTCCTGTATGTACAGGATATGAGAAATAGGATCTTTTCCTGTATGGCTGGGAGCACCTCCGGTGAGCTTCATCCATTTCATCAATTTAGCGACTCCATATCCTTCGATTTCAAGCAGGCCACCATTGATTTTGGGCATGTACTTTGCCCCTCTTGAATCCATCCAAATAATGGCATTACACAGGTGATTTCCCTCTTTATCCACGGGCACAGTGCCCGACCATTGAGAAGTGCAGCTGATTGCTATAACGTCTTCCTTTGGTGCATGACCCCCGGCTT
>JYMV01035851.1_pt1 | contig 10876 bp, 10 predicted proteins | sample 338911 | NCBI WGS metagenome assembly JYMV01 (sample SAMN03354496, study PRJNA234377) | hydrothermal vent metagenome | biome: Deep sea; feature: Hydrothermal plumes at the Eastern Lau Spreading Center, Western Pacific Ocean; material: Seawater | place: Tonga | collected 2009 | depth 2000 m m
GTATTGGGCCTGACTATATTCCTGGACATGGACATGCTGATGCATTAAGTTTTGAGTTGTCCTTATTTGGCGAAAGAGTAATTGTTAATTCTGGCACTTCTACTTATGGAACTGGTACTGATCGTCATAAGCAAAGAAGTACATCTTTACATTCAACAGTTGTTATTGATGAACAGAACTCTAGTGAAGTTTGGGGTGGTTTTCGTGTGGCAAGGCGTGCAAAGGTTTTTAATATAGAAAATATACATAAAAATAACAATATTAAAGTTTCTGCTTGTCATGATGGATACAAGAGACTCAAAGGAAAACCAATTCATTGTCGTGAATGGAACTTTTCTGAAAATACGTTAGAACTTGTAGACAGAATTACTGGAATGGGTCAGCATAAAATGAAGTCTATATTGCCATTGCACCCAAAGATTTTAATAATCAAAATCCAGCATAATTATGTTGAGCTCCAAGCTAATGGTAAAAAAGTAAAGATAGAATTTAAGGGGAGTGGCGAATTACAAGTCATTTCGTCCAAATATTATCCGGAATTTGGTCTATCTGTTGATAATAAACAGCTTGTATATGACTATAATGGCAAATTACCATTTAAAACAATAATAAAGGTTTCATGGTGAAAGTATTAGTAGTATTTGGAACTCGTCCTGAGGCTATCAAAATGGCCCCAGTAGTTCGTGCGCTTAATGGTAAATTAGAAGTTAAAGTATGTGTGACAGCACAGCATCGTGAAATGCTCGATCAGGTTTTGGACTTGTTCGAGATTGTTCCTGATTATGATCTTGATATTATGAAGCCAGGGCAAGATTTGTTTGATGTGACTAGTAATGTATTGAGTGGCATGAAACAGGTGCTTTTTGAAGAACAACCAGATATTGTTTTAGTGCATGGTGATACGACAACGACAATGGCGACATCTATGGCTGCTTTTTACCTAAATATACCTGTTGGTCATGTTGAAGCTGGTCTGCGTACTTATAACATCCATTCTCCCTTTCCCGAAGAATTTAATCGCCAGATTACGACGAAAATTACACAGTTTCATTTTGCGCCAACAGAAAATGCACGGCAAAATTTATTGAATGAGCAAGTGATGGAACAGCAGATCTATGTGACAGGCAATACGGTAATTGATGCACTATTCTCTATGGTTGAAAAAGCAAGAGTAGCAGACTATTCAGATGATATTTTGGAACAGATACAGTTTCTAAGTCGTGAGAAAGACAATCTTCCTCGTATTATTCTCGTAACTGGCCATCGACGTGAAAATTTTGGCCAAGGCTTTGAAGAGGTTTGTCGCGCATTACGTGATATTGCTTTAGAAAATTCTGATGTTCAGATTATTTACCCTGTTCATTTAAATCCTAATGTACGCGAACCTGTAAATAGAATTTTATCGAATATTAATAATATTCATCTTGTCGAACCAATGGAATACTTATCATTTATTAAGTTAATGGATGCATCTTATCTAATTCTTACTGATAGTGGGGGCATCCAAGAAGAGGCACCTAGCTTGGGAAAGCCTGTCTTGGTAATGAGGGACACAACAGAACGGCCAGAAGCTGTAGAAGCCGGCACAGTAAAACTAGTTGGTACAGATGAAAAAGAGATTGTGAGAGTGGTTAATCAACTGCTAACTAACAAAAAAGTTTATAAAAATATGTCTAAAGCACATAATCCGTATGGAGATGGGCATGCTAGTCAGGCTATTTGTGATGTATTGGAGAAGAGTAAGCTATGATTGTTTCTGTAATAGGTATGGGATATATTGGCCTGCCAACTGCAGCAGTATTAGCTTCACGTCGGGTGAAAGTGATCGGTATTGATGTTAATCAGCATGTTGTAGATACTATTAACCAAGGTAAGATTCATATTATTGAACCTGAGTTAGATATTTTGGTACGTTCAGCTGTACAAACAGGTCATTTGAGGGCATCTAAGCAACCAGAAAAAGCAGATATATTTATGATAGCAGTACCAACTCCCTTTAAAGGTGAGTACGAGCCAGATTTGTCATATATCGAGTCAGCAGCTAAATCAATTGCGCCAGTTTTAGAAAAAGGAAATTTGGTTATCTTAGAATCCACTTCTCCTGTTGGTGCCACCGAAAAGATGATGGAATGGATGAGGATGGAACGACCTGATCTTTCATTTCCTGAATTTGAGAACGACAATTCACAGGCTGATATTGCGATAGCGCATTGCCCGGAGCGTGTATTGCCAGGCCATGTAATACGTGAATTGGTAGAGAATGATAGAATTATTGGCGGCGTAACTACCCGATGTGCAGAACAAGCTCGTAATCTTTATAAAATATTTGTTGAAGCTGAATGCCTGATTACAGATTGTCGAACGGCAGAGCTTACCAAGTTAGTTGAGAACTCTTTTCGTGATGTGAACATTGCATTTGCCAATGAATTATCTTTAATTTGTGATAAGTTAGGTATTAATGTTTGGGAATTGATAAAACTTGCTAATCGTCATCCAAGGGTGAATATACTACAGCCCGGACCTGGTGTGGGTGGGCACTGTATTGCGGTCGATCCTTGGTTTATCGTTAATTCCGCACCTAATGAGGCAAAGCTGATTCATACAGCGCGACTGGTTAATGATGGTAAACCATATTTTATATTGGAGAAGATAAATCATGCGGCAGCTATAATTGCTCAAGATAAATCAAAAATCAGAATTGCATGTTTAGGACTGGCTTTTAAACCAGATATAGATGATTTGCGTGAGAGCCCTGCTTTGGATATTGCACAACAGGTAAGTTTAATGGACTTTTCAAAAGTCTCTCTAGTTGAGCCTAACATTACTAAAATCCCTGAAGGGTTTAATGATAATGGTACAATCGAGTTGGTTGCGATGGATGAGGCAATAAAGGCCGCTGATATTGTTGTATTATTAGTTGATCACGCTCAATTTAAGTCTATGAATCTTAGTTTATTATCAGGTAAGCAGGTGATTGATACTCGCGGTATTTGGTCTTGAAGATTGTTTTTTTTACCTTTTATTATCCTCCAGATTTAAGTGCTGGTTCTTTTCGTGCAATTGCTTTAGCACAAGCGTTATCAAAAAGATTGAATAATAATGATGAATTGCATATTATTACTACGCATCCGAACCGTTATGCAACCCATCGTGTTGAGGCTGAAGATATTGAGATAGATGGGAAAACTACAATCCATCGTATTGATGTGCCTAGGCATCAGGGTGGGATGTTTTCTCAGATTCGTACGTTTGGAGTGTTCGCTTTTTCTGCATTCAGACTGTGCAGAAAGCTAGGGCCAGATTTTATAATAGGCACTACATCTCGATTAATGACTGGAGTACTGGCTGGATGGTCTGCTCGTTGGCAAAATTGTGACTATTTTATTGACCTTAGGGATATATTCTCTGAGACTATTTCCGACCTGTTTAAGCGTAAGAATCAATTATTGGGCACTATTACTAAATCTATTTTTTCATTTTTGGAAAAGCGAGTGTTCAACGGCGCGGCAGGGGTAAACGTTGTATCTGAAGGGTTTCCTGAATATTTTCAGACAGAGGGGATTGACACCTCTAGTTGGTCTTTTTTTTCTAATGGAGTGGATAAAGAGTTTCTTAATTTTTCTTATGCTTCAAAAGGTGGATTTCATAACATTAAAACTATTTTGTATGCTGGGAATATTGGTAGTGGGCAGGGTCTGGAAACAGTTATTCCTGCCGCGGCAAAGCGTTTAGGTACTGGATATCGTTTTTTAGTTGTAGGGGGTGGTGGAACTAACTCTCTGTTAGTTGATGCAATTGAGCGTGAGGGCGTCAGTAATGTTGAATTATTACCTCCTGTTGGACGTGTAGAATTAATGGAATATTATCAGCAGGCGGATATTTTATTCCTTCATCTTAATGATGTGCCTGCTTTTCGTCGAGTTCTGCCCTCGAAAATATTTGAATATGCTGCTTTGGGTAGACCGATTGTGGCTGGATTGAGTGGTTATTCAGCGCAATTTATCAGAGACTATGTTCCCTATGCCGCTCTCTTTGGTCCAGGAGATATAGATGGTTGTGTAGAATCTATTCAGAGTGTAGAGGATCTTAACGTAGAGGGAAATACAGTGGACCATTTTGTTGAAAAGTATTCGCGTGAACGGATTATGGACAAAATGGCAGAACATATTCTGTCGATAGTATGAAGAAAATTTTTATAACAGGAGCAACAGGTTTTGTTGGTGGTAGATTGACTGGACTACTTGGGGAGTCCATGAGTGAAATTGAAGTTCGCATACTCTCTCGCAAGTTACACCCTGTTTATGAAACAGTAATCTGTGATTTTGAACGAGAATCAGTTCCTTCGTCAGCAATGGAATCAATAGACACAATCTTCCATCTTGCTGGATTTACACATGATTTGCGTAATGCTTCTGGAGTTGAATATCTTTATCGTAAGATTAATGTAGATGCTACTGTTGAGTTGGCAGAACTTGCGGTTGCTTCGGGTGTGAAGCGATTTGTTTTTGTAAGTAGTGTTAAAGCCGGTGGAAGTGCATTACCTGGTAAATGCATGACTGAATTTGACCAAGGCGAACCTGAAGGAATCTATGGCAAGACTAAACGAGAAGCGGAGCTAAAGTTACTGGAAATAGGGCGTAAGTCAGACATGCATGTATCTATTGTACGGCCTTCTTTGATTTATGGACCGGGTGTGAAAGGAAACTTGCGAATGATGTTGTCTGGGATTCAAAAAGGGTGGTTTCCTCCCCTGCCAGAAACTCATAATCGACGATCAATGATCCATGTGGATGATTTGATTCAAGCACTTTTGTTGGTTGCTGACAATGATTGTGCCAATGGAAGTATCTTCATTGCAACGGACGGATACCCATATTCTTCCCGTGAAATCTATGAAGCTATGTGTTGTATGCTAGAAAAATCTATTCCTCAGTGGAGTGTACCAAAGTTCTTTTTTGATCTCGTTGCAGTTATGGGTTCACATATTCGATATAAAGTGGATAAACTATTGGGAGATGAATGTTACTCTTCAGAAAAATTACAGTCTATTGGTTTCAAAGCTAAACGGTCATTAAAGGATATGAATGAAACGTTTTTTTGATCTAGTAATGTCTGTTATGCTCTTTATTCTATTGGCCGCGCCAATGTTGTTGGTTGCTATTGCTATACGATTGACGTCAAAAGGTCCTGTGCTTTACTGGTCACATCGAGTTGGAAAGAATCACGCAATTTTTAAGATGCCTAAATTTAGGTCTATGATGATAGATACTCCAGAAGTCGCAACCCATTTGATGATAAATCCTGATCAATTTTTATCTCCTGTTGGTGGTTTCCTTCGTCGTACTAGTTTGGATGAGTTTCCACAACTACTTTCTATTCTGAAAGGGGATATGAGTTTTGTAGGGCCTCGTCCGGCATTGTTTAATCAAGATGATTTGATTGCTCTGCGTAAAGAAAAAGGGATAGATCAATTAGTTCCGGGGTTAACTGGCTGGGCGCAGGTAAATGGACGGGATGAGTTATTAATCCCACAAAAAGTGTTGTTGGATGCTGAGTATCTTCAGCGTCAATCATTCTGGTTTGATCTGCAAATTTTGTGGATGACTTTTGTGAAAGTTGTCAAAAATGAAGGTATTACACATTAAACTACTGTTTAATTATCAATAGTGAAGTTTTAATTAAAGAGCAAGGCTAATTGATATGAGGGTAATCTTAACTTGATTATAAGTACACTTAAAAATTTAACGATACTTTCTCGATTTTCGAAGCAATTAATTATGATCCTAATTGATTCGATTGTGGTGGTTTCGATATTATTAGGCGCTTTTTCTTTACGGCTGGGTGAATGGTATTGGCCTAGCAATGATCTACTATGGGTGATAGCGGGTGCTCCTGTTATTGCTATCCCTATTTTTATGCTCTTTGGACTGTATAGGGAAATTATTCGTTATATTGGCTTTAAGGCGTTATGGGCAATTGTACAAGCTATATCATTGTACGCATTGGTATGGGGTGTGGTTGGGTTTATGACTGCAGTTGAGGGCATACCACGCTCGGTTATCATAATTAATTGGACTTTATTACTATTAGTGATAGGCGGCTCACGCATGATTGCGCGATGGTTGTTTTCAGAGATAAGTAAAGATAATAATTCACAATGTAAAAATGTAGTGATTTATGGTGCAGGTTCCGCTGGTAGGCAATTATCAATTGCCTTAATGCAGTCTAATGAATACAATCCAGTGGGGTTTATTGATGATGCAGTTGAAATTCAAGGACATTCAATTAATGATTTAGAGATAATTTCGCTAGATAATTTTGAGTGTTTTATTGATAAAAAAGGCGTGACCGAAGTATTATTAGCTATTCCTTCAGCGTCCCGTATTCGTCGTAATGAAATTATTAATTCTTTAGAGCCTTATCCAGTGCTTGTGCGTTCACTTCCAGGTGTTGCAGAATTGGCACAAGGCAAGGTAAAAATTGATGATTTACGTGAAGTTGGCATTAAGGACTTATTAGGCCGTGATCCTGTTACTGCAAATAAGGAATTATTAAGTCTCAATATTACAGAAAAAATAGTAATGGTAACCGGTGCTGGTGGGTCGATTGGTTCGGAGCTTTGCAGGCAAATCTTGTTTTTAAAACCTAAAAAACTAATACTATTTGAATTGAGTGAATTCGCACTTTATACCATTGATAGAGAACTATCTGAAATAGGTATGTCTAGTGTTGAAATATTACCAATATTAGGTTCTATAAATAATAGAAAACGACTTAGTAATATCTTCAGACATTTTGGCGTGCAAACCATTTATCATGCTGCGGCATATAAACACGTACCAATGGTGGAGTTTAATAATACCGAAGGCGTGACTAATAATGTGTTTGGTACACTCAGTTGTGCACAAGTTGCTATTGATGAAAATGTGGAAACTTTTGTACTAATATCAACCGATAAAGCGGTACGGCCAACTAATACGATGGGCGCTACTAAGCGCTTTGCTGAAATGATATTGCAAGCGTTATCTGTAAAGCAGAGTGGCACAAGGTTTACTATGGTTCGATTTGGTAATGTGCTTGGTTCTAGCGGCTCAGTAATACCACTGTTTCAAAAGCAGATTAAAGATGGCGGGCCCGTAACGGTAACTGATGCCGATATTATTCGTTATTTTATGACTATACCGGAAGCGGTGGAATTAGTAATTCAAGCGGGTGCTATGGGTGAAGGTGGCGATGTATTTGTACTGGATATGGGTAAGCCAATACGTATTGCAGATTTAGCAAAGAAAATGATTCATTTGAGTGGCTTGAATGTCAAAGATGAGACTAATCCTGATGGCGATATTGAGATTAAATATACTGGTCTGAGACCAGGAGAAAAGTTATATGAAGAGTTGTTGATTGGTGATAATGTATTAGAAACTGATAATCCAATGATAATGCGCGCACAGGAAAATATGTTAGCTTGGGATGATTTAAAGTCAATTATGGATGGGCTAGAATTGGCTATTGAAAAGTGTGATCAACAGATGTTACGTGAGTTGTTAATTAAAGCAGTGCCTGAGTTTAAGCCACAATGTGGCATTGAAGATATACTCTTCAATGATTATTAATTTTTAGTTGTGAATATTAAATTCAAGCCCTCTATTGCGGGCTCTTTTGTTTTTAAGACTAAAGAATTCCTTGCTGTTTCGCGAAGTAATTAGTAGCTTCTACGTAACCCTTAACGCTGCCGCAATCAAAACGTTTACCTTTAAATTTATAGGCAATCACATTGCCTTGTTTGGCTTGGGCAAGTAGAGCATCGGTGATTTGAATCTCTCCACCTTTGCCAGGCTTGGTTTTTTTGATAATTTCAAAGATATCAGGTGTTAAGATATAACGACCAATGATAGCCATATTAGTTGGTGCATCTTTTGATTCTGGCTTCTCAACCATATCAGTTACCCTATAAGTATCATTGGTACCATCTACTAGACTACCAGCAATAACACCATATTTATTAGTCTGATCCATCGGTATTTCTTCAATAGCCACTACTGAGCATTGATATTTTTCAAATACTGCTATCATTTGTGTTAGTACGCTATCACCATCATTAATACACAAGTCATCCGCTAAATGGACGGCAAACGGCTCATTACCAATAAGTGGCTCCCCAGTAAGAATAGCATGACCAAGACCAAGCATTTGTTTTTGACGTACGTATGTAAAAGTGGAGCGCTTACACACAGAGTTAACTTCTTTGAGTAGTTCTTCTTTTTGAGTACCTTATCTATCAAAATGATCTTCAATCGCACGCTTCCCCTTGCCAGTGACAATAGCCATATTATTCATACTAGCAGATAATGCCTCTTCTACTGCATATTGTAGTAATGGCTTAGTTAGAATAGGCAACATTTCTTTAGGCACAGCTTTGGTTGCTGGTAAAAAACGTGTGCCATAGCCAGCAGCTGGGAAAAGACATTTTCTGATCATTTGTTGTCCTTGATTGCTTGTAATTTTTCCATAAGTATTTGTTTGCCAGATTCAACACCCGGTTGATCGTAAGTATTAACATTGAGCAAATCTCCCACCAATGAAGTTAATAGCTCATAGTAATAAATCAGCTGACCAATGCTAAATTCATCTTGTTGTTTAATTCTGATTTCATCTAGTGGAATGCGCTGAACCTTTTTAAGTGATTCAATAATAGAGTCAGCTTGTAAGTTAATCAGAGATGAGAACTCAACATTGTTGATTATGTCAGTATCTTCAAGATACTTTAATGTAATATCAGGAACTGGTGAACTTACTTCAAAATTTTCTAGCTTGATAAAGGTAATAGTTTTATCACGTGTGCCATCAATAATAAGTTGTAAGAAGGAATGCTGGTCTTTAGGGCCGATAAGGCCAATCGGGGTAAGGCCTACATTAAAAACAGAATTACGTTGTTTTTTTCCTAAACTCTCGCCCCATAGTTGTACATACCATTGGTTAAAATATTTGAGCGATTCTGTATAAGAAAATACTGAGTTAATGGGATAGTTTGATACATTTTTGGCGTAATAAGTGGCTTTTTGCAATAAGATATCTTGCATGTAACCATTATTAAAAAAACTATTTTTAATTGAGTCAGCACCTTGTAATACACGATCAATCTTGATATCTGCCAGTATTAGCGGTATGGTTCCGACACTACTAAGCACTGAAAAACGCCCACCAACATTGTCTTGTATATTAACAATAAGGGCGCCCACTTCTTTGGCATGTTTTTCTAGTGGTGAGTTTTTTTCAGTGATAAAAGTAAAGGGACAATAGTCAATTGATAAGCCATTGATAATCCCTAGTATGTATTTATAGGCGGCAATGGTTTCAATGGTACTTCCAGATTTTGAAATGATTAAAAAATGAGTTGCTTGTGAAGCAAAATTAACGTCTTTTTGCAGGCTGTTTAGGGCAATTGGGTCAGTGCTATCAATAAAGTGTAATTTACGTTTTAACTTTCTAACTGGTTTTAGAAAGTGATAAATGGCTTTGGTGCCTAAAGACGAACCACCAATGCCAACAACTACAATATCTGTTAATAATTCTAGACCTTGCTGTTTATCAAGCTTTTCTAAGTAATCACCTATATAGCGAGTGTCTTGATTAGGTAGGTTGTAATAGCCAATAGATTTCGTTTCTTGCTGTATACGACTTATTAGCGCAGAGTCGTAATTGGTTGAGAAGCAAAGGGTGTTTTTCATGACGCTATTCTACTGTAACTGATTTGGCTAAGTTACGTGGTTGATCAACATCTGTACCTTTAATGAGTGCTACGTGGTAGCTAAGTAGTTGTAATGGTATGGTAAAGATGATTGGCGCCGTAATACGACCAAGATCGGTTGTGGTTGGAACAATAGTCATGCCTTTCATTGGGATGACTTTTGCAGCCTCATCTTCAAATACGATCATTTCAGAGCCTCTTGATTTGACTTCTTGAAGATTGGACTTAAGCTTGTCTAATAAGTTATCATTTGGTGCAATAGCAATTACTGGTGTCAATAAGGGCAATAGGGCCATGTTTAAGCTCACCTGCCGGAAAAGCTTCGGCGTGAATGTAGCTGATTTCTTTAAGCTTAAGTGCACCCTCCATGGCAATGGCGTGCATAGTACCTCGTCCTATGAAGATGGCATTGTATTTATCTTTAAAGGTTTTGGCCAGTTCTTTAATTTGGTCTTCTTGCTTGAGCGTTTGTGCAATTAGACCGGGTAAGCGATTTAGTCCATCTACAATCTTAGCTTCTTGCTGTTTGGATACTTGCTTGTGGCATCTGCCAATCGCTACTGAGAGCAGAGCCAGTGATACCAATTGTGTGGTAAAAGCTTTAGTACTTGCTACACCAATTTCCGGGCCGGCGTGGGTTAAGAAGGTGAGTTCTGATTCGCGCGTAAGCGAGGATTCAGCCGAGTTACAAATCGTGAGTGTATGGGTATTCTTATCTTTACTGTGTTTTTTAACGGCTTTGAGTGCTTCTAATGTGTCAGCCGTTTCCCCGCTTTGTGAAATAGTGATGAACAGTGTGTTGTCTAGAATGATAGGGTTTCGATAGCGATATTCACTTGCTACTTCAATATGAGTGGGGATTTTAGCAATGTCTTCTAGCCAATATTTTGCTACCAGGCCTGCGTTGTAGCTGGTGCCACAGGCAATAATTTGAATGTGTTTGGTGTTTTTGAAGATGTCTTTGGCTTTATGGCCAAAGGCAGATGATAACACCGTGTCTTTAGTAATGCGTGATTCTAAGGTATCACGAATGGCTTGTGGTTGCTCAAAGATTTCTTTAAGCATGTAATGATCATAGCCACGCTTTGAAACTTGTCCACTTTTAAGTTTTGAGGTTTTGATTTTTCG
>JYMV01034447.1_pt1 | contig 10874 bp, 20 predicted proteins | sample 338911 | NCBI WGS metagenome assembly JYMV01 (sample SAMN03354496, study PRJNA234377) | hydrothermal vent metagenome | biome: Deep sea; feature: Hydrothermal plumes at the Eastern Lau Spreading Center, Western Pacific Ocean; material: Seawater | place: Tonga | collected 2009 | depth 2000 m m
GGGGTAAATCATGGGAAGGCCAAGCACTTTTACACAAAAGACCGCAGACGAAATATGCTTTAAGATTATCGACGGGTTAAGCCTTAGAGCAATTTGCGCAGTGAAAGGAATGCCGCCACTTAGAACTCTCATGGGATGGGTGGAAAATAACGAAAGCTTTCAGCAACAATACACCCGGGCGCGCCAAATGCAGGCAGACATAAAATTCGATGATTTAAAAGATCTGGCAAGAACAGCCACACCGGAAGATATCCAATGTATAAAGCTCCAGATAGACACGGCCAAATGGGAACTCTCTAAGACGTTACCTAAGAAATACGGTGAGAAGATCGATATTGATATGACGGCCGACGTGACGACCCACCAATACGAGATCACCACTAAGGATGATCCCGACGATATTGATTTTGTTGATAGTTAGGTTATTTCACCTCTATCGATTTCAAAGAAATCAAGTCCAAGCTCTTCCTTGCCATCAATAAGGCACAGTGAAAATAAAACACCTTCACCCATCCTTTGGAAAAAGTAACGGGCTCTCTCTTCATTCATTATTAACTTCATAGTTCCATCTTTGTTCACGAATACTATTTCTTCGCTCACTAGATCCTCTCCTTGGTTATGCGGGTTACAGAACTAATGACCCATTCTTTCAATTCAGATTGTATATGCTTCTGAACCCTAGAGTTTGGCGCATCATTCCAAAAGTCCTCACTTAGATCATGTTTACTTTCAATTAGCAATTCAAATCGAATCTCGCCGTTTTCGTCCGGCCAGAACTTCACCAAAAATAACATCTTGACTTTACCCATTATCATTTCCCCTGCATCTTTTGTTTGAACATCTCTCTTAGTGCTTCCTTTCCCTGGCCGAACTTAATCAAAGCCCCGGCTGTATCGCTGCTGAACCCGTCACCTTGAGCGTATGTGATGAGTAAGAGTAGCAAACGCATGTTAACGTCATTCAAGTGACGTATTGACTTAGAGTAGGCTTTCTGTACCTTGGTTATGTCGATTACTTTGGCGTCTTCCTGTTTTTGCAATAGGATATCAATGGCCTGCCTATTCTTCTCGCAAGTGTCGAAGTCCTTAATCAGCGATAAAATCACCGATTCCTTATCCTTCAGCATATCCATAAATATTTCTGGTGTGAATGGCATTATCTATTTCTCCTTTCGTATCTCTCTTCACGAATGCGATTATCTAGCCTAAATATCGCCTGCTCAACTGACTTGAAGCTGGACCACACAGACTTTTCGAGCTCATCAATCCTGATATTGTTATTATTGCTCATTAATCTCTTCTTTCGCCTGATTATTATCGTCATTTCATTCTCCTTTGTTCTTTACTAATCTTTCTAGAAGCATCAGCACCGACTTAGGTGGTGTTCTAATGCCTTGCTCATAGTTCTTTATCGATTTAACCGATACTCCTAACAGAGGCGCTAATTCTACTTGAGTGAGCTTTAGCTTCTTACGTGATTCTTTAATCATAATAGTCTCAAAAATTGGCCCGTTAAGGCCTAGTTTACTTAGTTACTACAAAAAAGATTGTAGAACATAACTTCAGGACATTCACCGAAAGGGACCTTAATGGTAAATCCGTCACACTTATAAATTGAATTGCCGAGGTTCTTAACTTCGTATTTTCCTGACTGCATTCTCTTCTTAGTCTTTGTTGGGATTTGAGAGTAAGAGTTGATCATTTTGTATTCCTTGTTTTATTTCGTTGCCTTCAATACTTATATAATACTACCCCAATGGGGTACATGCAAGGGCTAGATCAAATAAAATTGATATTTTTTACACGGATTGTATATTTAAGTATGAAACCACCCGATAAAAAATTTAGATTAATCGCATCGTCAAAGTACTATAAGCCGGTGCTTCAATCAAAACACAGATATGTCGTTATGTATGGCGGCAGATCAAGCGCCAAGTCAGATACAGCAGCTCAGAGGTTAGCAGTAGGGTGCCGGTCACAGCCTCACTTCAAGGGTGTTTGCCTAAGAAAGATATTTGCCGATATTAAAGATTCACAGTTTGATACAATATGGTCGGTAATTGAGCGGTACGGCTGGAAAGATGAATTCCGATACACTAAGAAACCTTTGGAGATTATACACAAGTCAGGACGTAAGATACTGGCCAGGGGCTTAGACAAACCGGCAAAGCTTAAGTCAATCACAAATCCCACAATGGTATGGGTCGAGGAGGCTGACGAAATAGGCTTTGATGACTTCATTAAATCCGACACATCGATAAGGCATCCGGACGAAGGTGTTTTACTTCAAATGATGTTGACGTTTAACCCGGAATCAGAAGAGGGATGGCTGAATGAATATTTTTTCCCACCGAAAGGAAGCTACGAATTAGATAACGGCGAGTTCACATACATAAAGTCAACAGTGCCAAATACTCTATTGCTGCACACGACCTACAATCATAACGATTTCTGCTCACAAGGTAACATTGATGTCATTAAGCGTCTGGAGAAATTAGGGAAGGACTCTAACTATTATCGGGTTTATGTCTTGGGACTATGGGGAAACGCGCTCAAAGGCCTTGTATTCGAGGAAGTTAATTATGTTGATGAGATGCCCGATAAAGAGGATTGTAAGAAAAGAGGTATCGGCTTAGACTTTGGATTCACTAATGATCCAGCGGCGATAGTTGATTGTGCTTTGGCGCATGGTGAGCTATGGTTCGAGGAGAAAGTATATAAGACTGGGCTGGTTAATAAAGGCTCAAATAATTCTATATGCTATGAGCTTAATCATCATGAGCTTGGTGAGTATGAAATTACCGCCGATTCAGCGGAACCAAAGAGTATTGAGGAAATCAGGCAGGAGGGATTTAGAGTTATCGGAGTCAAGAAAGGAAAGGACTCAATAGAGGCTGGAATTACCATTATGAAAAAGTATAAGATTAATATTGTCGGTGCATCTCCAAACCTAAAAAAAGAATTAAAATCGTATAAATACCAAGAGGCAAAACCAGGTATGCAGGTTGAATTTACAAACAAGCCTATCGATGCCTGGAACCATTTAATTGACGCTGCAAGGTATTGGTGTATGCAGAATTTAACAGTTACTGAGTTTTTCTTCTGCTGATTACTACTTGTTGAATATTGAAATAATTGATATATTTTTAATTAGTATTGATTAAACTAATAAATAACGGATTAACTATGAATTTCTTACGCAAGGCGGCCGGTTGGTTTACAAAGTCTTATACGCTAAACTCTCTTACGTCGGTTGACTTGGCGACATTACAAGATTTCTCAAATATTTTAAGCTTTACTAAAAATTACAGCAGTCTTGCAAAGGTTGGTTATGTTGAGAACGTTATTGCCAATACCTGCATAAGGCGGACAGCGGAGGCGATGAACTCAATACCATGTAAGTTTATGGTCAATGGCAAGGAGGTCGATAAGAAGGATAGCGATAAGCTGATAAAGTCAATCGTTAATGCCTTTATTGATCCAAGCCCCGATTACAATAAGAATTTCTTTGTTGAGTCTCTTCAATCACAAAAGTACATTGCCGGGGAAAGTTATATCTATATTCCTGAAGATGCTATTGGGAATGTCTCAGGATTTAAATATCTTCGTCCAGATAAGGTTAGCAAAACACAAAGCACCGATGAGCGCGTTCACTCATATCTCTACACGTCAGGAGATGAAAGATTATTGTTTACGCGTGATTCCACAGAAATCCACGGTGAGAATATTGAGAATCCCAAAACCATGCAGGGGAGATTCAATATGGTAGTCTGTAGAAACTTTAATCCTCATTCAGAAATCGATGGTCTTTCAAGTCTTACTCCAGCTTCATTAAGCATTGATGGACACAATCACGCACTTAAATGGAATAACACCGTAATGAAGAATTCAGGGAAGATCTCTGGTATACTTACATTCGGCAAGGAAAATGGTGCAGGCGGTATTCCTCAAGAGGCAGTTGAGAAGCTTAGAGAGAAAATATCCGAACAAACTACCGGCAGTAAGAATGGCTCAATCATGGTCGCCAATAACCCTGGCAAGTTTGAAAAGTTCTCGATGACTCCTCAAGAGATGGATTTCATTAACGGCATTGTTCAACGGGCTATTGATATTTGTAACGCTCTTGATTATCCGCCATACCTACTTGGCTTTACTGGCGCCACATTTAATAATCAGGCAGAGGCAAAGCTTTCACTGTATGAGAATTCGGCTATCCCAAAAGCGGAGGCCTTATATGGGTCAATCGCCACTTTCCTAAACCGTAAGTATGATATTGATTTTTCTGTTGAGCTGGATCTCATCAAGGTGCCGGCCATGGCTCCACGATTCAAAGAAATGAATGAAAGTATTATTATGCAATTTGAAAAGAATATTATTACCCAAAATGAAGTAAGAGAAAAGCTAAATATGGAGCCTGCCAAAAGTGGCACTGGTGATTTATTCTTTGGTGACTTCTCTCGCAATGCAACACAAAACGAACCACTCGCATAATGCCATTAACTGATATACAAGCTGATAGAATCTTTGACAACATGCTTTCTAGAGTTGAGGCAAAGCTTGGCCGTAAAATCCTCACCAACTTCAATAAACTATCCCTACTAATACGCGACGTAATTAATAATGGCGGCGAATTAGTCACCAGTATCGTTATAATTGAAAATCAAAGAGAGCTCGAAAGGATACTCATTGAGTCATACGAGGAAGCTATTGCCGGCGGCGTAAAATTCACACATCAAGATCTGCAGATAGAAGAGCCTGACGAAGATAATTTAAATGAGCTCCTGATTCTTTTGCTTTTGTGGAGAATAGATACTGCTCAGAGACAAGCAAGGTTTCTGACTCAAACCACTATAGATTTATTTGAGAAGGCTTATGCCGAGGGACAGGCGAAAGGATTATTCGGTGAGGACTTAAGCAATTTTACCGTGAGAAAGATATCGAGGCTTAACCGATCAAGGGTAACGGTCATTGCGACAACTGAAAGCAATAGTGCAATACAGAAAGGCTCAGAGCAGGCAGCATTAAGGATAGAGGCTGAACTACTCAAGAGGTGGAGGAGCCAAGGAGACAGGAGGGTAAGGTCGACTCATCGCCGGGCCAACAATCGTTATAGAAGTAACCCGATTCCATTGAATCAGGACTTCGAGGTTGGTACCGGCCATGGTCCTTATCCATTAGCGCCAACACTCCCAAGCGAGGAGATTATTGCATGCCGTTGTTATCTTCGTCATGTTTTGCCGAAATTGCCAGAGGCATAAGGACCATTTGAACTATTGATATTAGTGATATATACTAAATTAACTATAATAATTATTAATATAGGCAATGCAAATGAATAAAATCGAACAGAAAAGTTATGATTTTGAAGTCAAAAGCATAGATGAAAAAGGCGTGTTCATCGCATATGCCTCCACATTCGGTAACACTGATAAGGTTGACGATGTCGTTGAGAAAGGTGCTTTTTTAAAATCATTACAAGATAGACCAGCGTCAAAGGTTTTCATGTTTTGGCAACATGACAATAAAGAAATTATTGGCGAATGGACCAACATGGAAGAGGATGCCAAAGGGCTACTTGTCGAAGGCAAACTCTTTATTGATGATATCCAACAGGCAAAAGAGGCTTTCTTCCTGATGAGGAAAAAACTCATAAATAAATTGTCAATCGGATTTAGAATTATAGAAAAAACATTTGAAGCTGGAAAGCGGATGCTTAAAGCCGTCGATCTAATCGAGGTGAGCATCGTTACTTTCCCGGCAAACGAGGAAGCAAGCATAATTGCGGTGAAGAATATGAAAGAGCTTACTATTAGAGAATTTGAAGAAAAACTACGGGATGTCGGTTTTTCTCGAAAGGAGTCTGAGGCTATTGGTGCCAAGGGTTTCGATGGTCTACAACGGGATGTTGCAGGCGATGAACACAAAGAGGAAAAGACCGACGATTGGTCTGAATTTATCAAAGAACTAAAGGAATTTAAACTATGAGTGATGCACAAGAAGCATTGGAGCTGTTAAAAGCCCAAAGAGCAGATAATGAGCAGCTTAAGAAATCAGTAGATGATTTGGTTAAGGCTGACAATGCCGGAAAAATTGCCGAGCTTACTGAAAAGCAAGCCAATATTGACACGGCCATGATTGAAAAAGATGAGCAGATTGACAAGCTCGTTAAAACAATGGAAGCTGATAAGCTTAAGACTAAACAGTATAACGAATTCGATCAGAGTGCCCAAAAGCGCTCTGAGTGTTTTGAGTTCCTTGATAATCTTCGTGCCATTGGCGGAAGAGAAGCAAAAGGAAGTTTTAATACTAATGAGTTCAAATCCATCAAAGAAATGATGGAAAGAAAAGATTATAACAGCCTTGACGATTCGCTCGGTGGTGTTGCTGTAATTCCTTTCCTTGATTCCTTGCTAGATAAGTTAATGCGTGAAGTTTCTCCGATTCGCGCAATGGCAAATGTTGTTACTATCTCTACTGATAAGTATGAACAGATCAAAATGAACCAGGATAACGGCGCAGTTTGGGAAAAGGATTTGGCAAACTTTACTAGCCAAACCAAAGACAATACTTTCTCTAAGTTGAGTCTTACCATTGAGAACTTGTTCTCATTCTCAATCTTTCACAAAAACCTGATTGCTGACAATGCTTTCAATTTGGTTAATGAAATTTTGACAAACTCTGCGGAAGACTTCTCTCTTACTGAAGCTGAGTCTTTTTGGACTGGTGATGGTGTCGGCGAAATGTTCGGTATCTTGAGTACTGCCAATGCAGCTCAATCTTTCGACAAAATTGAAAGAATTGAAACTGGCACGTCATTAGAGATTAAGCTTGAAGATATTTATAATATCATCGGTGCTCTGATCATGCCTTATGAGGCAAATGCTCAGTTTAAAGCACATCGCTTGACTATTCAGTTGCTTCGCAAGCTTCGTTCCGATTCTGGCGCTGGCGCTGGTACTGGTACATTCCTTTGGGAACCTTCAAACCAAGTTGGCGTTCCTGCTACACTGGCCGGTTTCCCAATCAGTCAAGCTCCAGAATTGTCAAGTACTCCTCTCGTAGCTAATACTGAGAGCCTTGTTTTTGGTGATTTCCGTAAAGGGTTCAAAATTATTGACCGTATGGGAATTGAAGTCCTTAGAGATCCGCTTACACTGTATCCGAATGTGAAATATAACTCACATAAGCGTACTGGCGGCGGTACTAATAAGGGCGAAGCTCTTAAGATTCTTAAAACTAAAGCTTAAAAAGGAGATACTGAAAATGGTTAAAGATTTAGTATTTGGAAAACCCGGTATCGAGTCAATCGCCGCCGGAACAACTCTTGCCGGTGCCGTAAATGGTAACGGCGTTGATGGCCAGGGCTTCTATGCTGTAAAGCATGTTATGTCTACTGGTGCAATTACAACTAGCGTTGTCGTGAAACTTCAGGATTCGCCCGACGACTCAGTTTTTACTGATGTTGTTGCGTCTGAAGTAGTTGGTGCTGATGCTGGCGTTAATACCGTCACATTTGACCAAGCTACTCAAGACAATACTGTTCGACAGTTGGGTTACTTAGGATTACAGAGATACACAAGACTTGCCGTTACGGCTGGTGTTGGTGACTTTGCCGCAGTTGCCCTGCAAGCAAGTAATCTTGCTACTGCCGCAGCTAATAGCTAATCACATCGGGGGCCTTCGGGCTCCCTTTGCAATTAAGGATTAATTATGTCTAAAGTCAAAATGAAAGAAGCTGCCAAGTATTCCAGCAACGGATCAGACTGTATTTGTCTATGTCCTGGTGATGTCGTTAGTGATCTACCGGCCAACATCGAGGAAGCATGGTTAAAGCGCGGAGTTTGCGAACTTGATAAACCAGCAAAGAAAGAAACTAAGGTCGTCAATCCAGTTGAAGAAACTAAGGAGACCTCACCAAAGAAGAAAACGCCAAAGGCTAAAAAATGAAACTCGTTAAATTCAAAAAAGACTATGTTTTCAGCCTTGACGGTAAAGGCCACGATGTTAAAGAAGGGCACGAGATGGAATTACCAGAACTCGAAGCATCACTCTTGTGTAAGCGCGGAGTTTGCTGTCCTGTAAAACAAACAAAGGCAAAAGTTAAGAAATGAGATTAGAATTAAAAACCGGCACGATAGTTCCCGCAGTTACTCTTGCAGAGATTAAGGATTATGGTTATCATAAGTCAGATTCAAATGATACTTTGATTAATGCGCTCATAGAGCCTGTTACGGACTATATCGAGCATATAACCGGCAGACGCATGATAAATCAGTCCTGGTATATCTACCTAGACTATGATGAGTATTATAATCGTCTACTTGGTTTTAAGAATTCTATTGTACTTTCTACATTAAATGTTAGCTCCATTGTCGAGGTGGTTACCTTTGACAGAAGCAACACTTCAACCATTATGGACAGCTCAGAGTATAGACTATCGGGCAATCAATTTAGTCATTCTAGCAATATGGTCCTTAATGACAATCTTTTCCAAACACAATCATTACCAAATTTGCGCAGAGTCGATTCTGTGCGAATTGAAGTAGTTGCCGGTTATGGGGCCGCAGCTGCCGAAATACCAAAAACAGTATTAACATCTTTGAAAGTACTCGCAAATCATTGGGTACAATTTGGGCAACGGGTAACAAAGGACGGTCTAATTGACGTTCCTATTAATCTTGACGCAATGTTATTGCCTTATAAATCAACTGAAACATGGATGTAATATTATGGGATGTTCGGAATTTAATTTTCAGTCAAGCGACTGTAGTAATGTCGATATTGGCTTTGACTGGTTTGATATATCTTTAAACTACTCTGATGAGAATGGGGATATAGATCTAACTGGATTCACTCTTGAGATGACTATAAAGGATGCACTTGGCGGTGCCACACTTTTGGTTTTACCTACCGTTGGCGATGCATTGACCACTGGTTTATTTATCCCAACTCCAACAAACGGCGAAGTAAAAGCGCAAATAACTTCTGTCTCAAGCGCTGCCGTTGCTGCCGGTGTTCACCCATATCAAACAACAATTACCAATCCATCCGGACAGACTGAAATATGGATGCAAGGAACTATAGAGTTTTCTAACAGAGGTTTTTAATGAGTGACATCAAGGCAACTGGCATCGGGAAAAAGATAACAGTCGTTAGCGAAGAAAGCATTACAAGCACAAATAATTCAAAAACGATAACGGTTATCTCTGGTGAAAACACGATTGCGGTAATTAGCAAAGGTGTAAAAATTGGCGTTGTTACCAAAATACGCACAATATCAGTTGTCCCACGTCCACGAATCATAGAAGTCTCAAGAATCGGCATCCAAGGCGCGCCAGGAACGGGAAGCGTCCCTTCAGGGCCTGCGGGCGGAGATCTAGAAGGATTTTACCCTAACCCTACAGTTGTCGACTATACGGTAATTTCTGCTACTTCTCAAATAATGCAGAATTTTTACACATCAGGCGAGGCAATCGGTGCATATAAGGCTGTAAAGCTCGAAACCGATGGTCTCTTATATTTAGCTGACAGCACCACTGCTGGGGACATAAATAAAATAATCGGCATTAGTATCAGCGCCGGTCCGATGACATCAGCTATCACAGTTTTAGAAAAAGGGTTTAAAGTTAATAGCCTATTAAATGGGTTTTCTCCTGGCTCGGTTTTTGTTGGAACTAGCGGTACATTAGTTCAAGTAAGACCAGTAATAGGATTTGTGAAGAGCCTAGGGTTTATACCGCAGGCTGGAGAGATATATACGGAACTTTCAGAAGGACTAATACTAAACTAAAAAAGGAATCGTCACATGGCAGAAAATAGGCCAATTCAAAAAAACTCAAGTGGTGTAAATGAAGAAATTACACCGTTAATCACGTCTACAGGCGCACCAGATGCAAGTAAAATTGCACAAACTGATGCAACAGGTAGGTGGGACATATCATTATTGCCACCCGGAATTGGCGCAGACGTTACCCTTGTCGAAGCTTTTGAAGCTCTCGCGGCTGGTGATTTTGTGAACTTATTTCTTGATGGCGGTGTTACTAAGGCAAGACTTGCAGACGCTTCTGATGAAACTACCCGGGCGGATGGATTTGTATTAGCTGGATTTATAGCAACTGCAACCGCAACAGTATACCGTCGTGGAACAAATAACGCTCAGGCTGGACTTTCTCCCGGTGTTCGCTATTTCTTGGACGCAACGACTCCTGGCAACATTGTAACTACTCCTCCAACAGTTGACGGCGATTATTGTCAGGGCGTAGGTATTGCCAGCACTGCAACTGAAATTGATTTTGAAAGAGTAAATGGAACTATAATCCACCCTTAATTTATGGCTGAAAAACCTCTAAAATTAAATACTACCTGCGTCAATGAAGAAATTGAGGACGATTCCGATTTCTATGACGGGCGCAGGTACTCGCCGTATTTCTTGGAAGCGGGTAAAACTTTAACTATTCCAACAAGGAATCAAATGATAATTTGTGGACAATATCAAATGGACCTAGGCTCAATTTTAATACTTGAGCCAGGTGCAAAGGTGTGTTTAATATGAGTATAAGACATAGTGATGAAGTAGCGCATCCTCCTGCGCCAACCGACGCAGATAAGACAAACACCTATACATTCGGTGGACAATATTATAAAAGGGCAACCGCTGACGCATCCCCTGTTCTTATTGGCGGCGCAGCTACGGCTGATATGTCTTCAGCTATTTACGACCCTGGCGGCCTTGCTGTTGACGTATATGATAAAGCTAACGAAACTGGTATTGAGCAGATAACCGGCCCAATACTTTCCCCGGCAACCTTAACCGCTGACGTAGATAATTATGAGCCTGCCGGTTTTGGAACTGCTAATATGATCAGGCAAAATACA
>JYMV01040656.1_pt1 | contig 10873 bp, 10 predicted proteins | sample 338911 | NCBI WGS metagenome assembly JYMV01 (sample SAMN03354496, study PRJNA234377) | hydrothermal vent metagenome | biome: Deep sea; feature: Hydrothermal plumes at the Eastern Lau Spreading Center, Western Pacific Ocean; material: Seawater | place: Tonga | collected 2009 | depth 2000 m m
TATAGAGCGTATCGCCATGTTAAAATACAAAATTGCAGATATCCGGGACTTTTATCAAAACGATGTTCGTTTTCTCTCTCAATTCTAAATTGATGACATTATGAAAGTTTCTATTAACTGGTTACGTAAATTTGTTGATGTATCAGAAACTCCGGCGGAGCTGGCAGAGATGCTTACCATGTTAGGCCTTGAAGCTGAAGTTGGATTGGATTTTTCGGGATTTGATAACATTATTTCGGCAAAAGTGCTTTCATCCACAAAGCATCCCAATGCAGATAAATTAAAACTGTGCCAAGTATTTGACGGTAAAGACACCTACCAGGTTGTTTGCGGTGCTCCTAATGTGAATGCTGACCAGACGGTTATTTTTGCAAAAACCGGATCAGTCTTGCCGGGGGATTTTAAGATAAAAAAAGTGAAGATAAGAGGAGAAAAAAGTACAGGGATGATTTGTTCCGAAAAAGAACTGGGCATATCAGATGAACATGAGGGTATTTTGGTAATCCCGGATAATACGGAACCGGGTATGCACATTTCTGAGGTCCTGAATCCTGTGTTTTCTTCACTGGAATTGGATATTCTTCCAAACCGTCCAGATGCGTTATCACATCTTGGCATTGCACGGGAAATTGCAATAAAAACCGGGCGAAGATTACAAAAGCTTGAAATACTTTCGAACCTGAACCCAAAAACAAAAAGTGAAACCGTTCAGGTACACATTGATGATCCGGACGCCTGTCCAAGATATATTGCGGGGGTTGTAAAAAATGTGAAGGTTGGACCTTCTCCTGAGTGGATGGGAGATGCTCTCAAATGCGCTGGAATGAGGCCAATTAATAATCTCGTTGATATTTCCAATTACGTGCTTCTGGAAATGGGGCATCCAACACATATTTTTGATTTCGAAAAATTTCCTGAAAAAACAGTATGTGTGCGGAAAGCAAAAAAAGGAGAGAAATTCATCACCCTGGATGAGGAAAAGCATACGCTGAATGCTGAACATCTCCTTATTACGAATGGAAAAACCCCTGTAGCTCTTGCGGGAATCATGGGCGGTTTGGATTCAGCAGTCGCTGAAACAACGTCAACTGTACTGATTGAAAGTGCCTATTTTGATCCAGTTACAATTCGGAAAGGATCTAAAACCTTAGGGATGTTAACCGAATCATCCCGCCGGTTTGAACGAGGAGCAGATCCTGAGGGGGCTGTAACTGCCTTCTGGAGAATAGTTACCCTGTTGAAGGAACTGACTGGTGGAGAGCTGGTATCTGAAATGGTGGATTCCTATCCGAAGAAAATAAAGCCGCCATCCATTATTTTCAGGAAATCAAAGCTAGAAAACATTGGCGGATTTCCCATTCCTGTAAAATTTATTGAGAAAACGCTGACTTCTCTGGAAATTGACTGGAAAAAATCGTCTAAAGAGGAATGGAAATGTATTCCGCCTTCCTTTCGGCCTGATCTCGAGAGGGAAAGTGACCTGATCGAGGAAATGATACGTATTCATGGATTTGATTTGGTTCCCTCTGCACAATCATTCACCAGTTTATTCACCTATGATGCCCCTGATCCAATGGCAAGTACAGGAAAAATCCATAATTGCTTGACCGGCCTGGGATATAGACAATGTTTTCATAACACCTTTCAGTCCAAAAAAATTGCTTCTATCTCTGGTAAAACTACTGTAGCTGTTGTCAATCCATTAAGTGTTCTTATGTCTGATATCAGGACATCACTCCTTCCTGGATTGCTTGAAACAATTGATTATAATATTAAGAATGGAACCTCAAATCTGCAGTTATATGAAATGGGGCAGGTGCACAGCCAGGAGAAAAAAGGATTTGATGGTATTATTGAGAAGGGTGCTCTCTGCGGTGTTGTACATGGGTTAATCCATAAGAAAGGTGTTCATGTCGATGATGACCGGGAGCAATCATTTTTTTCTATAAAAGGGCATATCAATGTACTACTGAAACAGCTGGTTCATCTGGAAGCGAATTATCAGGAGTGTGAACATCCGGAATTTGACCAATGTTTCACTGTTTCTGCAGGGGACCAATCAATTGGAGTCGCAGGCATTGTTTCTTCCAGGATCGTTCAGGCTTTAAAACTGGAAATTGGGGAAGTTTTTGCTTTTATGTTTGACCTTGAACAATTCGTCAATGTTATCGATGCACTTCTTCCATTCAAGGCAATATCACCATTTCCCATTGCTGAACGAGAATTGAATTTTGTTCTTAAAGAAGACATTCAGGCCGGGGAGATAAAAAATCAAATTATTCGTTCCGGCAAAGGATTGATTAAACATATTGAACCTGTCAATATTTTCCTTCACGATTCTCTGGGAAAAGGGATGAAGAGTATTTTATTTAAGCTTGTGTTTCAGAGTGATACAAAAACCCTTGAAGACAAGGAGGTAAATCCAATTATTGATGAAATTATCAGTGTTGTTGGTAATAAATTTGGTGGTAAATTACGCGCATGACTGAACTCACCTCATTGGCAAAATTGGAAACGAGGATCAGGCTTCTGATAGATGAATTGAAAGTGGCTAAGGAACACTCATTAGGAGGAGACTCTCATCCTGTTGAAACGTCAAATAAACTTGCACAAATCGAGGAAAAAATAAAAAATATTATCCGGTTAGCTGAAGAATTCTCATAAGGTGAACTATGCCAGATCAAAGTAGTCTAGTAAAAGTAAGTATTTTCGGACAGGAATATACTGTTAAAGCGCCTGCCGATCCCGCATACATCCAAAGTATTGCCGAATATGTCAATTCAAAAATGAAAGAAGTTCAGGATGAACTTCCAACTGCTCAATCTTCCACACGCATCGCTATACTCGCATCGATGAATGTCACTGATGAACTGTTTAGTATACGACAGACAAAAGAAAATGAAAAAAGTGAAGTTGATGCCAAAATTTCATCATTGATTGAATTGATTGACGAATCTATAATCTGAAATTTAATAGACAGTTATCCCGGTGACTCAATTATTTTCCGGTAAAGAAGTAAGCGCTTCTGTCTATGAGTCCCTGACGCCTAAAATTCAAGCGCTGAAATCAAAAGGAATTACTCCGGGATTAGCTGTAATTCTTGTGGGTGATGACCCGGCATCCGCAGTGTACGTCCGCAGTAAAACCCGCAAGTTCGCATCCCTTGATTTGTTCTCTGAAACGATCCGATTTGATAGTGATATTTCTCAAGAAGATCTCATATTAAAAATACAGGATCTGAACGTGGATAACCGATTCCACGGGATACTGGTACAGTTCCCATTGCCGAAACATATTGATGAAGGTAGCATAATTAGCCTTATTGACCCCGTAAAGGATGTTGATGGCTTTCATCCTGAAAATGTTGGCTATCTTACTGGTGGCAATCCGCGATTTATTCCCTGCACGCCAAAGGGGATCATGAGAATTCTATCTTTTTATGGCGTTGAACTATCTGGTAAGCATGTGGTTATTATTGGAAGAAGCAATATTGTTGGGCGTCCTGTCTCAATTCTCACCAGTTTGAAAAAATCGTTCAGCAATGCCACCACCACAATTTGCCATTCAGGGACACAGGATATCCGTTATTTTACCAACCAGGCAGATGTTGTTGTCACAGCCATGGGCGTTCCGAATTTTCTGGATGAATCTTTTATAAAACCTGGTACTGTATTGATTGATGTGGGTATAAACCGGGTGAATGATAATTCAGAAAAGGGATATAAACTGGTTGGAGATATACATGCTGAAAGTGTATCAGGAATTGCAGGAGCGTTGACCCCGGTTCCTGGAGGAGTTGGACCCATGACCATTGCCATGCTGGTGGAAAATACAGTGGAAGCGGCGGAAATGCAATCTGGTGTTGGTGCTTGACAGAGTGAAAATTTAGATAGTTTGCGCCCGTAGCTCAGCTGGATAGAGCGTTGGCCTCCGGAGCCAAAGGCCACAGGTTCGAATCCTGTCGGGCGTACATAGATAATATCATGAAACTATTTATTATACTATCGCTGGTTTGTTATTGGTTAGCATGTTGTGCACCGTCCGTTACTGAACTGGCTAAAACAAGTCCGGAAACAGTTATCGCCAGGAAAGATGAACTATTGGCCAGAAAGTCAGTGTCGGAAGAAACACTGATGGCAGTAGTAAATGCCTATAATACCCTGGGTAGCACTGCTTTAAATGCTAAGAATTACGATGAAGCAGAAAAACAGTTCAAAGAATCATTGGTTCTGGACAATAAAAACAAACAGGCAAAATACGGTTTAGCAATGATAGAAGGACTCCGCCTGTTTAAAAAAGGAAATAGATCAGCCCTTTGGGATTCACTGGAAAAGTTTGGGGAAGCAACATATTTTGATCCCACAAAAGGAGAGCCCTATTATTGGATGGGCCGCGCATATGAGAAAAAAGATGATGGCGACTTTGAGCTCATAGTTGAAGCATATGAAAATGCATTAAAAGGCAACCTTAATCCTGAACTAAAAACAGAAGTAGAAAATTGTTTAGCTACTGTAAAAATACGTGAAAAAACACATGAAAGTTTTTGGAAATAGATAAAAATGGATGTGATTGTTCAAGTTATTACAGAAGTATAAAGAAGAAACTTAAAAAGTCGGACAAACAGACGGGAAATCAATTAAGGAATTCGCATGGCGCTGATTGCCGGCGTAGATGAAGCGGGCCGGGGTCCCCTGGCAGGCCCTGTAGCAGCTGCAGCGGTCATTCTCTCCGAAGATCATTCCATAGCTGGGCTTAACGATTCAAAAAAGTTGTCTCCTAAAAAACGTGAAATGCTCTATGACCAGATAATGAATCAGGCCCTTGCGGTGGGAATCGGCACTGTAGATGAGAAAACCATTGATCATGTGAATATTTTGAACGGAACGTACAAGGCAATGCACATGGCTCTTGGGGATTTAGATGTCCAGCCGGATCACGCTTTAATTGACGGATTCCCCCTCCCGGATCAGATCATCCCAAATAAAGGGATAATCAAGGGAGATGAGAAAATAGAAGTCATCCAGGCTGCTTCTATTATCGCAAAGGTTACACGAGATAGAATTATGGATAAATACGATGTTATTTTCCCTGAATACGGTTTTTTCAGTAACAAGGGTTACGGAACGCTCAAACATATGGATGCTTTAACAAAGTGGAAAGCGACTCCGATTCACCGGAAGTCATTCAAACCTGTTAGAGAAAATTTTCCCACTATATCCTGGTATAGAAAACATCGCCGAATTGGCTGGATCGGAGAGAAACTGGCAGCACTTTTCCTTATGAAAAAGTGTTATGAAATCAAATCGATAAATGAATATTCCGCACCTTATGGAGAGCTTGACCTGATCGCTGAAAAAAATGATGAAATTATTTTCGTAGAAGTAAAAACAGTTTCGAAGGAACAATTAGGTTCACTGGAATTAAAAATCGATGCTGAGAAAATCTCAAAACTGGAAAAAGCAATTGGCTCATATTTAATGAAAAATGATATAACGAAAGATATTCGACTGGATATTATCACAGTATTTTTAAGAAAGGGCAGACCCATTATAAATCATTATAAAGGAATTGACATTTGTTGATATTTCAATATTGCATCACACATAACCTTTGTAAATTAATTTGGTTGAATCGTAAATAAGATGCTGAAAAAATCAAAGAAAATCATTCGTGAGGCCCGGTCACTGGCAACGCTGGTATTGATTGTATTTCTCCTGAAAGTTACAATTGTCGAAGCCTATATTGTGCCCACCGGCAGTATGGAAGATACCATCATGACGGGAGATTTTCTCATAGGAAGCCGGTTTAATTATGGAATGCGATCTCCAGATTGGATCGGGATTCCCTACACAGATAAAGGATTTGATATCCCCTATATACGCTTTCCAAAATTCAAAGAGCCAAGACAGGGGGATGTTATTATCTTTAAATACCCGAGAGACAGGTATTATAAGTATGTAAAACGATGTATAGCCGAACCAGGTGACAGTGTAAAAATCGAGGCAAGAAAAGTTTTTGTAAATGGTATTGAATATCCATTATCGGAAAATGGGAAATTCGTTTCGCCGATGATGGCGGAAGGTTTTCAACAAAACAGGATGTTCCATAGTAATCTTGGAATAAATAAAGATCATTTTAAAATGTTTCGTATCCCTCAAAAAGGGGATCACTACACAATTGTTGACGGCATGCCATTTATTAACGGCGAAAAATCAGATTGGCGTTTTCTTTTACCTTTGATCCTCCTTGATGGTCAATCAGCCACATTGGAAAATCAAGCAGTTGCATATCAGTTCACTATGACTGATCCAAATGACCTTTTCCGGCGAAAAGGCACGCGGGAGGTGTACAATGATTATTTTCCCAATGGAACTTGGATTAATCCATGGTCAGCTTCAATTAAAGATGAAGATTTTCAATTTTTAAATGTTGAGGGAAAATCTATAAACGAGATGGATTCCTATACCATAAAACAGGATTATTACTGGGCGATGGGTGATAATCGTGATGACAGCCTTGATTCTCGTTTCTGGGGATTTGTTCCGTTTAATCATATTCTTGGAGAGGCTCTTTTTGTGTATTTCTCTCTCAATATGGAAACCTGGATTCCAAGATTCAATCGAATAGCTACAGTATTGAAATGATATTTTTCACCTTGCCTGTTCTTTCCAATGATGTGTATTTTTCTGGCCGTTCAAAAGTGTAACCGTAATGAAACCTGAAGTAGAAATAAAATGAAACTCTGCCTACATCTTATTATACTCATAATACCATTGGCCCTGGCAACCTCTCAAGGAGTTAAAGGGTCTTCTCCAACGGGTACAGTTGTAGGAATTGATGAAGATACATCGGCTGTTAAGGAAGGAATACCTGATACCTTAGCACTTCATCCGGAAATAATGGGGCTTGACTATGGATATAAAGGATTTATCTGGGGGAGTCCAAAGGGCACAATCCCCCAAATATTTTATATGAATTCTTATGAATTGAACAGTGACAGTTCTTCGATTATATTTTCTGGCAATCTGGGACCTGATGAGGTAACGATGGAGTACGTTTTTGGAGATAGCGGATTATGGAAAGTGGAAATTAGTTATGTGGTGGATCTCAATGATCTGGATAGGCAAATCCATGACTTTCATAGAGTTGCAAACGTTATTACTGAAATTTATGGCCCACCTGTTTCATCTCAACAGACAGAATCGGGCCCTGGCCTATCAAATAATAATGAACTAACTATTCATTATTCCAGAGCATTTTTTATGTCTTCCTGGGTTGAAGTACCGAGCCGAATTGAACTAATCTTACATTCTTTGATACAGCTGAATATGCCTGATTTTCCAATTATCAATGATAAAACAAGTTTATTGCGACTGGTGTATTACAATCCAGATTATATGCTTCAAACAAATGACGATGAATATCCATCTATCTTTGATTTGTATTAATCTAAGATGAAAATATTCTGAATACTTGGTTGCTGACACTGAATTTTATCCTATTTGTTTATTTGGGTTAATTAATTTTGATGAGTATAAACTTTGACAATAAGGATGATCGCATGGGTTATTTGAATGAAAAGATGGATGACCTTTTAGATGGGATCGATGAACAGTACGGCAAGGCTTTATTTGATGAGTTGCTTGTAAGATTAAAAAATACCGTTGTTGAATTTAACGAAGAGGTTCAGGGTATGACCAATCAATTAAAATCATCAACTGATAAAAGATCACAATTAATAGAAAAAATAAAATTATCTATTGATGATGATAGTGAAGAAGAAGCGATTGAAGAACCAGAAACTGAACCAGCTGCCAGTGAACTCACCGAGTGGGAAAAGCGTTTAGAATCTTTAGAAAATAATAGGTAGAAATCTCATGAGTATTAAAGATAAAATCATTTTTAGTATAATGTTTCTTTTGATTGCCGGCGGTGCATATATCCAGTTTAGCTATTTCCAGGCTATGGATCGAATGGCTATGATGGAGGCAGAACAAATCAAGCATGTAGATGAGGTAAACAAAGAATTTAGAGAGGATTTAAGAAAATTAAATTTACAATTCATAGGCCGCGGGAAACATCTACGAAAAGCCCAGGAAGATATTATTACCAACACGGAGTTGATTCATTTTACAGCTGATTCTTTGGGTAGCTTAATTGAAGATGTTGCATTTAATTTAAGTGAATTAGATCGGGAAGTACAAAAACATTTCAGATCAATTGAAGAGGAGATCAGTGATTTGAAAGACGATTTCAAAAGCGAACGGAGAAAAAACTCACGGAAATTATCTGATATAGATCAATTGATCACTACCTTACAGAATGATCTGAAAGAAATTGAAAATTTAAGCCTCATTCAAAAGGAAAAAGCGAAAGCGAAAGCTGAAGCTGAAAAGAATAAAAAATAGTCTGTGTTATATTTGAATGAAAATGTACTTGGTGTGTGATTCTTTAGATTACTGCCCCATTTTTAACTTAAAGTAGTTCTTTATATCATATGAGTATAATCTTAAAAGTGTGTCGGTTATATCCAATAATTACTGAGAGAAAAAGTTACTATATAGAAAAAAATGGGGTAGACTTCACAATGACCTCGGACAAGGTGAAGGTCTACCCCCTTCCACATACCAAAGGCACCAAACCAGCACCTTCATAGGATAAAGTAATAGTTTAAGCCGGTAAAATGCAATCATTTTTTTTAATTCCCAATTTCTATTTATTGTTTTTTGGTAATCAGTGAAAGGATTTTTTATAAAAAATTGGAATTTTTAACCATGTTAATGAAAAGTTATTTAATAATATTTATTGTTCTGTCGATGGAGTTTTGTCATGCCCAGATTGGAGACGTCATTTGGGAAGAGAATTTTAATGATCTGGATAACTGGATGAAGATTACCGGAAATGGGTCCTGGGGCTGGGGAAATGGTGAACTGGAGTTTTATAAGGAAGAAAATGTTGAAATAGTTGAAGTTCCCGGAGACCCAGGGAATAATGCTCTGCACATCACCGCCAAACAGGAATCAGGCCCTGGGATTGTTGACCAATGGGGGAATCCGTTAAACTATACTTCTGGAAAGGTGACCACAAAAGCAAAAGTCTCGGTTCAATACGGTGTGATTGAGACCAGAGTAAGAGTACCGGACCTTGATCTTGGAGGTTGGCCGGCGGTATGGTTGCTAGGCATGGCAAATTACAATTGGCCTCGATGTGGGGAACTTGATATGATGGAAATGGGATCTCGCCAGGCTTTCAGGGATTTACACGATGAACACAACGGCGGTAATGGTGCCAACAACTCAACAGTTAATCAAGTAGTGGGGGCCAATGCTATATTTTATTCGGATGATGCTGTAACTCCGGAAAATCCATCCGGTGCTGCCAGTATTTCATGGGATCCGGATGATGATTATTGCAGGCCTTACTACAATTATGATATACCACTCAATGACAGATTTCTTATATACCGCATATATTGGGATGATGAGAGTATACGATTTACTGTTATTGACGATGGCGAAGAGCATGATCTTTACACAGATCCATTTCCAATTGATAGTGTCTCAGTTGAATTTCAAAGACCATTTTATTTAATAGCAAACCTGGCAATAGGTGGATTATTTACAGATGCAGATTATATTGGTGGAAACGGAGCACCTATTTCGATGCCCTTCCCAGCTGACATGTATGTTGACTATATAAAAGTGATGGAATGGAACGGGCAGGGTGAAGTGAACGTTGGTCCGCCATATCCCCAAACCGGAACGTTTGGTATATATACTGACACTACACCAACAGATGATGCCCTGGAAGCGGGGGTAACTTCAGAAATATATGTTTGGGAAGGCACGCTAACTGGAGGAACAATTGAGCCGTATGAAGGTGAAAACGGCATCTCATGGGCTACGACAGGATTAGGCTGGTTTGGCGCTGGTATCATGTCCATACAGCCAGTTAACCTATTCAATTTTGGAGAGGGGTATTTAAAATTCATGATTAACATCCCGGCTAATATCTCCTTCAAGATCGGTATTATTGATGCGTGGGGTAATCAGTCGTATGTTGATTTTCCGGCCAATCAAACCACATACGGCCTTGTTAGGAACGGCAATTGGGGGCAGGCATCAATACCCGTGGCTGATATCAGGGGGGAATTTATTGATTTACGAATGTTGAATTATGAATTTGTGATATTGGAAGTAAACGGTGCTTCGTGTGAGTTCGGCCTTGATGATATTTACTGGGATGGTGGTGGTACTGGTAGCGTTACTGTAGATTACAATGAAGGCTGGAACATGGTTGGATTGCCGCTTCAGGTTGATGATGCCCAATACCAAAATTTATTTTCAGAAGCTTATACAGATGCATTGTATTCTTATGATGGTGCTTACAATGTAGAAGAAGAGTTAACCATAGGCACAGGATACTTATTACGGCTGGCTAATGGCGGCTCTGTTAATTTTGTTGGCTCCACAATAGATGATCTTACTCTGAGTTTTACAGAAGGCTGGAACCTCATCTCTGGTATCTCAACTCCTGTAGATGTTAATGTGTTATACAATTCAGGGATCATTGCTGTTGGTGGCATCTATGGATATGATGGAAGTTATATCAATGCAGAGATGATAGATCCAGGAAGAGGTTACTGGGTAAGGGCACTGGATAATGGAGAGATAACATTGTCTTCCACAGCTCTTGCCACGAAGACAGTAGAACAGGTAAACCATCTTGAAGGTTCAAACACTCTTGAACTCTCTAATGGAACTCACTCATCTACACTCTACTTCGGCAAGGATGTGGCTGAAGAACATAGAGACAGCTACAGTTTGCCCCCCACCTTCCCGCAAATGGCGTTTGATGTTCGTTTTAATGGAGA
>JYMV01020449.1_pt1 | contig 10872 bp, 10 predicted proteins | sample 338911 | NCBI WGS metagenome assembly JYMV01 (sample SAMN03354496, study PRJNA234377) | hydrothermal vent metagenome | biome: Deep sea; feature: Hydrothermal plumes at the Eastern Lau Spreading Center, Western Pacific Ocean; material: Seawater | place: Tonga | collected 2009 | depth 2000 m m
CCCGCTGTCATTGCCAATGAACAATCGGCTTTTTCTTAAAAGTCCCGTCAAAACCCTTAAATTAACCGGAGGAATAATCTTGATCGTTTTTGATTGGCCCGAGTTTCTGATCCGGTTCAGCAATTCCGATTCTTTGTCCGTGCCCATAAGAATCACTCGCTTCCCGTCTTCTTTAAACAGCTTCTGGCACAAAATGCCAAATCTCTCGGCATGCCAGCCCCGTTCCACTTTTGAGGTTCCCGGATGCAGGATTAGAAATTCCTCGTCTTCATCCAAACCCATATCCAGCAGGACTGCTCGAGTTGTAGCATCCCCTTCCTGTGAAATTAGCGGAGCAAATTCACGGTCGGGAGTATCCAGCTTCAGAGATGAAAGGATTTTAAAAAAATATTCAACACGGTATTGCGCTTTTTTCAAATGCGATGTCGTTTTAACAGGATGAGTGAGCAGAATACCTCTTGCGTCGGTGTTATAGCCCAAACGGTATTTCACCCCCGTCAGGCTCAAAAGGAACGCCGAACCAAAGGAATTGGGGAACACCACGCCAACATCATAATTAAATTTTTTCAGGTTTCGGGAAAGCTTGGCTTTTTGCAAAAACCCGTTTTCCGATCCGGAAGGCAATGTTAAAACCGTATTGATCGCGGGGTGACCCAGAAGTAATTCATCGGAGGGAGATTTTGCAACGACAGAAATACGGGCCACGGGGTAAGCACGACGCAGTGATTGTATTACCGGAAGCGTCAACACCACATCGCCTATCCAATTGGGCATCCACAACAAAAAACTGTGAATCTCCTGGCTATAAAGGGGGCGTGTTGTGTCCATAACCCAAGCCGTTAAATGTTGTTTTTTTAGAAGCGCCCTTAAAATAGATCGGGCTTACTTGACCCTTTGTATCCGGGCACCCAGACAGGAAAGCTTTTTTTTCCATGCTCACATATCCGCGGTCAATATGATAAACACGTGAAATTACGGACTGGCCTTTTGTCGCCAAAGCCGCCAGCACAAGTGAAGCACTGGCCCTAAGATCCGTGGCCATCAAAGGAGCGCTCGAAAGGCTTTGGACTCCACTGATGACCGCCGTGTGCCCATCCAACGTGATGTTAGCTCCCATCCTTTTTAATTCCGCAACATGCATAAACCGATTCTCAAATACAGTTTCCATAATAATACTCTGTCCGTGCGCCAAAGTCATCAACGCCATGAACTGAGCCTGGATGTCAGTGGGGAAACCCGGATAAGGATGGGTTTTGGCGTTGACGGCAAGCAAGGGGCGTCTGCCCCGGACTCGCATCGAGGATCCTTTCGCTTCCACATCAACCTGAGCTTCCTGAAGTTTTAGGATAATGGGTTCCACATGTTGCGGAATACAATTCTCAATCAACACCTCTCCCTGCGTGATGGCCGCCGCGATCATGTAAGTGCCAGTTTCAATGCGGTCAGGAAAAATGCGGCACTCGATCGGCTTCAAGGAAGAGACCCCTTGAATGGTAATCATATCGGTGCCTTGCCCCTCAATTTTTGCTCCGGCCTGATTCAAAATATCCGCAAGAAACACGACCTCGGGTTCTTTGGCCACATTTTCCAGAATGGTTTCCCCCTCCGCCAGAGATGCCGCCATCATCAGGTTCGCGGTACCCGTCACCGAAACCGTATCAAAATAGAATTGGGTCCCCTTAAGACCATCAGCGGTCCCGTGCACATAACCCTGTTCCAGCCATATCTTCGCCCCCATTGCTTCCAGTCCTTTAATATGGAGATCAATGGGTCGCGCTCCTATAGCACAGCCCCCTGGCAGGGAAACCCGGGCTCGGCCCAACTTGGCCAGCAAGGGTCCCAAAACCAGGCAGGAAGCCCGCATTGTAGAAACCAGGTCATAAGGTGCTTCCGGGTTGTTTGCACTCGACGTATCCAAAACAATTTTTTCGTTGCGATAACTTTCCACTTCCGCTCCCAGATCCTTGAGAAGCTGAATCATGGTTGCCACATCGCGAACTTTTGGAACCCCTTCAATGATATTGCGTCCACGGGTCAGAAGCGTCGCGGCCAGAATAGGAAGAACCGCATTCTTGGCCCCGCTAATTTTGACCGTACCCTCTAAAGGCCGTCCACCCTCTATAACAATCTTATCCATTCACAGTCCTTGCCAATACCACCCTGTCATAACCGGAATAATCCTGAATCACCTGAATATCTTGATAGCGGGAACCACCTTGCATTAAGGCGACTACAGCCGGGGCCTGGGTGTGCCCGATCTCCAAAGCCAGCAAACCATTTTCTTCCAGTTTTTCCCATGCCATAGGCACGATAAATCGATAATAGTCCAAACCATCTCTCCCCCCATCCAGTGCCTGGGTCGGTTCATATTGCCGGACCTCGGGCATGCACTTTGACAAGTTTTCCGATTCAATATAGGGCGGATTGGAAACAATAAGATGATACGGCCCTTGCCAGTCTACCTTCATCAGATCGCCAGCTACAAAGCAAATCCGATCCATCACTGCATGACGCACCGCATTTTTTCGGGCAACTTCCAATGCCGACTTTTCAATAGCAGTAACATGGCTTTGAGGAATTTCCTTCGCTAAAACGATGGAAAGAATTCCCGACCCAGTTCCCAAATCCAGAATTCGCACAGGCGGAGATTTTTTCACCAACGCTTTTAAACATTGCTCAATCAGAATTTCCGTTTCCGGCCGGGGTGTCAGAACTTTTTCATTAACTTCAAATTCGAGTGACCAGAATTCCTGAACGCCAGTTATATGGGAAACCGGTTCGCGCAAAACCCTTCTCTCGATTCTGGAACAAAGCATCTGCTCCTCAGCTCGATTCAAAACTCGATCAGGATGCGTCATCAACTCCGTTCTTGAGACCTTAAGACCATCTGCCACTAAAACTTCCGCATCCAACCGGGGCGATGCAACCCCTGCCCGCAAAAATTTGTGGCAGGCCCAATTGAGAAAGGAGAAAATGGTCCCATCCCGACAACGGCTCAGTTTTGATTGAACCTCCACCCTATTCTCCTTTCAGAGCCTGCGTCTGGAAATGGAGCGTTAACGCGTCAATAATCTCAGTCAGGTCACCCTCCATCACCAAGGACAACTTATGCAGGGTCAAGCCAATGCGGTGGTCGGTTATCCGCTCCTGGGGATAGTTATAAGTACGAATGCGTCCGCTACGGTCACCGGTGCCAACCTGCTGTTTGCGTTCGCTGGCCATAGCTTCTTGTTGTTTTTTTTGTTCCTCATCATACAACCGGGCTCTCAGTACCTTCATGGCTTTTTCCCGGTTTTTATGTTGCGATTTTTCATCCTGACAAGTCACAATCATTCCGGTCGGGATATAAGTCAGGCGCACCGCCGAATCTGTCGTATTGACACTCTGGCCCCCTGGCCCGGACGCCCGATAGACATCTATCTTTATATCCGCCGGGTTGATTTTAATATCCACATCCTCCACTTCTGGTAAAACAGCAACCGTCACCGCCGAGGTATGAATGCGCCCCTGGCTTTCTGTATCGGGAACCCGTTGTACCCGGTGGGTGCCTCCTTCGTACTTTAGTTTGCTGTAAGCCCCTTTTCCCGAAATGTTGAAAATAACTTCTTTGAATCCGCCTTTGCCGGTCAGACTGGAACTCAAAACCTCCACATTCCATTTTTTCTCCTCCGCATACCTCGAATACATGCGAAACAGATCATTTGAAAAAAGTGCCGCCTCTTCGCCTCCCGTACCAGCACGAATCTCCATAATAACGTTGCGCTCATCGCGAGGGTCTTTAGGGAGCAAAAGAACTTTCAGGGCTTCTATCGTTTCCTGTTTTTGGGTTTCCAGGTCGGCCATATCTTCCTGAGCCATTTCAATCAATTCCGGGTCTTTTTCCTCGGCCAGGATTGTTTGACTCTCGCCCAATTGCCGGTCGATCTTCTGTAATTTCTGAAACTGGTTGACAATGGGGGCAATCTCCGACTGCTCCCGGGCATACTTCTGGAACTCGAACTGTTGGGAAATTATTTTAGGATCACTGAGCAATTGGTTGAGATCATCATAACGCTTCTCAACCGATTTCAGCTTATCAAACATGGATGGAATGGTTTCTTGAAAAACCCCGGGGGGTCAGGGGAAAGAAAAAAGAAGGTGACCGCGTTTACTGGGGGCTGGTTGCTTCCGCCACAACAGCAGGCTTCGCCGCCTTGGCGTATTTGCGCTTGAATTTTTCAATGCGACCAGCAGTGTCCATGATCTTCTGTTTTCCCGTGAAAAAAGGATGGCACTGGGAACAGATCTCTACATGAAGGTCTTTCAGGGTTGTACGGGTCTGTATTTCACTCCCACATGCGCACCGCACCGTGAGTTCATAGTATTCGGGATGAATGCCGTCTTTCATTGAGTCACCATTAAGAATTCATTGCCGCTAAAAACTCGGCGTTAGTTTTTGTTTCTTTTATCTTTTGCAGGAGAAGGTCCATCGTATCATGGATGCCCATCGGGATCAAAACTTTTCTCAATAACCATACACGCTGGAGGTCTTCCTCGGGAAGCAAAAGTTCTTCTTTGCGGGTTCCTGATTTGTTGATATCGATGGAGGGAAAAGTTCTCTTGTCTGCCAGTTTGCGGTCGAGGACGATTTCCAAATTACCCGTTCCTTTGAACTCCTCAAATATAACATCGTCCATACGGCTTCCCGTATCGATGAGCGCCGTAGCAAGGATGGTCAGGCTTCCCCCTTCCTCAAGGTTTCTGGCGGCACCAAAAAAACGCTTGGGCCTTTGCAGGGCATTGGAATCCACACCGCCCGACAACACCTTTCCGCTGGGAGGAACAATAGCATTATAAGCCCTGGCCAGACGCGTAATACTATCTAGAAGGATTACCACATCCTTCTTGTGCTCAACCAGGCGTTTGGCCTTTTCAATCACCATTTCCGCCACCTGCACATGCCTTTGCGCCGGCTCGTCAAAAGTGGAACTGATGACCTCGCCCTTAACAGAACGTTCCATATCGGTCACTTCTTCCGGACGCTCGTCAATGAGCAAAACGATCAACGCAATTTCCGGATAATTCGTGCTGATGCTGTTGGCAATGGATTGCAACAACATGGTTTTCCCGGTTCTGGGCGGTGCCACGATCAACCCGCGCTGGCCCTTGCCGATGGGGGTCATCAGGTCCATCACCCGGGCACTGTAGTCCTTGCCACCCGGTGTCTCCAGTCGAATCCGCTCTTCGGGATATAACGGTGTCAGGTTGTCGAATAAAATTTTGTCCTTGGTCTTTTCCGGATTCTCAAAATTGATCGCCTCCACCTTCAACAGAGCAAAATAACGCTCGCTATCCTTGGGCGGACGGATCTGGCCGGAAATGGTATCGCCGGTACGCATGTCAAACTTGCGAATCTGGGACGGTGACACATAAATATCATCTGGACCCGGAAGATAATTGTAAGTCGGCGCCCGAAGAAAACCGAACCCGTCAGGGAGGATCTCCAGCACCCCCTGGCCAAACATCAGGCCGTCCTTTTCGGTCTTGGCTTCCAGAATCCTGAATATCAGGTCCTGCTTTCTAAGCCCGCTGTGGCCCTGGATCTTCAGATCTTTGGCAATATTTGTGAGTTCGGATATGGTTTTAGACTTGAGTTCTTCTATGTTCATCTGGGTCATGGTTTGTAGCTTCTTTGAGGGAGATTAGGAATGATTTGTTCTCGTAAATGTCACGCCCTTGGAATGGAACTCAGGTTCAAAGGCAGGGAAGACTCGATAATAGTTAGGTATTTATATTGTGAGTTTGTTCTATTTGATTAGCGGCGAAAGCACGAAAAAAATTAGCTGGATAATCGCTTGGTTTTATAAGGGATTTTTGTCTGGGAGCTTTTGGATCTCATTCACTGTATCCAGTTCTCTCCCTTTTGTCAACTCCTTTAGCAATATTTCATCCGTACGCAAACCGCCGTCCCGGTCCAATGGGGGACATGCAGACCAGACCTGGGTTTTTATTGCCCTATATTTTCGTTTTTTATTCGCTATCTGGATAATGCCGATCCCACCCGAAGTGTGGGAGACAGGGTTTGCTTGATAGTCGAAGGTTGGTCAGGGTTAAGGCGAAGGCTTAAGTTGAGATGTTTGCGGCCCAACTCAGGCCGGTCGGTCCGCTTCATATAGAACATACCCAGAATATACTGATAGTGGGCCGATTCCGGTTCGAGGGCCGCCGCCTTTTGATAAGCACTGAACGCCCCATCCGAGTCTCCAGCCATATCCAGGAAAACAGCCCGATTAAAATGAGCCAGCGCATAACCGGGGTCTCGCTCCAGGGCCTGGTTTAATAAATCGAGGCTTTCCTTTATCCGATTCCGGTTTCCCAGAAAAACTGCCAGGTGAGTGTAGTATTGGGGTCTTTCCAGATTCTTCTCAACCAGCTCCCGATAGAGAGATTCCGCCTGGTTCCATTCTTCCCTCTCCGCATGGATATGAGCAGAGTAGAGAACGGCCCTATTATTTTCAGGCTCCAGCATTCTGGCTTGTTTCAATGTTTCCAGCGCCCGGCCTTGATCCCCTTTCTCCCAATAAGAAAGTCCGAGAAACATCATTGAACGGGTGTGGTGCGAATTTTTCGAAACACTGTCCTGCCACAAATGGAAATCATCCTGATAAACATAATTCCTGCTGATGCTTAATATACTAAATATTAAAATAACAGATAATGCTCCTTCTCCCTTTAAATACCTTGACGCCATTACGGTAAGGGCCAGCATGAGTCCCATACCAGGAATATAAAGAAAGCGATCGGCCATCATTTGTGGAAAAGGAATAATGTGGGAAACTGGAAGCAATGCAATGAGAAACCAAAGCAGTCCGAAAAATACAACCCGCTGGCTTGAATAGCTCCATCGAATCAGCCAAATATAACCCGCCATCACAAGAACCGAAATCAGAACCTGCGGCTCCATTACACTTTTATAAACCTGATCGGGATACCAGATATTCAAATTGATTGGAAATAATATTTTTATTATGTATTCCTTGAAAACCACCATCATACTGAAAACCATATGGATGGGATTATTGTCTGGATAATCGCGGAGGGTCCCCCCGCCCGAATGCGATAACAGGGCCAGTATCGTGATCCCCAGAGAAATTAAAAAATAAGGTGCCTTATCCAAAAGGATGTTTTTAATGTGTTTGCTTGTAAACGAAACATCGTAAAGGACCAGCAGGAGAGGAAGGATCACTACCGTAGTTTTTGCGAGACAGGCTAGCAAAAATAAAATCAGGGAAAGGGGACGCGTTCCCCCACGCAGATAGGTTAGAAACGAAAAGGAAAAAAAGAAAAAAGATAACAGATTTTTACGCTCTGAAATCCAGGCCACACTTTCCACTTGTAACGGATGAGTCAAAAAGATCAAAGAAGTCCATAAAGCGACTCTTCCCGACTTGGTAATCTGGAGAACCAACTGATAAACCAAAAGAGAATTTACAAAATGAAGCAGGGTATTGGAAAAATGGTATCCGGCAGGATTCAAGCCATAAAGCCAATAATCAAAGCTCAGGGAAAGGAGGGTTAAGGGAAGATAATCCCAAAGATAAAAAGAGGAAAACATATTCCACAACCCCTGGCTGTCCAGAACCTTTATTAAATAGTTTTTGACGATGTAATGCTGGTCGTCGAACACAAAACCATTTTTCAGGGAATTGAAATAGATCAACCCCGTTAAGGCCAGAAACAGGCTAACCAGGAAAGCGCGGCGGACAAAAGATGTGTTTGCGAAAATCGGCAATATGAGCGGTTGTTTAGAATCATTCAAGTCCTGTTCGACTCCTCACAATAAATCAACCCGAACATTTTACCACTAGGCGTGGGGCCAGTGTGCGTGATATCTCTTCCTTAGCCTTCATGCCCTGAAAGGGTACAATTGCTCTCTGGCGAACAAAAATTTATCTCGGCTGAAAGGGCCATTGCTTTCTGCCGCCGGCGGCTCGCCGGTCACGCTGGTCACGTCTAGTGGTTGACTCTGCAAGGTCAGGCAGGCAAAATAGCCGTTGATTGAATCTTCCGAAAAACCAGATTCGCTTTTCTCATTAATTTATTCTTAACCCAGCAAGGATCCATTCATGGCAAAGACAAAGAGCAAACGAGATGATACCCACCAATGTGAAAAATGTCTTCCGGCTTATTGTTGCAATTATTTCGCGTTTGGAATTGATGAACCTGAGGACCGACGGGATTATGAAAGTTTATTGTGGAAAATTGCCCATGAAAACGTTTCGTTTTATATCTACCGGAAAGACTGGTACATCATGATCCACAGCCGGTGCAATTTTTTAACGCCGGACAATAAATGTGCCATCTATGAACACCGGCCTTACATGTGTCGCGAGCACAGCACGGAATCCTGCGAATACACCGGCGATGACTACGGCTTCACCGAGCATTTCAAGAGTTATGATGATCTTTTGATTTATATCAAGGAAACTACGAACTTCAGGTTTAAGCAGGAACCAACCGGGGTACCGCCAAACTGCCTATAGGTAGGGGCAACTGGGCAAAGGCAAATCAAGCCGAGAAAAACATTTGCTCACCAGAGAATGCAATTGCACACTGGCCCCACGCCCAGTGGCGGTTATTTCTTTTTCTTATCTTCTGGTTTGTCTTTTTTGGCGGGTTCTTTTTTCGAATCGGATTTCTTTTTATCAGCGGGGGCTTTGTTTTTTTTGGGTGCCGATTCTTTTGCTTTAGGTTCCGCTTTCTTCTTTTCAGTCACTTTTGGCTTGGTGTCTTTCGCTTCTTTTTTCGGTGCGGTTTTTTCTTTAGAAGAAACCTTCGCCTCGCCCTCACGGTCTACCAGTTCGATAAATGCCATGGGCGCATCATCCCCCTTGCGGTGACCGATACGAATGATCCGGGTATATCCACCCGGCCGATTGGCGTAACGTTCCGCAAGCGGACCAAACACCTTTTGCACAGCTTCTTTGGCAGGAGCCAGTTTGAAAGCCTGGCGGCGGGCGTGAAGCGTACCTTTTTTCCCCAGCGTAATTGTTTTTTCCACCTTGCCCCGCAGTTCTTTGGCTTTCGCTAAAGTGGTACTGATACGCTCCCTTTTAATAAGAGCCTGAACAAGGTTTCTGAACAATGCTTTCCGGTGAGCGGAGGTCCGCCCGAATTTTCTACCTGCTTTTAAATGCCGCATTGATTTTTATCACTCCTGTTATGACTTCACCGAACAAGACTGCTAAAGCTCGGCTTCTATATCAATTTCTTTTTTCTTCTGGGCCTGGCTGATTTGCTTGAGGTCTTCTTCATCGACTTTCATTCCCAAATGAAGCCCCATGTCCTCTAAAATTTCCTTAATTTCATTCAGCGATTTCCGGCCGAAGTGAAGTTTCTTGTTTTCAGCATTTCGCCATCGGTTTTTTGAACCAGTTCGGCGATGGTCTGTATGTTGGCATTTTTAAGACAATTGTAGGAACGCACAGACAGTTCGAGCTCTTCCACACATTTGGCCATATTTGCCAGCATCTTCTGCTTTTTCTCGTCCACTTGTGGCTGTACGGGTTCCGGCTCTTCATCAAAATTGATAAAGATCTGCATATGATCTTTAACGATCTTGGCAGCATGAGCCACCGCATCTTCAGGAGTAATGCCCCCATTGGTCCATAATTCCAGGACCAGAGAATCATAATCGGTGGATTGCCCAACCCGGGTATTCTCAACATGAAAGGTGATCTTTTCAATCGGGGAAAAGCTGGAGTCCAGGGGGATCATCTGCACAGATTCATTTTCAATATTGTGTTTATCGGCAGGAACATAGCCCCGACCTCTTCGCACAATCATTTCCATTTCCACCTCGCCATTCTGGTCAATAGTGAGAATGGGAAGATCCGGATTCAGCACCACCACATCCGCATCAGCCGTGATATCTTTGGCGCAAATCGTCCCCGGCTTCGAGGCTTTGATATAAACCCGTTTATGGGCCTCATCACCATTCAGTTGGAGGTTGACCTGTTTGAGGTTGAGGATGATTTCAGTAACATCTTCAACCACTCCCGGAATGGAAGAAAACTCGTGAAAGATTCCCTCAAACTTTACGGCCACAATGGCGGCTCCTTCAATCGAAGACAACAGCATTCTTCTTAAAGAGTTGCCAATGGTCACTCCGTAACCACGTTCGAACGGACCCGCGCTGAGCTTGCCGTAATATTCCGATTTGTTTTTCTTATCGAATTCTAATCGCTTGGGTTTAACAATTCCCTGAGCTGTGAACATGAAACCTCCGACCTCTTAATTAGGGTCTTAACAGTTTTTAATTAGTTTGATGAAACGAACCGGCCACAGTTAACGTGAATAGAGCTCAACGATCAACTGTTCCTCAATCGGCATGGTTACATGCTCTCTTGTAGGTAAGGCCTGGACCACACCCTGCTTACTATCTGCATCAAATACCAACCAATCCGGCAGGGTTTTTCCCTTAATATTCTCTATCGCGTTTTTCACTGGAGCTTTTTTCAGCTTATTGGGGTTCGGAGCTATCGTATCTCCCTGTCCAAGTATATAGGATGGAATGTCCACCTTTTTCCCATTAACGGTAAAATGGTTGTGCGTAACCAGTTGGCGAGCCGCGCTCCTGGAAGGGGCTAACCCCATCCTGAAAACAACGTTATCCATCCGCAACTCCAAGTTTTGCAGAAGGTTTTCTCCGGTGATGCCTTTTTTCTTATCTGCCGCATGGAAGTAATTGCGGAATTGTTTTTCCAGCAAACCATAAATGCGCTTTACCTTTTGTTTTTCACGAAGCTGAATTTGGCCAGGTATACAGGTTCTGTTTGCCGACTTTGTCGGCGAGAAGGCATAAAATTATTTTTAAAAGGCTCCCGTTGCGAG
>JYMV01044413.1_pt1 | contig 10872 bp, 4 predicted proteins | sample 338911 | NCBI WGS metagenome assembly JYMV01 (sample SAMN03354496, study PRJNA234377) | hydrothermal vent metagenome | biome: Deep sea; feature: Hydrothermal plumes at the Eastern Lau Spreading Center, Western Pacific Ocean; material: Seawater | place: Tonga | collected 2009 | depth 2000 m m
TCTGTCGTCGTCGTCCATCAGCTAAATGAATGGCTGTCGTACGACAACTTAAAAGTTGTTGTTGATTGATCCTTCTGAATTATAACCACAATATATATTTATTGGGAGTGGATGTGGTCAAGTGGTCTAGGGAGCTGGTCGTAAGGTTAAGTGAACGGTGCTGCAGTGTATCAATGGTGTGAGTTCAAATCCCGTCGAGGGAAGAACAAAAATTTGACAGCTCTAAAATCTAATTCTAACACGTTTGGTTTAATTTTCAAACGTGTATATATATAATTTTGATATTAACCCCTGATAACGGAAGCAACCACTACCGATGTAATAGTGACTACGTCCATTGTATACTAAGTTTTACTAACCTACAACACATAGAATAAAAGCAAAAATATGTAGAACAAAATGGTCATAGTGTGAAATTAGTATGTCAATATAAGTAGACCATTGATAGTCTCCATACGGTAATACATACGATAAAAAGCATCATAAGAGTTTGCGGGTTATTGATATTGGTATATTATTTCAAAACGGCGTCTAAATGGAGCCCACATTCCTAAATTTATGATATTTAGAAAGAATATTCAACACTTGACAGTTTAATTTAATTTCATATCTTTTGTTATCACTTGCCCGTCTCAGTATGTCATTTAACGAGTGTCAACACATCAGTGTCATGAAATATGGTATACATTGTGAAGGTAGAGCAATGTGGATACCTAATCCAAGTAAAGACGCATAAAATGACACACCGTCATGACAGTTCTAACGTCATTTTTGCAAATGTTTCCAAATTTATCATGAGTTTCTTTGGTGCTAAGATATTAACCTTTTATTATATCTTTTTTTTGTCAGCGAAAGTGATACAATCCTAACATCTGGAAAGACTTCATGCATCTTCTTAAGGTGCAACATAAGTAGTCAGGGATGGCTTGGTCCAGTCTTCCACCATGGATATTTTCCTATTATTTCGTTCTTGCTGTATTAGTTGTACCAATTATATGCCAAAGTAAGTAGAATTGCTTATAGTATTAAATGATATGTGATAGAAAGCTGCATGTGATAAACTAGAGCCATGTCATGGGCATACCAGTATGATAGATGGACTTATATTTACTAATACAGCAATCGTTAATCGACTCTTTAATAACTGTGCGCCGGATTCCTGACCATTGTAAGATGTCATCAAACTATTGTGATAAATAGATAGAGCGATATAGTAGAAATAATATAGAAATAAAATAAACAATAACAAATGCATCACTGTCGCAGAAATTGGAAGAATCGATATTCCTAACATACATATACATGATCGATCCCTTTTTTGCTTCGTACAGACACTTAAATAAAATGTGGTGTGATTTAACTGTTTGGTTTGATCCAAGCCACCTCTCTTAGTGAAATCAATCATGACCTTAGTTTTCGTTCAAATCTGTTGAATCTAATAACAGTATCTCAATTTTTCCACTATAGCCTGTTGTGATTTCTTTGCCGATTATAGCACCTCCGGGAACACATATTATCACATCACCAGACATCATGAAACTAGTAACCTGGCACTCAACCAACAAAGTACATGGACTTGTACATCTACTGGTGGATATCCAGTCCCAACAATGACCAATGAGGATAGGAAATAACCAGTTCTCAACTAACGAATTTACAACGACCTCAACGTCACCAGGTGGCGCTAAATCATAAACAGTGACTGGCACCTTAAATTGGAGTCCAACCATTGGAAGCAATGGACAAACTCTTTTCTGTGATGTTGCTCATACTACTACACTTAATACTCCACAAACAGTTAGCTTGCCATTGACTGTGATTTGTAATTATTATTATTTATTACTAGCTTTTCTGTTAAGATGCTTCAGCTACAAATTTCATCTTCAAATATAACAAATATATAACAATATCAGTGGTTCTTTGCAATAGAACTGCATAGTTGAAATAATTCACATGGTACTATATTAAAATATGACATGGTCATTTTGATAGGAAAGGACAGGTGGCTTCAAGACATGTTTTCCTTCACAGCTGCAATATAGAGATACCCCCAAAAGATCGCATGGAACATTATCCCTATGTTAAAATACCTTCTACTCAATTTGTTGTGTCATATTGTGTCTTATTGTAACTAAAAACTTCATAGGAACATACAGATACCACTGCCGGAGTCAAGTACGTGCTGCTCAATCTTTGACTTTCTTTAGTATAGTGTTCTATGGACAATTGGCTGCTTTGTTTTTTGTTTGTTTGTTGTTGTCCCTTTTCTTTTGGCTATTGTCCTGTCTGTCCGTCATTGATTTACGGATTCTTACTTCTCCTCTTGTATCTTCAAACTTTTCTTTTAATTCAATTCAATTCAATTCAATTATTTCAATCTGTCTGACCTAATACAAACAATGTTTAATATTTGTGACACAGAAGTTGCCATATGTATGATATTCGTTCTATAAAGTAGACATCATATCCTTAACCATTAATTTCAATATTAGATAGTACACAGGGTCATCGGAGGACATAATATGGAAACACTATTCAGCTTTCAACCAACATTAATTTAGATCTAACTAAATATTTTTGATAACATTTGCTGCTATTCATCTGACAACGCTGTTAAGATTATACTTGAGTTGTGATTATTTTGTATTATGTATCCATATATTATTTTAGATCTTATATTATTTGCTTCTTACATATCAAAATGCATGATACATACATTATGCATCCATATAAGGAATTTATACAGCATCACATTATGTTTACAGCTCCATTAGCAATATCTGCCACGCCAACATTCTATAATCCAACAATTGGAACTCCCGTTACCCTGAATTGTGTGGTAGCATCAGGAAATGCAACGTCAATAACATGGTTAAAAGACAACAACATTCTTAATATTAGTGGTGATTCAAGATTTACAAATGGAGACGTGTCTACTCCATCATTGTCAATCAGTAATGTACACAAGACTGATTCAGGCAGTTATGTTTGTCGAGCGGTTGATGCATCGGGAACTGTTGTTAACTCGAATACCATAACTGTTACTCCTCAAGGTATGTATATATTGTCATATTAAAACTAGACGTCAGATTATTTTGACATTACTTTCATGATTTCCATATCGGATGATGTTCGTGTCACTTAGCAGTAAAATGACGGTGACAATGATGGAAGGACAACTGTTCACACCTGGTCTTTTTTTAGCTGCGCGTTGCGCAATGTGTATGTGTATGTGTTTTATATGCAGTGATGTGTCTATCATTGTTTGTCTCTCTGTTCTTTTGCCTTGGCCATTGTTTTTCCGTCTTCGTTTAACGGCTTTTGTATCTTCAAACTTTTGGTGTTAATATCTAGGACTAATTTGGTTGACATTACGTCATTAATCCCAACACATTTAAAGTAAATCTATTTTGAATTGTCTAATAATTTAAGAAGTAACTGGGCCGCCATGGTCGTGATCGCATGATAGTTCGAATTAAGACTACCTATGCAATCAGTGTCTATCATCACTAACGTTGTGAGTTTGAATCCCTCCCGATACAACATTATATGATAAAGTTTGTCAGTAACTTGCGACAGGTCGGTGATTTTCTACGGGTACGCCTATTTCCCCAGCAATAGAGCTCACCGCGACGATATAACTGAAATGTTGTATACAATGTAGTATCCTCCTCATTATTATATTCGTTCATTTGTTTAGTATTTGGTATATGTACATATTTGTCATGAACATGTAGTCCAGCAGAGAACGTCTCGTGTAATGCTGCGTCATTCTTTTATCACCGGAGTGTTGTGATGCAACATCTTGTATCATACACCTTGAATCAGACTGGTTACTTGATAATATATAACATAGGGTGTAATGATCAAAGGGTAAATGTACAAATCATCGACATATGAAGGGTAATATAGATAATTGGTTCTACTTTAATTATTGTAATATGTAATATGCATCTAAATAGATTTTCATGAAGATTATATAATAGTACATCAATGTTAAATAAACAATAGATAAAATTCGAAGTGGAAATCAAGAATAGAGATTCAAGAGACACAGACAATGCTGGGCACAAGACACACAAAGCAACGAAAACACAAAACAGAAATTTAAATGATGAGTAACACCTACACCACCAAAATACCTGGATGAGCACAGGTGCTCGCGAAGCATAAGCAGTTTCAGATTCTTATCAGAAACCCGACATTCATAATAACTATAATAATACATAGTAACAAGTTTGAAGATACCAAAGGGGTATTTAATCAGACATTATAAATAAAGAAGGACAGACCTTACAATGGCTGAAGAAAACATGAGGAAAAGACCACCAATGGACCACAAAAAAACAAAAACAACGATTAACCAACATGTTATTGAAAATGATCAATTACCAAGACCGTATAATAAGGATAACACTTTTAACTGTTGACTTGTTAATATTACATTCAAACGTGTAAATACATACCTTGATAGTTTGTGAAATCAGTATACGTATGTGTACTTTCCTCTCTCTCTCCCAGAGTTTCGTAAGACTTCGTAGAGCTAAAATAGAAGCATAAAGCATAGTCAGACATCGTTGTAGGTCTTCTATGTTTTCCAATGTAGCAGCATGAATTGTGGTTGTTAGTATTAAAGCGAAAACAGTAAAAAGTGGTGTTTTTTTGGGTAATTTGACTGTTCAGATACAAAATCAAGAACAATATTGTCAACAACAAGACAAGAAATACAAAAAAATATAAGTGGTATGTCAACACAGACTACCATACAAATGTCATTGTGTTTTCTTCTTCAGAAATGTCCTCCTCTCTTTCTTAACGTTATTAACGTCCTATTATGTGCCATTGCGTTCCTAGTTCCGAGTAGTGATGTCCGTTACGATTTCCACATATAAAGTATGTTATTTACCTCCAGTTGTTTGTAGGAGAGCTAGTTTCTTATTTACATTAATTGTGTTGTCCTGCTCATGGTGATACCCAACAAATATTAGGTTGTGTTTTCTGCTTGATGTGTTTTCGTCTGGTGTCTAGTGTAACAAATGTGGCCAGTTTCTTTTGATTGTCCATGTTTAATTGTCCCTTCGATTTTCTCTAACGTTTATTCATGCTATGAATACAAATAAAACAGTTTGTTTAGGGGCACGGCGTGTTGCTGTAGTAACCGTTATCAGGTACGATCAAAACCACATAATTTAAATCTGTGGGGTCACAAATACAGACTATGTTAAGATATCATTTCATCGAGTTCGTCAGTGCAATGTTAAGTAATGGATAAGTTCACGGGATATTAAGAACTATTTGTACTAAGATGAACACAGGTGAACCACTTACACGGACCCTTTTAAGTTTATTTGATAAAATAACCCTGAGTAGGGATTACAGTTGTTCCTTATATATTTTATTGAATTGAAAAAAGTCTAATCATTTACCTATTACACATTGTGTAGTTTCTTCCATCTGGCAAACCTGAAAAAACGTGCAAATTTATACTCAATAGCAATATTGTTAAATAATATGATCAAGGTTGCCATTTTTCAATTCCATTTTTGGATAACTCATCACTTGAAATCTTGTTCATTTTTCTTTATTGCAACAGCTAGAAGAAAGACATGTCATTATATATGCATGATCAGTGTAAGGTGTTTGTAGATCATTGTTTATCTTTTTGTCCTTGTTCTGTATTGTCTGTCTTTTGATGTATGGCTTCTGGTACCGATCAGTTTTTGTTTTTACTCCTAATATATGCATGCTTAGCGAAGAAGCAAATATATATAAAAAACCAAATATATAATTTGCCTTTACCCTACCAGGGCTCGAACTCACAATCTACCACATTCAATGCGAAAACGCTAACAACTACATTGAATCGAGACGTTTTACTCTATTTCCAGCTTTAGGAGGAAAAGACTGTTCAATGTTCATTCATTTATATTTATTAGACCATCCGACCAATCAATGTATGACGAATTAACTGTCATTTTCACATTTCCAAGGACATATTGTCAATATTTACGGATACTGACCGGTCATGTATTGCACATTTCTTCAAAAGAATCATTGTCTGACGTATATTGCGGCATTGAAAGAGTAACACGAATGAACGGCAAAAAACAACGTGACGCTATGCGCAAAATGTAGTCACTCTCAAAGTATTGTAATAAATTTGATAATTTAATTCAACCCTTGTTAATTGTTAAATATTTAAAAAAAAAAATTAATCTTAGATAAACTTATTACATACATAGTATGTTGATACACTACTTTTATCAGGTTTCGCCTGTCGCGTGAAGAAACCGCATCATCACTCCTCACTATCGCGACTCGTAGTTATAATGTTCTAAACAACAGGCTTGACTTGATACAAGAGCATGTACAAACACACTATGTGTGTAATGAGTTTATATCGGTATTTTTTAATGTGACGCCATAAAGTCGTTATTTTAAGTTGATCTATTTTGTGTTCAAGTGAAGGCCACATTGAACGTTGATACTTATACTATATTTGAAATGTAAAATGATTATTGTGTTTTTTGATCGCATGTTAAAGGATTACGCACAGGCTACGAATACGTTTCGTAGGAATACATCGGTATGCATCTCATGGTGGGGTCCGATCGAGTTGGACATCGTTATATATTTGTTGCTTGTGTGTTTTGTTGTGTTTGCCCTCGTTCTGTTTCTTATGTCCAATGTTGCCTGTGTCTCTGGATTGCCCATTTTTCTCTAGCGTTTACTTGATACGTTTTCTTTAATGCTTAGTGTTAATTTGAGATTTTTTCTGAGCATTGCACTGTACATGTGAATTTGCAGTATGATGGTGAAATGAGGAGCGGTTGGATAAAAGGTATATTGGGTGGGGAGTGTTTATTGTGTTCAACGCCATTTTCAACATTTTTTCAGCTATGTCGTGGCGATCAGTTTTTTTAGTGGAGGAAGCCGGAGTACCCTGAGCAAGCCAACGACCTGTCGCAAGTTACTGACAAACTTGATTACATACTATTGTATCAAGTACACCTCGCTATGAGCGGGATTCGAACTCACTACGTTAGGTATATTGCTATAGAGTTATAATTATTTCCAACCCAGAAGAATGAATGTCCTATGTGATAAGATTTTTGAGAATAAACCATTACAGTGTAGATATAAAAAAAAACATTTAATGGCCATCAATTTGATACTTTCAAATAGGAATATTGAACAATATGGAGATATCTCTTCTTGTGAAATATTTGTCCCTGATGATATTATCCACCCAGGAATCAGTGTCTGCACTGATATGTTTACAGTTCCTAAATCATATCATTATTATTAAAACTTAGGTTCTTCTTTTTCATCAGGCATGGGTGATCATTGCCGATTTCAATTGTCTTGTTTAGACACCTCTGGTTTTTATGCTTCAAAATGCTTTTAATTTATTTTGCTTTCCATTTTTTAGTAGATACATATACCTGATGAAATAAACACGTAAATATCAAATTGAATAACCTTCATCGGCAATGCTCGGAGTCCAAAGATTGAAAGCCCAAATAATTTACGTGGTTTTTGGGAGCAAGAAAACCAAAGGGACTAAACAGGATAACCCAAAATCAGTTTAGATCACCCATGACTGAGTGAGGGGAACCTTGATTCTAATACTAATAACATTATTTAGGACTTTCAATACTTTTACAATGTCAATACTATGATGGATAGTTATTCTAGGCTATTTTTTCTTAAGGTTATTCCTATTTGACATAAATAGGATTAGGGTTAGGATTATGGTGTTAAATGCCACTTTCAACAATATTGCAGTTACATCTTGGCGGTCACTTTTATTGGTGGAGGAAACGAGACCCCAGAGAAAACCACCGACCTGCCGCAAGTCACTGACTATTTTTATCACATAACGTTGTATCGAGTGCATCTAGTGATGATAGACACCGATTGCATAGGTAGTTATAAATCCAACTACCATACGATCACGACCACGACAGCATTTGACATGAATATAATTTAGCTAACATATAATATACATGTGTATTGTGAAGTGTGACAATTAATTTTATGATAGACCTTAATAATATCTTTTCGTTTAAAGTAACCAGTAGAATTAAGACAAGCATCTAAGTATCTTAATACAAAAACATTAATATGAAAATGGTGTACTTCCAGAGAAACATCAATCAATCAATCAATCAATCAATCAATCAGTCAATCAATCAATCAATCAATCAATCAATCAATCAATCAATCAACATGTCAATTTGATACTATACAACCTATTTTTTCAGATCCTAAAGAGGCAGAATACATGGAAATCATAATGTAAATTTATGAAATGTGTAAATAATTCTAACCTTTTCAATGGACCAGTTCCGAAATTGAGATTTCGGGGAAAAAATTGTGTTTGTGCCGAATATTAGCTTTGCTTGATGTAATCATCCTGGTAGTTGACATATACTTGCTCTTGATAAATTCAACTGATAAACTGATGAAAATGAATAGGTGATTGGTCATTGTGGATATATCGGCTTATGCCATCTCAAACCGCATTAGCGAAATATCAGCCCATAGTCTAGAACATATCGTCGGTTCCATGTATTAGCCACTTCAGACCGTAGGAGTAGAAGTAGACAACGTTGCTATGTGTGAATGGTAGACATGTCGACCGTATATTAATATATAATCAATGCTTCTTTATGAAGGCATGAACAATGGCCAAACTCTTTATGGAAATCAATGTCGTTTTAAATTTGTTTTAAAATATGGTTCTATATATACTGTAAATATTATATTTAGCCTTTATAGCTAAAAAAAACCCAATGAAAAATAGGAATAATAAAACCCATTCTATTGTTATTTTTAGTAGAGGATGTGTTATTGGTATATTAAAATAAATATCACTACTCCGTGTTACGAACACTCTTAATGTAATGTTGAAAGTCTGAAAGCCTTTGTTTTAGCTTTATTATAGGAAACATTGTACCCTAACTTTGTACAAAATAATTCTCAAACGAGGGAGATATATTTTCTCCCGTTTTAATAGACATTTTTTTTTATCAAAAGATGCATATTCTAGCTAATTATATCAAATATTGAAAACATTGGTTAATACGCCTAAGGCAAAGCATCTTTAATCTTAGAAAACCAAGATCCAGAAACTAATTTTGTTTTCGTTTTTGTGACATATCGAATCCTAACTCACCAATTTATGTATGAAAAAATGCGATGCCCCATGTTAAAACGATATATTATCGCTCCTATAGTTATGTCCTTTTTCTGTTTTTATCTTTTGTTTTATTTGTGTGTTGTTTTGTAACCTTTTAGGGAGTACAAAATCATTATGTGTTCTAAATCATATGTATGTCTTTTTCCCAATGAAAATTAAACTGTTCTTAATCTAGTTATTATGTTTCATTTTCCGCCAACTTTATCGATCAAGAATACAACAAAGAGTTCGTGACATATGTGATTGGAGTTTTATAGCTTACTTACTATCTACCCGAAGCCAGAGTAAAAAATAATATCACATAATGTAATTGATGTAACAACAGTAACAAACATATATACTGAAAAACAATAGTGACTGGTGGTGTGACAATTCCAACAATCACATCATGCATCATATTAACCCACAAAATGTCCCCTCCCCCCTTCCCCCCCAATGTTAGTACAAACAGTGAAATAATGGGTGATTAACCAGGGATGTATACCTGATTATCTATTACTCATGCACACAACATTCGTCTGAATGATTCATCAAAGTAGGTAATCGTGAAGTAAGGGAGCAATAGTGCCGCTAGTAGAGCAGGAACTGCTTGCCTTTTCGGAGCACCTGAGTTCACCCCCCGGATCTTAGTGGGGTTCGAGCTATTTGATTTGTAGTTTTAAGTGTATATTTTGTAGATCGTTGTTTGTCTTTTTGTACTTTCCCTTTTAGCAGTTGTGTTGTCAGTTCTTTTTCGATATACGGATTCTCATAGCCTCTTAGATATCTTCAAATCTTCTTACATGTTTATTATATTTCTTTCATTTGATGTGTATGGAATGTGGTACAAATTCATTTTGTTAGAATTATAATAGTATCAAACAGTATTTACAGGACTAATAAGAAAAACTGTCATCTTTATAAAATAATTGTTTTTATCCCTTTATTGAAGCGCGCTAAGCGTTGTTGTGTTAATGAATATTCCATTGAAAATAGACCTCGTAGCAATGGTGAAAAAGGAGAAAATCAATAAAATCTATATTACTAACAAATAACATTACAGAGAAGAGATTTTCACTATCTTTGCAACATATACCTTAACAACTGAGTAATAACGGTGATAGACAAGATATGGATGTAAATGAACACGACAGGTAATTCAATTTTATATCTAGACATAAATGAAACTTGCCGCCGTAACTACCACATAAATGATAGCATATTACTATAAATAAATTCGGTCATCGATCCGGTATCAGTAACAATATTAAAGATAATTTACCAGCATGTCTGATCAATCGATCCTTTCAGTGGCAGTTCGTATCATCAAAAATTATATCATAAGAATACCAACCCAGAGTAGTAAGACCTCTCCGTAGGCAACAAGAAGATTACTGAGTAAGATAATTAGAGACACCCTATAATTGTAACGACAAAAATGATGGCATGTGTATTCTCTCTAATCATGCCTTTACCTCAATGAATCGGTGTAGACGATGCTATGATCAATTTCATTACTAGTATATATCACCTATATCCTCCATGATATTTCACCACTGGTTTTCCGTATCTTCATATCTAGGTGATCATTTTGAGGGACGCTTTATGATGGACCATATTTCCCATTCTGCTAACATTAAGATAAGGATCGATTGATCAGACATGCTGGTAAATTATCTTTAATATTG
>JYMV01032506.1_pt1 | contig 10868 bp, 4 predicted proteins | sample 338911 | NCBI WGS metagenome assembly JYMV01 (sample SAMN03354496, study PRJNA234377) | hydrothermal vent metagenome | biome: Deep sea; feature: Hydrothermal plumes at the Eastern Lau Spreading Center, Western Pacific Ocean; material: Seawater | place: Tonga | collected 2009 | depth 2000 m m
GCTGGCAGCTGGTCGTTATCGATCAGCGCCTGTTCCGCCTCGATACAGCGCAGCAGATGAGCGACCGACAGAGGACTCACTTCTTCTGGCATCTTCCAGCGCGGTTCGGCCACAACTGCAACTTTTTTATTCCGGTTCAGGAATGTGATGAAGAGCACGGAGATGATTGCAGCGATGCTCAGCAACGCCCAGCCGGGAAGACCTCTGCTGGGGATCTTCAGGGTCGCCATCGGTTGCTCGAGTGTCACGATATCAAAATCTTCGTACTTCTTGCAGATCAACTCGGTGCCTTCCGCAGCGCCGGGGAATTGGAACACAACGCTACTTTCGCTCATTTCTGGAGTCACCAGGTTGATGGTCCAGGAGCGTTCTGACTCCGGCACGATCGGCAATGCTTCCGGATCGATCTTGACCACATTGAGGCCGTTGTCGAGCAGGCCATCGATTTCTGCCAGAGAGTATCCGGCATCGGTGATCTGCTGCTCCCAGCCCGGCAAGATCCCATCGAGATCGGGGAGTACCCCGAGCCCGCTTGCGAGGATTTCCAGCTTCAGTTTTCCCGATTCCAGTTCGCGGCCATCGAGGGCAATCTCGACCTGATTGGTTCCCGCCGTGGGACGTGGGCCGGAACTGCTCGATGCGAGGATGGGCAGTACTGGAGAGACCACCGGTACTCGAACCGATCCACTGGTTCCGTCGCGGAAATCGAGGTCGATGCGTACCTCCGGGAGCAAGTCGACCGATCGATCCTTGGCTCGAAGGATCAGGTATGCGAAGGCTTGTTCCATCCAACCGGGTCGCTGGAATGAGTAGGGCTTCGAGTCGGGACTGTTGAACTGCAACGCCTCGATGGTGAAATGCTCGTCGAAGGCCTCGCGGAGTCTGGCCTCAAAGTCGTCCCGGTAGTCCATCGGTTGTGGAGCCATCGGCACATAGACCATGTTTCGCAGATACAGGTCAAACCCGCCCGCTTCTCGTTCCAGAGAATCGGTATAGCGAAGCGCCACCCGCACTCCAAATGGATCGGTTCCGACCTCATTGCTTCCATCGAGGCTGACCGAGAGCTCCACTTCCGATTCGAGATCCTGGTAGAGCCTGGCCAGTCGGCGTGTGCCTCTGCCGAGCGGGTGGTCTCCTATGACGCGCATCGCATGACGGACAAAGCGCGACTTCATGTCCGCCTTCACCTGCCCAACAGATGACTCGACAGCACTGGCGAAGAGCCCCCGATGCAGAACCCTCTCCTCTTCAGGCAGTTGGGCCAGCGAATCCTCGAGCAGGCCGACCTGATCATTCTCGGGTTTGGTGGTCATCGTCAGGAAGCCCAGTTCAGTGGCCCCGAGAGCACTGATGAACCACTGAATGTGGGGAGTCACAGCACGCGGTTCGTTGCCGACCTTGAATTGCTCCGAGTAGATCCTCACCGCATCGGCATAACGGGCAAACGCTGCCTCGCGCTGGGGGACATAACGCTCGAGGTCGGGATCGAGTTCGTGCCAGTACTCGGCCAGATCGAAGCGAAGATTTCCAGCCAGCATCGGCGCCTGCCACGATTTCGGCGCCTTCTCTCTCGCATGAGCGGTCAACAGCAACCCCAGCTGGTAACCGCGTTCCACTTCTTCTTGCAGTTCATTCGTGGTGCGCCGGGTGCCCTTCGATTGCTGGAGCTCCGGGCTTCTCCAGTTGCGTTGCAACTGACGCCACATTCCCTGTGCAATCTGCTCCGCAACTGCCACGGGCAACTGATCGACGGGCCCGAAAAGAGCCTCGATATCTTCCCTCAGGTATACCTCCGCCTGACTGTGGCTGGCGGCAAAGGCGCCGACCAGAGCAGTCCAGTCGAGATATGGAACCTTCATCTCTCGCAGTTCAGCGACCACCTCGCCGAGGTGGCGAAGACTACGTCGCTGCTTCGAACGAGTCAGAGGCGCACTGCGTTGACCGCCGAAGGAACTGAAGAAGATGCCACTGGATGTGACGATTCTCCTCTCGAAGAAGTCATCGTCGGGTCGATTGGGGTCGAGATTTCGACTCCACTCGCTGATCAACACCGAGGCGAGTTCAGAGGTGTCGACTGCCGGGTCATCGACGAGAGCGCGCAGAGCATCCATGGCGCGTTCAGGCTCATCGGCTCGTGCTGCGCAGGCGATGGTGGCGAGCGCGCAGCCCTGGCGAAGCGATGGAGCGATCGCCTGGAGCCAGCGTTTGTCGGGAGTCGCATCGACCAGATCGCGGGGCCGGATTTTTTGATTGGCACGCCGGTTTGCAGGCAGCGAAACCGGTTTTCCAAGACTCAGGTTGGCTTCGTCGGAGAAAGCGATCGCCAGTGCATCGATGGAAGCTTGCCACGGCCCGATGTCATCGCCGATCTGGTCGAGCAAGGTATCCACCGCAACCCGGATGTATTGCAAGATCTTGAGTCTGCTTGCTGCAGGGGCAGAACGGTTCTGGATCAGAGAACGAGCTTTGGAGCCGAGAGAGGAGAGCAAGGCCTGTCCCACTTCACCAGAACCTGAAAAGACTCGTTGTCTCCAGCTGGTGGTCCACGAGTGCGGGAGATCGGGAATCAACTGGGCGAGAAAGGACACCGAACGGGTTCGGTCGGCAGCATCGGCGGTGGAATCCTCGGCCACACCGGTGAAGAGATCCGCAGATTGGATCTGATGGTCGCGCTTGATCTTCAGGTCTTCTTCGGAGCGGGAGATCGCCAGGTGATAGCGGCCGTGCCGGATGCGAAGCTGGGCGCTAGCTTCGCCCTCCATCGGCAGTGGTTCTAGATACGGTTTTGCGTCTGCATGCATCTCGGCAGCCACCAGTAGATCACAGGCGCGGGCTTGATTTTCCGGGTCGGACCCTCCGTACTGACCGGCCCCTTGCTCCAACCGCTGAAGGAAAGTCCGCGTCGATCCGCGGCTTGCCGCTTTTTTCAAAAGCACGCCGTAGGCCTGCAGCAGCGGATCTTCAGTGTCGTTGTCAGCAGGAGTCTCGTCGGGGCTGGGCTGTCCCGATCGATCGGCCTGAAACTCCTCAGGGGTACCGAATTCTCCGACAAGAGATACCTCGATGGGTGCGCCTTCGATCACCACCGGGGGAGGCGGGATCTCCTCGCTGGTGCTGACGCTGGCTACTGGCAGCGTGACGGTGGCCAGATCGAGCACTTCTTCAGGCAGCATCGCCTGATCATTTCTTGAAAGGAGTTGCACGGCTCTCTGATGGACTTCAGTCGCCTGATCTGCACAGGCGATGAGTTCCTCCTGATAGCCTCTCCAGTCTCCTGAACGGATCAGCATCGCGATCCGTTCGGCTCGTGCGATGGCTTGTTGATCCTTGGCCGTGTCTTCGGCGGGCATCTCTTTCAGCCCTCCGAACGCAAGATCTCGCCTGGCTTCGAGCACGGCCTTGATGTTTCGAGGCTTGGCGAGAGTGGTCTTGTTCAGGGCATCGGCGATGGAGATGGTCTTCTCAGGCTCCGCCACCAGAGCCACCGAGCTGGACTCATTGCCAGAGGCTTGTGTTTGCAGCGACGCTTCGTACAACGACATGAAGATCGGGTCATGGCACTGGGTGCAGGCCTGGCCGACGAAGTGGTTCGGGGGTAGCGGGGGAAATTTGTTCGTCACTCCCGCACCTGGAGGTACCTGACCCACCGGGAGCGGAACGGCTCCTGCTGGCAAAGCACCGGCGGGAATCCTCTGCAGCCGTGTGGCACGAATCGGCCTGGCTGCCGCCTGGGCTTGAATCAGTTCCGATGCCAACAGTCCAGAGATCAGGACGAGGATGAAACAGGTCTGCAACTGCCATCGAGGTGTCATGGAGGTTCCTCCGGGCTCATCTTGAAGGTGCGGGTATCCAGCGATGCAGGGATTGTAGGTCAAGAAGAGAGTGCCATCGAGAGTCCGAAACGGTGTTCTGGGCCCGTGTGCATCCAGAAATCAGGCCCGCACCGTTTCCGATGCGGGCCTAACATGTTTCTCAGATCAGATTCCAGTATCAGGAACCGGAACCATTGGCCCTTGCACGACTGGCGCCAACATTATTGGACTTGCCGCGACTGTCGCCGATCCTTGGATTCTTGCCATTGCCCCTCGAACCGAGGAGCCCTGAACCCTGTCAGCATCCGCCCGGAAGAGGTAACGCTTGTAACTCGGCGAGGTCCATTCGCTCGAGCCAGATCACCGACTCGACATTCTTCTTCAGGTCTTCCGATTCGCTGGCACCGCGAGCCTCGGCATCTTCGGCGAGCAGACGGAAGTGTTGACGAGCCTTCTCAGCTTCAGGTTTCCAAACTGCAGACTCGGCGCCTTCGAGGCGAAGTTTCCAGGTTGCGAAGTACTGGGCTGCAGCAATTTTGGCCCTGGCATCTCTGGCAAGATCTGGATCGACATCCTTGACCTCGTCGAGCACCTCCTCCATGCCGGCGATTCCATTCCAGGTGTTGCCGGACATGAACTCTGCGTGGCTGGCCCGAAGGCGCAGCCAGCGGTTCGATTCGGGAGAATCGGTGGGGGCCTCGCCGATCGCCTGGCCAAAGAGTTCGGCGGCTTCTTGCCAGTTTTCTTGATCGGCAGCAGTCATCGCCAGTTCTACGGTGGAGGCGACGCGTGAGCGGGCCTGCAACTCCTGACCGGGGCCAAACCACCAGATCGCCAGCACCACCGGGATCAGTGCCCAGACGGTCCACAGCATCTTTTGTCGCTTCATCCGAGATGACTCCTTCCGAGTTCCCACCGTGCAATCTCTCGATCGGGAAGTTCAACTGGAGACCGCCGGAAAATGCCAGGATCTCACAGCAAAGTACATCCACTGCGTCCATCGTAGCAGGAATCAGATTTGGTTGCGAGGGACAAGAGCCGCCCAGCCAGGCGTCCAGAGGCCGATTCGAGCGAAAGAGTCGCCAACTGCTGCAACCGTACCCTCGATCCCGCATCTCACTCCGATGATCTGGAACAGTGAAACATGTAACCAGCAGCTCAACTCTGGATCAGAAGATCAGAGTGACCGAGACACTGATCTGATCGTTAGTTCCATGGTCGAGATCATCGTGGACCTCATAATTGATATTGATCCGATGCAGCTTTTTCTGGCCGTAGGGGTAGTAGCCGGCACCAATAGTGGTCCGATCGCGGGAATCAAACTTATCGATATCCTCATCTCCATCGGTATCCTCATCGTGGTCGAATTCTTCATAACGAACGGCCCAGAAAAAATCAGGAGATGTGAAGTACGAGCCCTGGACATAGTATCCACTAGGTGACTCCGGGCCATCGTCGATGTTGTCGTGTGATCCTGCTTCCGTGGTGGCCGTGATCATCTCTGCTTGCACGGTGGCGACCCGGAGATGGTCCTCGTGGAGGTCCCATCGGAAATCGACTCCCCAGGCATCTTCGTCATGAGTTTCATCAGGGGTTTCTTTGGGGGGGGGGTCTCCCTCGATGTGCAGGGATCCACTGTAAAAGGAGGTTCCCACGGTCCAGGTGCCAAAGCCGCCCTGCTTCGGGCTGCTGAGCGAGGCGCGACCGACAAAATCCAGCGAGTTGTTGTCGTCGTCCTTGAGGATTCCATTGCCGTTCATCGCCATCACCTTGTAACCGAGCCTGTATCCGGACGCGAGTTGCCGGGAACTGGCCACCTCGAGTCCAAAATCCCTGAAGAATCCGGGTCCGGTACCGGCATCTCTTCGGACCAGGTCGCGGGCGATCCCACCATTGATGAAGGCCGGATGGTTGAAGTCCCACCTGGAAAAGGCTGGATAGGTGCCGATTCCGAAGGGGTACTTGAACTGGCCCAGCTTCAGTGAAGTACCATCGGAGACGGAGTACCTGAGGAAGGTCTGTAACAACTTCGTCTCTCGCTCATCGGCACCGCTGATGGCCCCATCGAACATGAAATGATAACTGAGGTCTTCAGCCACCTTGCCGTTGGCTCCGAAGCGAGCTTTCTGGAGCATCAGTGATTGTTCGTCTTCATCCCCCAGGTCGAGCTGGCTTTCAATTTGTAGCCAGAAGAAAGGAATGAAGGTGGGATCGAAACTACTCGGTCCCTGCGGAGCATCCTGTCCTTTGACGGACTGGTGAACTGCTCCCGATAGGACCAGAACAGATGCAAGAAGCGTCAACTGAATGATTTTCAATGCTCCTCCTTGACCCGGAAATGCCATCCGTTCTCTTCACCGGACTCACTGCAGCAGAGCCGAAACTAGATAGCCCCAGTCGGTGTCAAATTTTGACTTCATCGATACAAGAGGTCGCCCCGGAGTCGAAGGCTCGTGCCGATTGACAACTTCAACAGGGACCGTGCCAATTCCGCACAGGGTAGGCCTTTCAGCACTCCATTCACACCAGAATCTGCCATCGCCGATTGGCACGCCAGGTGCTTCATCGGGTTCCAGCCCGGGAAAGGAGAGCACCAGAACCGCTGCAATCCACACGGAGATGACACTCCCGTGTCATCGCTGGCAGCGTGGGATGGATCTATCATCGGGGACGGAACTCAGCCTGCAGTAGCAGGAGGTGTGGAAGGAGACAGATGTTGAACCAGAGAATGAACTGGAGCAGACCGGCGAGGACTTCTCGATCAGTCACCGTGATCCGGGTTGCCTCAGTGTGGATGTTACTGCTCTTACTCTTCACCGTGAGCCAGGTCCAGGCACAGAACCCATCGATCGATTTCAGGCGAGGCGATGTCAATGCCGACGATGGCGTCGATCTGAGCGATGCCATCTCGTTACTCTCTTACCTTTACACCGGCGGAGTGACACCCTCTTGCCTCGATGCTGCGGATATCGATGACAGCGGCCAACTCGATCTCACTGATCCGATCACGCTGCTCTCTTACCTCTACATCGGAGGGCCTCCCCCGCACGATCCCGGTCTCACCTGTGGCGCCGATCCGACGCCAGACAACCTGGATTGTGCTTTCTTCGATCCGTGCCCCGTGCCACCGGATCCTGACTGCATCACTCCGGAACTCAATTACGTTTCTCCCCCCTGGGGTGCCGCGGGAGATGTGCTGACCATCGATGGGGTCAACTTCTCCGACCAGCGCATCGACAACAGGGTCATCTTTCGCAGTACCGATGGCGAGATTGCGCTCGAAGGTCTGGTCACCGCTGTCAGTGTCCAGTTCGATCCCTGTGATGATCCCTCTGAACTGGAAGTGGTTGTTCCCGGGGGAGTCCGCAGCGGGTTCGTCGAGTTGCTGGTCGATGGAGTGTCCGCCGGTGAGTACCCCTTCAGCGCCGCGCCGGAGATCGTTGGCTTCGCGGTGTGGAACGATGGAATCGGCTTTCCGGCGATCAACGCCAGCGGAGATTACTATCCCGACACGCTGGTGCTGTACGGATACAACCTCGAGGAGGTTGATGTTGCGTACATCGATGACGGATTTCAGGTGCTCGAATCTCCTTCCATCTCTGCCGGTCCCGGAACTGTCAACTATCTGCTGCCGCCACAGATGGAGGCGCTGAAGGTGGAACTTCCCGTCGGCATTTTTCCATCTGCGAGTACCACGCCACTGTGGGTCCGGGTGGTCCGGCAATTTGGTGCGCTTTACAGTTCGAGGATTCAGGTGCCGCTGGCGACCCTGCTGGCGCCGGGTCAGGTCTCGGAAGTGCCGCCGTATGTCACCGCGGGTCTGATGCCGGGCGGAATCCGCAGTGGCGAGATTCCGCTCCAGTTCACCGTCCTGACCGAGCCAGCCCGTGGTCGATTCGATGCCATCCCCGAGTACGAGGATCCGATCACCGGAGCGTGGCTTCCTTGCAGTGCGGTGCCGGACAGTTTCGATGGACTGGGGTTCTTGCCCGATGGATTGCTCTTCACCGATCAGGCACCCTTTGCCATCAATGCTGGCAACAAGATGACATACCTCTGGGATAGCAACCTCGATCTGCCGGATGGTATCCACACGACGCGGATCCGTTTGCAACTGACGGACCCGGTTCCCTCCTCTGCGATCTACAGCGATCCTGGAGTGTGGATTTCCGGCGCGATGGTGGTGCACAACTCCTCGGTGACATCGGCGACAGGCGAAATCACCGAGACCTTTGCCGATGCGCAGTACCACGATCAGACATCCGGCGGAACAGCTCTGTGGGGTGGCGGCGTTCTGCAGTTCAACAGCACTGTTTCCGAGCCCAACAGCATCGCCATGGTGGGCGACGGTACCGCCGATGTGATCCTTGAATCGACTCGCAGTTACCAGATCGATAGCGACAGCGGCACCATCTCCGACATCACCGATCCTCAGTCGCCGATGGTGGTCCTTGCGGCCACATCCGGTGCACCCGAGATCTGGGTGCGCAGTTTCGTGATGGAAATCGCTGCGGATGTCAACGTCGTCGGCGACGCTCCGCTGGTGATCCGCTGTTCTGGTACGGGCAATCCGGACGACATCGTCTTGCGACTGGATGGATCACTGGATCTGTCCGGATCGGATGGATTCGAGGGAGACACAACCGTCGGTGGTGACGGCGGAATCGCTGGTCCGGGTGGAGGCCGCGGCGGTACCGGCGCCACGATGGAACTCAATGCCGCAACCCAGATCATCGATGCCGTCACTCATGCAACGGCGGGTTCGTCGGGAGGTGGTGCCGGTCAATCGGTCTCTCTCGTCATCCCGGCATCCATCTACACGACCCGCGCGGGAAGTGCCGGTGGTGGTGGTGGAGCGGTCAGTGGTGGCAAGGGAATCAACACCTTCTCCTTCAACCTCTCGAACCGGGCCGAGAACGGATCGGGTGGTTTCCCGACCACCGATTCGCTGGGCATCCAGCTCAACGGTGGTGGCGGCGGTGGTGGTGGTGGTGCCGGTACGCGGCGCCCGACCACGACCGCCTCTCCTGTCGTCAACAACGGCGGTGGTGGCGGTGGTGGCGGCGGTGCTCTCGGGATCGTCGCAGATGGCTCGGTTCGTATCACCGGCACGATCCTGCTCAATGGTGGAAATGGCAAGCGCGGTGTTACGGGGACCACGTCAGGTGCCGGAGGTGGTGGCGGCGGTGGAACCATCATCGTCAGAGCCAGCGGCGACCTGGAAGTGGGAGCCACGGCTTCCATCATTGCGATGGGTGGTGTCGGTGGAATCCAGCTCGAATCTCCCAATGGATCGCAGGTCCAGAAGGGTGGCACCGGTGGCGACGGATTGGTCCGCTTTGAAGTCAATGGCTCGATGGTTATTCCTGGTACCCTGCAAGTAGGTGCACTACGGCCTCCGTTCGGTATGGGAACATCGTACGGGGTCTCATCCGGAACCATTGAGGTGGGAACCGGAGTTATTGCGATGCTGCTGACCGCAGCGGACAGTCCGTATCTTGCGGACACGGACGCTGGAATCATCACCAACGGCAGCGGAAGCCTGATCCACGACAATGGAGTGGATGGTGTGTTCGAGTTCGGATCGATCCAGATCGACGAACTGGCGCTGTTGAATGTGGTGGGAAGCAACTCGATGTTTCTTCGCTCCTCCGGTGGCGTCGAGATTTCTGGAGTCATCGATGTCAGTGGCCTCTCGGGTGGCATTCCTGATCTTTCCGATCCAGTCAATCCCGTGCCTGGCGCCGGAGGTGGCGCAGGTGCCGGAGGAGGTGCGGGAGGTGCTGCGGGACTGGCTCAGTTGGGCGCTCTCACCGATGGCGAGGATGGCGGTATCCCCGCCGGTGTTCCTCCCGAGTTGATCTACACGGGAGTACCACCCGGTGGTACCCCCGGCGGGACGATTCCTCCTGACATGGTTGCTGCAGCAACCGGCGGAGATGCTGCTGAAGGATCAACCAGTTGTACCGTTGGAGGCGGCGGAGGCGGAGGCTACGCCGACGAGGGAAGCGATGGAAGTGGAGCAGGAGCCTGCACCGATCCGGAGTTCCCGGCAGCGGGTCAGGGAGGCAGCGCCTATGGTGCGGCATACTTCATCGTTCCTGATCCCACCACTCCAGGAGCCAGCCTTCCGTTGCATGTCGGCGGCCTCGGTGGAGGTGGCGGCGGTGCACTCTTCGACACGGATATCGCGACCTCGATCCCGGGTACCGGAGGAGGAGGAGGTGGCGGCTACATCGAGATCACTGCCAGCGGACCGATGAACATCCATCCCACAGCACGCATCTTCGCGGTGGGAGGCAATGCTTACCTCGCTCCCATCGGAGCTGCGGCTGGAGGTGCCGGTGCTGGAGGTGCGATCCGGGTGCGAGGGCGAAGTGTCGTCAATGTTGCTTTCGGTGCGCAACTCGATGTGAGGGGTGGGTTTGCCAATCAGCCGGTTCCAGGGAGTCCGTACCCTACGGATGGATCCAATACAGGAGGCAGTGGGGCCGAAGGCTGGGTGAGAGTGGAAACTCCACTCGGCTTTTCTAACACGGGGATCGATGTGGTCCCTGATCCTAGCATCGGTACTTTCTCGTGGTTCGGCAATGGACTGAGTTCGGCAACTTCCACTCCTTACAGCACAAAGAGTGCTGACGGCAGCATCCACGGGCATCTGCAACTGCAACCGGCACTCCTCGAGCTGGTCTCGGGAACGCCGGCGCAACTGCACATTCTCTACGAGGGATTTGCAGTCAGTGATGTCAGTGCCGGTGGCCGCGGACCGTCGCTGGGCATCGTTTCCGATCCGGCACTACTGGTCGATCCGCAGTCGGTGGTGATGCGCTACTACCTGTTCGAAAATCCGGCCGCACCCGCGGCAACACCGTGGATCGACAGCGTCACTGTACCCTTCGACGGCGCACCCTGATCGGTAGCCAGAGCAGCAGCCATGCCGTTGGCGAAGGACCGGTGGTTTGACTGCAGGGCTATGCCGCTGCGGCTGTTCAGTCGCATCCGTTCAGTGGTAATGCGTAGAGGATGCCGATCCCGTCCTCGAAGGTGCAGCCGGGA
>JYMV01021682.1_pt1 | contig 10865 bp, 12 predicted proteins | sample 338911 | NCBI WGS metagenome assembly JYMV01 (sample SAMN03354496, study PRJNA234377) | hydrothermal vent metagenome | biome: Deep sea; feature: Hydrothermal plumes at the Eastern Lau Spreading Center, Western Pacific Ocean; material: Seawater | place: Tonga | collected 2009 | depth 2000 m m
CCTTCATAATGAATTACATCATCTGGAGTGCCAAATTCATCAATTAATTCTATTTGTGGCTTACCTAAAAATTCTCTAACAAGTCCTCAGTTCTAACCCAGTTCTAACTGCTCCCATAAAATATAGGACAATAATTCATTAAAACAGAAACACGTATAGAGATAGTTTTTTCATTTTACATCTTTAATTTATTTATTTTTTCGTTTTGTAATTCCTATTTTTTTTAATTTTTCCGTTCTTTCTCTTTCCATGGCTTCGTGAAAAGATTTCTTTTTATCGTCCTCTGCTGTCCGTTCTTGGTCCTTTATCAAAGTCTTCTCTAGTTTTGCCTCTTCTTTTAACCTACTAGTTTCTTCTTCTTCAAGTCTTTTTACCTCCTCCTCTTCAAGTCTTTTTACCTCCTCCTCTTCAAGTCTTTTTACCTCCTCCTCTTCAAGTCTTTTTTTCTTTTTTATCTGTATTTCATTTTCATATTTTAATTTTGAATTTTCTAACAACAGATTTTTTGCTTCTTCGACTTGTTCTAGAACTAATAATTTTTGCGGTTTTTTCTTGTAAAATAAAAAACCTTTTTTATGACATTCTTCCTCTAAACATGTATTCATATTTATTTCTATTTGCAAAAGTCTTTCTTGATTTTGAAAATTTTTTTCACAACAATTCTCTGAAATTTTTAACAGTATTTCATTTAATAAAGCTTGCATCTTTTTAGATTTGATTTGCATTTTTTTAACGTTTGATGAGTAATCTTTCCATGAAAAGGTTTTTGCATAAAGTTTTACTGGAAAAAATAATAAAACCAGAAACACGTATAGAGATAGTTTTTTCATTATTTCAATTTTGCCAAAGAAAAGCACTACACTTTTTATCAATTATACTGTCATTAAAAACTAAATCAGCTTTTTCACATTTTACACCATAACAAACATGGAGAGGAATTAAATGTTCTTCCCTTGGATGGCAAAACCTCGCGGAAGGTGCTTTTGTCCACTCGATCATTTTTTTTTCTCTCTCAATATTGTTTAATTTATCACCTGTACAAACATCAATTAACCAATCATCAAATTCTTTATTCTTCACATTATCACTTTTGGTATTTTTTGAACCAGATAAGAAAATTTTTAAATTATGAAAAGACATTCCTGACCCTAAAATCAATACATTTTCATTCATCAAACTTGTTAAAGCTTTTCCTATTTCAATATGTTTTTTTGGATCTAAATTGTTAAGTAGAGAAATTTGCACACAAGGTATAGATGCTTCTGGATACATTATCTTCAATGGAATAAATACTCCGTGATCAAAACCCCTTTCGGTATCTAACTTTGAGTTAATATGTTTTGCATTTAATAGATTTTTAATTTTATCAGCTAACTCAGGGTTTCCAGGAACAGGATATGATATTTTGTATGTTTCTTCTGGAAATCCATAATAATCATAAATAAGCGATGGTTTCTCTCCACTTGTTATCTTAACTTCATTTTCTTCCCAGTGAGCAGATATAATAATAATTGAAGAGGGTTTATTAATTTTAGATTTTATATTTTTTAAAAACTTGATCATTTTTGCATGACCAGGATCTTCTAATATAGGAAGTGGACCCCCTCCATGAGGTATGAAAAACACTGTTCCTTTTTTTTTCATAACGCAAATTTTGACAACAAACCCAGAACCAAGATCCCTAAAAGCTTTTTCATTTATATTTATTTCGTTTCTTCGTTTATGCTGATGAAGCCTTAATAGGTTTGAAATCTCGCCCATGTTTGTATTCTGGTCGAGCAAATTTGGTTTGAGCATTATCGCACGGATTAAGAATAGCTGAAAATGTCCAAGGGTGACATATTATGTGCTGAACCATGTACCAAGTTATCTACAAAAATCACAACTGTACCAGCTTTCCCACGAGCCGATATAATTCCATTTTCTTTTACAATAGCTTTGACAGTCTGCTGATCAACAACCCATAATGGATAATTCGTAGTGACAGTATCCAGTTTTGATGGTGCAGAACCATATTTATGAGATTTGGGAATGAAGAAAAGTGGACCATTGAATTCAGTAACATCATCAAGGAAGACATGTAAATTCAAAGCCAGTGGTTTGGGCACTCCATCTTCTCCGAAATGGGTTGCAAAATCGTAATGCCATTGCCAAACTTCACCAGTAAAGGCAGCTTTGACGTTAATTTTTGTCTGCTGAATATAAAGATTATGACCACGTATCTGGCACGCAGGTTCAAAAAAATTAGGGTGCCGCGTGAGATCATCAAAAATCTTGCTCCGAAGATGTAGACCCATTGCAGTACGAACTACGCCCGAAGACTTTTCAATTATGTTAGCCTCAGTCTTCTCATTAAAGACTGTTGTCATGGCTTTGCGAAGATTATTTACTTCTTCATTTGAAAAGCAACCTGGTAGAATGACATATCCCCGAGTTCGTCGATTTTTTTAAGTTGGCTTTTATCGAGTCTCATTATCAAATTTTGATTTATTTCAAAACTTTTTATTTTTTTTTAAGCGCCTTTAACTATTATAAAATTTCCAACAGAATTATCTAACCGTATCTGTCTTACCGGTTTATATTCTTCAGAGTTATACCATTCCAAAGCTTTTTCATAAGAGGGAAATTTAATCACTACAGTTCTAGGATATTTCCACTCACCTTCAAAACATTGAAATTCTCCACCTCTTACTAAATACTCTCCACCAAATTTTGTAACAATGTCTGTAACTTTTGCTAAATATTCTTTATAGTCTTCTGGTTTCGTTACTTCAATTTGAGTTATTGCATATCCTGACATAATTTAAGCTGAAGTTAATTCCCACACCTGTGTACTTGCTACACACTCATCAAAAATTGGTTTTGATACTGGATTTTTACCTGAAAGAAAATCTCTCAAAGCTTGTTCATTATGAACTGTGATTTTAAACATAACAGCACCTTTATCTGGAGTAACTGCTGCAACAGTTTTTGTAACATCAGCAATTTTTTTTCTTTCAGCCATTCCCTCATCTGATTGCATAAATCCCATAAATTTTTCAAATTTTCCTTCTTTAAATTTACCTAATACAAGCATCTCTTTCATATTTTTCTCCTTTTTATTAATTAAAAACTTTTAAGTATGAATTGAGTTTACTAGAGCCAGTTTGGATATGGCAAGTCTTTTTCTTGAAGAAAAGATTTATTAAACAACTTACTATTGTATCTATCCGATTTGTCACAAAGAATTGTTATAATAGTTTTACCAGGTCCAAGTTCTTGTCCTAATTTTATAGCTCCAGCAATATTAACTCCACTGCTAGTTCCTAAACTTAAACCTTCGTTTTGGATCAAATCAAAAATAATTGGTAAAGACTCTTTATCACTAATAGAAAAAGCCCCATCAATTTTAGCTGTTGCAAAATTTTTTGTAACTCTACTCGAACCAATTCCTTCCGTTATGGATCCACCTTCACTTTTAAGTTCACCGTTTTTAATATAATTATAAAGAGCAGAACCTGTTGGATCAGATAAATAAACTTTGATATCTTTGTTTTTTTCTTTTAAATATCTACTCACACCACCAATAGTTCCTCCTGTACCAGAAGAACAAACAAAACCATCAACATTACCATCCGTTTGCTCAAATATTTCAGGTCCAGTTGTTTCATAATGTCCTTTAGAATTTGCAACATTGTCAAATTGATTTGCCCAGACGACTCCTTTATTGTTACTAGCTTTTATTTCTTCAGCAAGTCTACCTGCAACTTTAACGTAATTTCCATCATTTTTATAAGGTTTAGGGGGAACTAATCTTAAATCTGCACCAATATTTTTTAAGGTATCTTTTTTTTCTTGTGTTTGATTGTCATTCATTACAATTATTGTTTTATATCCTAGAGAATTTCCTAAAAGACAAAGCCCTATTCCTGTATTACCAGCAGTTCCTTCAACAATAGTTCCACCTTTTGAAATGAGTTTTTTTTTCTCTGCATCTTTTAATAAAGCTAAAGCAGCACGATCTTTTACCGATCCTCCTGGATTTAAATATTCAGCTTTACCATAAATATTGCATCCTGTTATTTCAGAAGCAGCTTTTAGTTTTATAAGAGGTGTATTACCAATCCCTTCAATAAAAGTTTTTTGAGAATTTCTCATTTATCAGTTTTATTACTATCTTCTTTTGCAATTCCATAAGGAGCAAAGGTTTTATCACTTGGTGATACAGTGCCAACATTTTTTGCAGGCATGCCTACCATTACCGCATTATCAGGAACATCTTTTGTAACAACTGCATTTGCTCCAACTTTTGCATTTTCTCCAATAGATATTGGTCCTAAAATTTGAGCTCCAGAACCAACAACAACATTATTTTTTAATGTAGGGTGCCTTTTAACATTTCTTTGTTTATCAGAATCTATACTTGGAGAGATACCACCTAATGTAACTCCATGATATATTGTGACGTTGTCACCAATCTCTGAAGTTTCTCCAATTACTACACCCATACCATGATCAATAAATAAATTTTTTCCAATTTTTGCTTTTGGGTGAATTTCAATACCTGTAAGGAATCTTGAAAATTGAGAAATCATTCTTGCTATTAAATCAAACTTAGCTAAACAAAAAAAGTTAGCTATTCTATGAAAAAAGATGGCTTTAACACTAGGGTAAGTCAAAATTACACTCAATCTTGATTTTGCAGCAGGGTCTCTTTTAATTATTGAATCTAAATATTGTTTTAGCATTTAATTTATTTGAAAGTTTAAAATTAAACTGCAAATTAATAGCAGCAGCAGTTCTTACACTCGCACGTAACAGCATTACAGCTGCAGTTTTTACATGAACAAATTTGTTTTTTGTAAGACATACTATTGATATAGTAATTAAATTCAATAAATTCAATGAAAATTATTTCTTGTTCAAAATAGAAAGAAATAGATTAAAAGAAATTAAATATGAAAGATATATATATAGGAGATACAGGCAAAGGAACTCCATTAGTATTAATCCATGGTTTTTTATGTTCATCAAGAATGTGGGAACTACAAATTAATTTTTTTAAAAATTATTTCAGAGTAATTACTCCAGATTTACCTGGGTTTGGAAAAAGTAATAAAGCTATATCTTATAATCGTATAGAATCTTTTGCTAATTTAATTCTAGACTGTCTAGAAGAAAAAAAAATTGATAAGTTTTATTTATTAGGACATTCAATGGGAGGGATGATCGTTCAAGAAATGGCTAAGATATCCGGTAATAAAATAATAAAATTAATTTGTTATAGCACAGGTCCCAGAGGTGAAATGCCTGGTCGATTTGAAACAGTAGATCAATCTAGGGAAAATCTTAAAAAAAATGGTTTAGAAATCACAGCAAAAAATATTGCAAAAACTTGGTTTGTTAAAGGAGAAGAAGCTGAATATTTCGATATTTGTATTGAGGCAGGTAAGCAACCTTCAATAGAGACTGTTGATAATGCTCTTATCGCATTTAAAAATTGGAATGGAGTTGAAACTTTAAAAAACATTAAAAATGAAACATTAATTGTATGGGGGGATAAAGATAAATCTTACAATTTAGAACAAATCCAAACTTTAGAAAAAAATATAGAGAAAAGTAAATTAGTTATATTTAAAGACTGCGCTCATAATGTACATTTAGAAAAACCCAATCAATTCAACAATACTATTAAGAATTTTTTATTATAGATCTCAAAAGAGTTTAAATTTATTTACTGTAACCGTACTTTTTTAATCTCACGTCTCCAGTTCTTGCATGAGCTTCCATTCCTTCATATCTCGAAGCAGCACCAACTAATTCAGTAGATTCTTTTGTCATTCTTTGAAAACTTAATGTTTTAATAAATTTCCCAACAAATAAACCACCTGTATATTTTGCAGCTCCTTTTGTTGGAAGAATATGGTTTGTACCAGAGCATTTGTCCCCATAAGCTACAGTTGTTTCTTCTCCTAAAAATAATGAACCATAATTCTTTAATCTTTTTAACCACCAGTCCAAATTTTTTGTTTGAACCTCTAAATGTTCAGGAGCATATTCATCACTTATTTTTGCCATTTCTTCATCGCTTTCACATAAAATTACTTCACCATAATCTTTCCAAGCAGCTTCGGCATTTGTTCTTGGAAGTTCAGGAAGATCTGCAATTAATTCAGGAACTCTTTTCATAACTTTTTCTGCTAGACTTTTATCCGTTGTATAAAGCCAGGCAGGAGAGTTATAACCGTGTTCTGCTTGTCCAACTAAATCATAAGCAACAATCTCTGGATCGGAAGTTTTATCGGCTATTACAGCTATTTCTGTGGGACCCGCAAATAAATCAATTCCAACTTTCCCGAATAATAATCTTTTTGCTTCAGCGACAAACTGATTTCCTGGTCCAATTAAAATATCTGAAGGTGCATTACCAAAAAAACCAAAAGCCATTGCTGCAATAGCTTGAACACCACCTAGATTTAAAATGACATCAGCACCACATAAATCAGCTGTATAAATAATTTTTGGATGTGCTCCTATTTTAGGTTTAGGAGAGCTGCAACATATTATGTTTTTAACTCCAGCAACTTTTGCAGTAGTTATACTCATTACTGCTGAAGCTATGTGAGCATATCTTCCAGCTGGCACATAACATCCAGCTGTATTTATAGGAACTAATGTTTGTCCCGCAAACAAACCATTTGACAATTCAACTTCAAAATTTTTACCATAATTTTTAAGTTGCGCTTCAGCAAATTTTCTTACTTGATCATAAGAAAATTTAATGTCATCTTTTGTTTTTTGATCAATACTATTTTTAATTTCTTCTATTTTTTCTTTTGAAACAATTATATCACCTTCATATTTATCAAATTTTTTTGTTAGTTCTTTACATCCTTCTTCTTTTTTTTTTTCTAAATCTTTTAAAAGATTTTCGACAATTTCTCTTGTTTTAGTATCGTCCGTTGATGAACTTTTGATAGCTTTTTTAATGTAAGTTATGGTCATAATTTTTTACTAAGTCTTTTATACTTTTATTTAAAAACTATCAATCCAAGGCAATAACAGCAGCTGCTATTGATGCCAATCTAGCGGGAGCTTCATCAGATCTACTGGTAATTACAACTGGAACTTTTCCTCCAACAACAACACCTGCAGCGCATGCTCCCATAAAATAAATCATCATTTTGACCAATGCATTTCCCGCTTCAACACTTGGTACCAGTAATACATCTGCTTGACCGGCTACTGTGTTTTTTATTCCTTTTATAGCAGCTGATTTTTTTGAAATACTATTATCAAAAGCAAGTGGTCCAAAAACATCAGCATTTAAATTTCCCTTTTTTGCTTGTTCAGTAATTTCTTTTGCATCTAAAGAACTTTGTACACTATCTAAAACCTCTTCAGTCGCTGACAACACAGCTACTTTTGGTCTATTAATTCCAATTCTATTAGAGAAGTTAATTACATTTTTAAGTATATGCATTTTTGTTTTTAGGCTAGGCAAAACATTTAAAGCTCCATCGGTAATAATTAGAGGGCTATCTTCCTTATCAAGGGTCATATGCCATATGTGACTTAATCTTGTTTTGCCAAGTAAGTTATATTCCCTTTTTAAAACTTCCTTCATTAAAACATCTGTGTGAATATGTCCTTTTACAATTATCTTAATTTTACTTTTTGAAGCTAGTTGAGCTGCGACTTTTGCTGTTTTATTTTCATCTGGCTCATGAACTATTGTATATTTTGAAATATCCCATTTTAGATCATCAGCACATTTTTTAATTTCATTTTTATCACCTATAAATACAGGAATAACTAAATTTTCATTTACAGCATCCATTACTGAATGCATAGGCAATGGTTTTCCAGCATTAACAATACCTACAGCCACACCTTTCTTTTTAAGAGCAACATTTAATAGATTATTTGGACAAACAATTTCTTTATTTGATAACATTTAATTTTTTTATGCCTTCCAATATATTTTTAGGTATTACAATACCTTTTTTTAAATTTCTTTTGTATCTAGAGTTTATACCTTGACCAGGATATAAAATTTCCTTAACGCCATTAATTTTTGGAAGTTTTTTAATAATTCTAATATTTTCTTTAATTCTTTTAATATAATTTTTTCCTACAAATAAATTTGGTTTTAAAACTAAAAATAAATGGCCGACATTTTGTGGACCACTAAAATCATCAAATGGATCTTTTACTTTTCCTGCATGACTTGCTCCTGTTAAAACACCACTCATTATATCAACCATCCAAGCTAACCCAGAACCTCTAAAACCAGCAATGGGTAACTGAACTCCTTTCAAAGCTTTTTTTGCATCTGTAGTTGGTTTGCCAAATTTGTCTAATGCTACACCTAAAGGAATTTTGTGTCCTAATTTTGCAGCTACTCTTATTTTTCCTCTATTAATTATAGAAACCGAAGTATCTAGTATAAAAGGAACTTTGTTACCTGTTGGTGCCCCAAAACAAATTGGATTTGTGCCAAACAAACTTTTTTTAGCCCCATAAGGAGCGATTGCTGGAGGTGCATTAGTAAAACACCAAACCATTAAGTTTTTTTTTACTGCTTGTTCAGCATAAAAACTAGATAGTCCATAATGTCCACTATTCTTTATAGCAACTAATCCAATACCAGTTTTTTTTGCATTTTTAATTGCAACTTTAATCCCAATATCAGCAGCAACAAAACCAATACTGTTGTTTGCATCAATATGAGAAATAGATTGTGATATTTTTTTTATTTTTATTTTTGGATTTGGATTAATTATTTTTCTATCAAGTCTTTCACAATACATTTTTAGCCTTGCAAGACCATGTGAAGGAGCACCAAATAATTCTGCTTTAATTAAATATTCAGCACTAATTTTTGCGTGTCTATTGCTTAAATTAAAATTTTTAAAAATAGTTTTGATTAATTTTTTAATTTTTAAATGGTTCACAATTTATTTCTAAAGTTTAATTTTAACTTAATAACAAAAAAAGTTTATACAACCATAAGTTTATTTTTTTTATTTTATTTCTTGAAATAATAAATAAAAATTTGGCAAACGACTTATCTAACGTAATGTTTGGGCGAATACTCTTATATCGTTAACTAATAATTCTGGTTGTTCTAATGCTGCAAAGTGTCCGCCGTTTGGCATTTTAGTCCAATGCTTTATATTAAAAATTCTCTCAACATATGATCTTGGAGGCCACTCTGACATTTCTTTAGGAAATATTGCTACTCCTGTAGGTACTTCAATTCGATGGAAATCTTTTGGAAAAAAACGACCACCTTCTTCACGTCTACCAAAATATATCCACGAAGAAGTATTAAAAGTATTCGACACTAGATAAACCATAATATTTGCTAACAATATATCTTTTGAATAAACACTTTCTATATTATTATTTTTTATATCTGACCAAGAATAAAATTTTTCTAATATCCATGCAGCAACACCAACTGGACTATCCATCATAGCGTAACTTAATGTTTGTGGTTTAGTTGCTTGTTGTGTTCTGTAACCTTCTTGCATTATTTGATCTTTTGTAAATCTTTCTTCCCAATTTTTTTCTTCTTTAGTTTGTGGACCATCTGGATGACGCATAGTTAAACAATTTAAATGTATGCCACTACAAAATTTTGAGTGATCATAACCAAGCCAATTTGAAATAGTTGCTCCCCAATCCCCACCTTGTGACAAATAATTTTTATAACCAAGATTTTTAGTCATTAATTTGTTAAAAATTTCAGCCATTTTTCTTGGTCCTATAGGGTGTGAAGGGCAACCTGAAAATCCAAAACCAGGTAAAGAAGGAACAATAACATCAAAAGCATCTTCCTCTTTTCCACCAAATCTTTCTGGGTGAGCAAGTTTTTCTATTATATGAAGAAACTCTACTATGCTTCCAGGCCATCCATGCAAAATAAGTAAAGGCATTGGATTTGATCCACTGCCTTTTTCTTTAATAAAATGAATATCTATATCATCTACATTAGTGACAAAATTTGAAAACTTATTTATTTCTGCTTCTTGCTTCTTCCAGTCGAAATTACTAATCCAATATTTTGAAAATTCCTTCATATAATTAAGGTTAGATCCATATTCCCAACCGTCTAAATTAGGTATTTCTTTCCAAGGGTAGTTTTTTATCTTGTTATATATTTCTTCAAGCGTGCTATCAGGCACACTTACTGTAAATGGTTTGATCATTATTTTTAGTTATGGCTAATCCAAATAGTTTTTGTCTGTAGATATTGATTTAATGCTTCTGTTCCTTGGTCTCTGCTCAATGATCCAGATTGTTTATATCCACCAAATGGTGTTTTAATATCACCTTCTGAAAAAGTATTAATTGAGACAGTTCCACATGGTAAATTTTTAGCTATATGAAAAGCTTTATTAATATCTTGAGTAAACACACTTGCATGTAATCCATACTTAGAATTTTTAGCTATTTTTAAAGCTTCTTCCGTATCATTTGCTGTGAGCACTCCAAGAACAGGACCAAAAATTTCATCTTGAGCAATTGTCATATTTTCTTTCACATTATCGAAAAGGGTAGGTTTAGCAAAAAAACCTTTTTGATTAGTGTCTGAAACTCCCCCATGTAAAATTGAAGCACCCTCATCAATACCTTTTTGAATATAGCTATCAACCTTAGCTAAATGTGTTTTAGATATCATTGATCCCATATTTGTTTCTGTATCTAATGGATCGCCAACTTTAATATTTTTTATTCTTTTTAAAACTTTATCTAAAAACTCATCTTTTACTTTACTATGAATAATCTGGCGCATATTTGCAGAACAGTTTTGACCACCATTCCAAAAAGCTGAGTTGATAGCATTATCTATTAAAGTATCATTTATTTTTGCATCT
>JYMV01043255.1_pt1 | contig 10864 bp, 6 predicted proteins | sample 338911 | NCBI WGS metagenome assembly JYMV01 (sample SAMN03354496, study PRJNA234377) | hydrothermal vent metagenome | biome: Deep sea; feature: Hydrothermal plumes at the Eastern Lau Spreading Center, Western Pacific Ocean; material: Seawater | place: Tonga | collected 2009 | depth 2000 m m
TCCTCGTGAAGAAGACGGTGCTTTATTTTATATTCCTCTTGTATTTTCCTCCATTTAACTAAATTATTTGGCTCTCCAATCTTTCGATTTTAAGCGTCTGAATATGAATTGCACAACATAGTTATATGTTAAGAAGTAGTTACCTGATATTTGATCTGATTTAGATTTTTGGTGATTAACGCCACTTTCAGCTATATTTCAGCTATATCATTGCGACCAATTTTAGTGGTGGAAGAAGCCGGAGTATCCGGAGAGAACCACCGACCATGGGCATGTAGCTGGTAAACTTTATCACTTGCGGCTGCGATTCGAGTGCACCGTTTTCGTGATTTGCAAAGCCGGGAGCAAACCCACGCTGTATTGGCGATAGGCTTGTGTGAGGTGCTAGGTAATCCAACTACCTAACTCATTGAGCCACCCGGACCCTTGTTACCCGATATGACCCGAGACAATAAGTTGTTGTTTATTACTGGATCGTCATATAAAATGTAAGATAATAAAATTCGGACAAAGGTCAAAAGCAAAATATATATGTAAATTGTGAAGCACGAATGACGGTTCAAGTAATGAATTGCAGTAAAACATGCCTGTTCTACATATCTGTTTCTTGTGTAGGAATTAACTGATCTTGTTCAGAGGAATGTTTGGACTAGTTTGATCTCGCCACTTTATTTTTATTGAAGTACCTGAACCAAACCAGGAAAGTGAGCGGGCATGTATACGTTTTATAGGTGTACTTCTTTCTACCATTTTTCGATCGGAATTTGGAATTTCTTGTTCAAAAACAAAGAAAATCAGTAGTGGCAATATAATATTATTCTGTATGTTATAATATGGGGAGGGCCCGGATGGCTCAATGAGTTAGATAGTTGGATTACCTATCAATTCATACAAGTCTATCACCAATACGGCGTGGGTTCGCGCCCAGCTTTGTAGATTACACAAAGGGTGCACTCGACTCGCAGCCCAAGTGATAAAGTTTACCAGTTGCTTGCCCATGGTCGGTGGTTATCTCCGTGTACTCCGGCTTCTTCCACCTCTAAAGCTGGTCGCCATGATATAGCTGAAATATTGCTGAAAGTGGCGTTAAGCACATAGGTTAGGGTAATGGTGTTAAGCGCCACTTTTAACGATACTTCAGATATATCGTGGTGGTTAGTTTTACTAGTGGAAGTAATCGGAGTACCAGGAGAAACTCATCGACTGTTACCAAGTCACTGACATAATGTTGTATCGAGTAAGGCCTCACCATGACCAGGATTCGAACTCGCAACTCCCAACTACCATACAATCACGACCATGATGGCCCCTTTGACAATATAATACAACATACAAATGTAATTAGTAAAATAAATTCTCATGTTTTTCTCCTGTTTTATCGGTCATCTGGTCCACTGTGGGGATTAGATTCTTTTGTTCTGGTTTTTATTTCACGTTTATTATACCACTGTTTATGGTCATTTAAATTGTTGTTCCCATTAACGGCATCAGCAGCATATGGTACGTTAATGTGAATAAATATTTATTGTGTCTCGAGTCTGGACAAGAAAACAGGTTCATAAATTTAATGCATTTATGTTGTGACTGATTCCACACTCACTAGAAAGAAAACATGTCATCCTATAAATTTATATTGATCGAATGGTTAATAGTTGTATGATGTCATGTAATTAGTATTTCATTCATGTGATCAGTATTTCAGTCATGTGATCAGTATTTCAGTCATGTGGTCAGTATTTCAGTCATGTGATCAGTATTTGAGTCATGTGATCAGTATTTCAGTCATGTGGTTAGTATTTCGATGTGGCGTGGTCTTACGCACAAAGATTTTGATTACCATCAGTAAAGTGATGGTGGTGGACATTGCATGTACATTCTGCAGGAGCATTGTGCTAACAATACCATATGAATACTAAAATGCTGTTCAATTGGAGCAGCTACCTGTACATCTTGTGCATATTGCATTGTGCAGATTATTCCCCAAGCACGAGACACCGAGCTATATTACGTCAGTAGGGTTAATGTATTTGATTCCTCCTGTGTAACCAGCGGTGAAACTACGTCACTATACAATAGTTCAATTGACGGGAATCGAACTCACAACTTTAGAAGTCATAGGAAAGGTATAAAGATCCCAAAGAGGAAACCAGAAACAGTGTAATTCGTCCACGGACAGACACTACAATGGCCATGAGAAAGGGAACAAGATAATGGTCAACAAAATGCTACATTGGAAATTAAAGTTCGACCAGCGCAAGCCCCACTAGTGCGAACCGTACATGTCATGTTACCCTGATTTAAAATATGGTGATCATTCATGAATGTTGGAAGGACGGGATTGTTATTATTACAAACGGAACATATCTGTAGTCATAGGTGACGCTGATATCTCCACATCAATTTACCAAGCTACGATAGCGGCAGTAAAGCTTTCGAAGTTAAGCCTTGATTCAGTAACCACCTTGTCATAGGTCCTAATTGCATAAACACATATAGATTTTAATCCATCTATCATTAAATCGGGACCATCGTGGTCGTAATGGTATGGTAGCTGGATTTACAACTACCTATGTAACCACGACATTTGTGTGTTCGAATCCCGCTCATTATGTCTTCAAGTTTGTCAGTGACTAGCGGCAGATCCGTGGTTTCTCCGGGTATTCCGGTTTCCTCCACCAAAAAAACTGGCCACAAGGATATAGCTAAAATATTGTTGAAAATGGCGTTAAATACCATAGCTTTAACCCATTATGTGATCGCAGCCAAGGTATACCCTCAAAGTCGTGGAATCATTGACATAAAAAATATAAAGAATTCAAGAAGACGATAAAATATCTATGTTAACATTTTATCTCTCAAAATTAATTCTACCCTATTTCTTGAATATTCTCTATTAAATCTGTCTGGTATCCATCTGCTATCTGAACGTTTCATAGCGTTCAACAAACACTAGTCAACTTCACTCCACATATTCTCAACTTTTCCTGTTAATATTGAAATCAAAATATTAATGTAAGCCATATCAACACGATATCTTACATTATTAGTAAGAAAGGCTATAAGACTGTATTGTTGTGTCTGTGACAATAGCATATTACTAAAGTTCACTGAGTGAAATTACAATGCAAAATATGATATTTCATCTCTTTTTATCATGATTTTGTGATAAACTAATTCTTTTTATATTACATTTCTTGTTGTTGTATTCAGAGGAGAATGTTTCGGAAGATACATTTTGTTTTCTATTTTGAAGCAAAAACGACTTTCGCATTTTATAATAATAGCTAACGCCTTATTCGTGTTTTCAATTCGTTTGCTGTCTTTAGAGAAGAAATTCCTTCGTTCCAACGTTAGCGTAGGAAATGTTTAATGATACCAAAGGGGTAATCAGAAACTGTGTAATTCGACGAAGGACAGACAACGAACAAGAAGAAAAAAAGACAACGGTTGACATAATTCTACATAGAAAACTAAATATTGACAAACACAAGCCTCACTAGTGTCACCCGTACAAAGTCATAGTTCACACAGAAATACACACAATACACAAGCCTCACTAGTGTCACCCGTACAAAGTCATAGTTCACACAGAAATACACACAATACACACACGTGAATTGGAGAAAATATGATTTTTTTGGCGTATAATCGTGATTTTTCACACGAAATACTCCAACAATTTTTGCGCCTCCCTCCGCTCGGCCCAATTTTTTTAAGTGCGTCCCCCCTAACTTGCAATCCTGGATCCGCCCCTGGTTAGTATGCTCGCATCGAGTGTGGTAGATCGTGGGTTCGAGCACCGATCGGGTCAAACAAATAACTATAAAATTGTTTTTTGTTGCTTTTCCGCTAAGCATGCAACATTAAGGAATCAGGATGATGTGTCCGAGTGAGGAGACACGTCTATCACTCATTGTATAAGGTTAATTAGTAAAACATCATGGGGTGTAGGTAATTCTAATGATATTTATTTAACTTTCAGCTGATTCGCAAACACAACATAATCTAATCGAGCTATAAGTAATTACAGGGAATAGCCTCGTCTATTTTCCGAGTCAATATATTATCAAGGAAAATAATTGCAAGATAATGCCTGAATCACGGTAAATTACACTTTTCTAGTAATGATCTTGTCACAAAAGCAACATTGTACATTCACTATTTCTTGGACTGAAAGAGATTATTCAATGGAGTCAGTGACAACATTAGTTATTTTGTTATTTAGTAAGATGTGTAAGCATGGATACCGATCCCACAAAATTAGTTTATCTCCGCCACTTTTTATTGAAGTGCCTGTACCAAGCCAAGAAAGTGGGCGCTCATGTATATGTGTGTGTACGGGGTATCGATACTGTCTCTTTTTCTACGATTTTTCGATTGAATTTGTAACAGCTGCGACAGTGTGGATGTTTTTTTTTATTTTGATGGACGTCCCACATGACCAATTATTGTAAGTTATGGATAAGTGTAAGCTTAATAACATTCCATGATGAATAGACTAATATTGATGTCTTCTGAAATCAAGAAGACTTCTCTTCACTGTCGATCAAAGAATAATTTTCCATCGAACATGCATATTATAATGGATAGCACATATTGACTATATGAGTAGCATGGCTGGTGTCTTATAAGAGGTGGGAACCAGCGGCAGATCCAAGATTTCATGTTAGGGGGCGCACTTAAAAAAAAATTGCGCCGAGCGAAGGGAGGCGCGAAAAATTTGGGGGTATTTCGGGTGAATAATAACGATTTTACGTCAAAAAATCATATTTTTCCCAATTGCGGAGGTAGGCGCGAACATTTTTGGGGTATTTCGTGTGAAAAATCACGATTTTACGCCAAAAAATCATATTTTTTCCATTTTAGGGGGGGGGGGCGCACCGGGTACCCCCTGGATCCGCCCTGGGAACTGCTTACCCTTCGAGGGTGTCTGGGTTCACTCCTGTCTTTGGAAGATTCCATGTTGCTCATCTTTTGAGTTTTCTGTGTTGTGTTGTATTTATTGTCTTCATCGTGTGTCTTGTGTACCCAAAGGTTCCCAGTTTCTCTAGATTGTCCTTTCTTAATTGCACCTTCGGTTTTCTCTAACGTTTATATAGGAAGATCAATATTAGACAACAGTGTCGACATGGGATGGACCGGAAATTCAATTGCTGTTTTCTGTGTATCAGATATATTCATCTGTCAACAAACGATAATTCAATGTGGTACTGTGGTATGCCTATTGATGGCTGTTTTGCATTGTCACAGCTCCAGGTTTTTATTAATTTATATAATTATGAAAGAAATGTGTCTATTTTCACACAAAGAGTTGGAAAAATTCAAATTATCTCTGGAAACATTAGTTTCAGGGAATTTATGGGGGGTATATATATAAATATACAAATAAAGGTGAAGATAAGAAAAAACTAGATATCAAATTTAGTGCACATGATGCATTTCTGGAAACAGTTGTTTGCATGTCTTATTTATATTATTTGTGTTGGTTCGCGCGTAGTGGTGTCCGACACGTGTTGTGTTGTGTTTTTCATCGTCTTGTCTGCCCTGTGTTTCCGGTTTCTTTGGATTGTCCATTTTTGGTTGACCCTTCGATGTTCTCTAACGTTTTTTTTTAATAATAACTGCATGATACAGAAACATTATATTTCTAAATTGCTGCAATATTTATGGGTCATACAACACAAGATAATTTTGATCACGACTTCCGTAAATGATCTATCGGTTATCGCGGTACCACGGAAATACTTATTGGAATGAGTGCAAAAATGGAATTGACCGAATTTTTGTAACTATCTTTCATTTCACACTTCATTGTCGGAAATAGCTAATTTCTATTGAACCATGTGTAACTCTGTAATTATTAGACAGAAAGTATGGCCAGTTCTATAAATGGCTGACTACCTGACATCACATTGACGTAAAAGGCTATCTTTGTAACAACTGGATAAAAATCCCACCAACGCCTGACGTATAATAACTTATTTGTATAAATAAAGGTGTTGCTCATGCATGTAATTACTGTGGTCCGCAGATTCAATTTACGACACTTCGATTTTTCGTTAAGAAATAACTTCACGTGTTCTGTAGAAGGTGAATATTGCTGTAGTAAACGCTGGATTGGAAATAAATATATACTAATACATCTTGCTAAAAGTGGATCATTGTTCAATGTGATGTTATTCCATAGATGGTTACTCCTGAGTTCACCACCCCCACCCCCCGATTTTTAGAGGGAGGGGTTCGTGTTACTCGATCTTTAGTTTTATGTGTATGTTTTGTCCTTTTTCATTTGGCCATTGTGTTGTCTGTTCTCCTTCAATTTGCGGATTCTGATTACCCCTTTGGTATCCTCAACCTCTTTTAATTCCTGAAACGTGCCGTCCGCACTGAATTGAATATCTACGTTTTTATTAAATATCCATTCTTATAATCATAATCCGGTACAATCAATTAAGTACTTACATACATTTATCTGTTAAATTTTTTTTTTTTATTTCCGATATTTTTATATACAAAGTAATAAAGATAGGTTCTCCTTTTGTTACTAATAGAGTACGATGTTTCTCAGAGATTTTCATATTTTAATCTATTTCGATAGCTCAAATGTAAAAGCTCTCAGTTAATGATCTCGTTAAAAAAGAGTTTAAAGATACCAGAATCCGTAAATCGAAGGAAAGACAACACAATGACCAAAAGAAAAGATACAAAAACGATCAATAAAACATACACAGAAAACTAAAGATCGAGTAACGCGAACTACGCAAAAACCCGGGGGATCCCGGGAAGGGTAGGCAGTTACTGTTCCACTAGTGGTACCCGTCGTGTTAATCTAGTTACAAACCCGGTTATAAGTCATGAATGAGGAAAGGACCGGGATGTGCTTACGACAAGTGCAACATATACGTGGTCATTTGTGAACTTGAAAATTTAATTATCTCGAATGGAGGAATACCGTAATTCTGCTACAGAAGAAGAATATGTTTCTCCTATGACTAAACCATCAAACCTATTTTAAAAGAAATTGGCGGGTAGTAACACGGCGGATGCCACTAGTGGAGCAGGAACTGCTTACTCTTCAGGAACACCCCAGATTACCTCGGCTTTTAGTGGGGTTCGTGTTGCTCGATCTTTAGCTTTCTGTGTAGTAGTGTATTGTAGATCGTTTTTTGTCCCTTTGTCCTTTTTCTTTTGGCCATTGTCTTGTCTGTCCTTCTTCGATTTATGGATTTCCATTACCCCTTTGGTATCTTTAAACTCTTTCTATGAAGAACTTTAATTACCATATTAATTAAAATGTTTAATAATCTGGTTAATCACGTTAATAACAGGAGCAAATTATGTACCAACAGACGGATATCTGTTAAGAAACGAAATTGTTATTACTTAAACTTGTTTTATATACAAAGTGATAAATATTAATTAGTATGTATAAAACAGGTTGTTCTGTGATTTATATTAATCCTCACGTGTAGCAAATTAATCACCTCTATCGTGGCTACCAGACTTAGTTGGGGAGGAAACATCTACCATGTGTCACGTGTAGCAATTATTCACCTCTATCGTGGCTACCAGACTTAGTTGTGGAGGAAACATCGACCGTGTGTAGGTGTTAGAACATTTTAACATATGATTTATTTTTTTATCTTTGGCGTTTTAACGCCACTTTCAGCAATATTTCAGCTATATCATGTCGACCAGTTTTAGTAGTGGAAGAAGCCGGAGTACCCGGAGAGAACCACCGACCATGGGCAAGCAACTGGTAAACTTTATCACTTACGGTTGCGAGTCGAGTGCACCCTTTTTGTAATTTACAAAGCCGGGCGTCAACCCACGCCGTATTGGTGATAGGCTTGTATGAGTTGTTAGGTCATTGAGCCGCCCGGTCCCTTCTTAACATATCAGACAGGCACGTGTATAGGAACCGGAACTAACGTCGGTGGTGTTACATCACTTGAAACGTTCGACATTACAACATACAAGTAAACCATTCCACAATGAAAGATGCGCCATTTATATATGTTTATATAATTTGTATTTGTTTACGTCCTATCTTGATCATTTAGTAAAATAAGGTAATATCCAAGGAAACTAAATTAACGCGGAAATGGTATGTTCCAATCAGTTTCATCATCACTAACATGTTCGTTATTACAATGATGTCCTTACATTATTCATGACATACCACCAGATGTGTCACCAGTGGAACTGGAACTGGTTCACTGTCCGCAGCACCTGGGGTCATCTCAGTTCTTTTTTTTTGTCTTGTTCAATCTTTTGTTTCTTGTAATATTGTTTTGTAGATCATTGTTTGTCTTATTTTCCTTTTAACCGCTGCATTGTTTGTTCCTCGAATTACAGCCTCTGCTTGAAACCTCTTTGATATTCTCAAAACTATTCTTACATAGGAAATCGGTATCCACGGTAATGCTCTGATTAATCACTATACGATAATTAATGAAAATTAATGTACTAAATAACCCATGTTAGAATAATGATTCCATTATAAATATTGTGTGACATTTGATCCAATGCACCAACTGAAATGTTCTCTAATAAGAAACTAATATCCGTCTTAGCTATGTTATTAATGCCAAATGTAACCTTAATTGAAACCTTTTTAAGAACAATGAAAACGGAAATTTCAGATCCCTCTTGACAAGAGTGACATATGTATCTAATCTAGAAAGGATGAACTAGTGCATATGCTTGCTTGTTTGGTTGGTTAAAATTAAATCAGTCAACAGCACTAAAGATGCCTTGATGGCCGAGACAACACGGAAATGAGTACATCGTGTATGGAGACTGTCAGGCTCTCTGTATGTAGACAATGTGCAGCATGTCTTATAAACTGCTTAATGTACAGTTTCCAAGTCTATCCATTATATACATTTTTTATTCTACGGGTGTGGGGTGGGTGAATGGGTGGGTATGGTCTTTTAGCGGAAATTAATACTTGTATATGTATACTCATTACAGTACATGTACCTCCTTTGTACCAAGCATTATGCATTGTTCTCGTTCGGAATATAGCTGGAATAAAGCACTTTTACATTACAAAAAAAGTATCTGGTTTGAACATTTTCGACTTTGAGCGTACATTATGAAGGTTATTCCAGAAACGTATCGTACATGCGCATTAAATTTTAATATCCACATTTTAATTTCAAATACATCTTAATATAGCATTGACATTGTTATTTCTTGTTGCGTTTAATATCAGCTGAGTGAGCATTTACATTATTTCTTACCATAACTCTGTTTCATTGTAGTTCATTTCGTGTGTCTTGAAACCAGTACAGTCGAGTAAAGTTATACAAATATTCGGTTTATTAGACATGTCAAACGCTAGTACGAAGTTTATTTTTTGATTATTAAGTTGATAAAGGTTAGCTACCAGTAAATACCAGTCTTTACAAAACATTTAAACATGTTTATGTTCAGTTCAATAAACAATTATCTCAATTTGAATAAATATAAATCTCACCAGATGCGACCTAGTTATCTATGCTAAATATTTCCTGTTGTCAAGAAAGAATACATTTTTAATGAGACATATGATAGAGCACATGTATGAAGATACCAAAGAGGTAGTCTGAAGACGGTTATCGATTTGATTTGATTTATTGTGTTTAATGCCACTTCTTTCAGCAATATTTCAGCTATATCATGTCGACCAGTTGTAGTGGTGGAAGAAGCCAGAGTACCCGAAGAGAACCATCGATCATTGGCAAGCAACTGATAAACTTTATCACTTGCCGCTGCGTGTCGAGTGCACCTTTTGAAATTTACAAAGCCGGGCGCGAACCCACGCCGTATTGGTGATAGGCTTCAATGAATTGTTAGGTTAATCCAACTACCTAACTCATTGGGCAACCCGGGCCCCTACGTTTATTGAAGATGGACAGACAATACAATGTCTAAAAGAAGAAAAGGATACAAAGACAAGCAATGGTTCACAAAGCAGAAAACACAAATGATTAAGAAATAGGAACTCAACTATAACTGGGAATTAACTGTTACGGAGGGATAATATAGTTCCTGTTCTACTAATGACACCCATGGTTTTACTTTTATCCAATGACAAGTCATAAAAGAGAAAAGAAGGACGGGGTTGTGACTATGACAAACGGAACAGACCCGTGGTCATCTCTGAACCGATATTCGTAACGATTAATACAGAACATAAAACAGCATTTCATAAAAACATGGTCATGATCGTATGGTAGTTGGATTTACAACTACCTATGCAATTAGTTTCTATCACCACTAATGCTTTGAGTTCAAATTCCGTTCATGGCGAGGTGTACTCGATACAACATTATATGATAAAGTTTGCAGGTGACTTGCTGCAGGTCGGTGGTTCGGGTTCTTCCGCCAATAAAACTGACTGCCACGATATAACAGAAATATTGTTGAAAGTGGCGTTAAACACCATAACCCTAACCTATTCCAACGGATAATACCGCTGTCACCAAGGGTATTATATGGTCAGTACCCGGTGTATAAGCAATGACGTAGTTTGTTGGATATATTTACCGGAAATTACATAATTATTATTTAAACCTAAAATGATCCTTCCTCAGGCATGAATGACCTTGACCAAATTTTGAAACTGTTTCTTGCTCTTACGGATTCAATTTAATTTATATTGGATTTCTAATCTTTTGACCTTGAGCGTACCTGATGAAGGTATTTCCAAAGAAAAACGCGTTTGTGTGCACTAAGATATGGTATAAATTATATTCTTCGAAGAGGAAATTGATGCAGTAGATAATCGGTCAAGGTCATTCATGCCTGAGGAAGGATCATTTTAGGTTTAAATAATAATTATGTAATTTCCGGTAAATATATCCAACAAACTACG
>JYMV01034367.1_pt1 | contig 10862 bp, 10 predicted proteins | sample 338911 | NCBI WGS metagenome assembly JYMV01 (sample SAMN03354496, study PRJNA234377) | hydrothermal vent metagenome | biome: Deep sea; feature: Hydrothermal plumes at the Eastern Lau Spreading Center, Western Pacific Ocean; material: Seawater | place: Tonga | collected 2009 | depth 2000 m m
GGGGATTTGCCCTCATAACTGGCATTGGGATCCTCACCCTCGGCTTTTAAATAATCCGGATAATCCATAGTCCTTCACCCGGTATAAAAACTGCACTCCGCCCTGACCGCTGGGATCGGTACGGGTTAAAAATAAATTGTCTTGAATAAGCATGTTAAATCTCGTAATTTATGGGTTTTTTGTCAAAACTTGTGTAAATTGGATATTGAGCAATTTGTAATATAACTCAATCTAGTGTCCTAATCCATTTATGTTGTTCTCATCTTACTGATTATGCAACCTATTCAAATAAACAATCCTGCAGAGATAGAAGCTTTTTTAAGTAAAATTGAGCTGAAGGGAAAAGGTTTCACCACCGACTGCCTTCTCATGGATGTCTTTGAAGCGGGCCTGGATTATCCGGATTATTTAAAAGCCGAGGGTGAGGATCCCAATGCCAGTTATGAGGGCAAATCCCCGGCTTGGGCCAAATACCATATGCGCCAGGGAAAACGGGTTTTTATGGTTTATGGGGAACCTGGCAAAGACCGACGGACTCATTTCTCTGAAACTCCTTAACCTTAAAATGCATCTGAATAGCTAAAAAGAGAACTTGTTCAAAACCCAATCACTTTTTGAGTCGTTTATTATGCAATTTGATAAAGAAACACAAACCCGAATATTAAGGGTTGCCTCCGACCGGCATCAGGGCCTGGATATTGAAGAACTCGATGAACGTATTGCGTATGTCATGGATCTTCATCCCGAGTTCGATGAAATCTGGAAAATGGGCGAGATGGCCGCCTATCCTCAGGAGATCAATGGCCAGATTGTCAGCCCTTTTGTGCATACGGTCCTGCATACCATCGTCGATAGCCAAATTAGAACCGAGCAACCTGAGTTTGTTGTCAAGACTTTCAATAAGCTGCGTGAACAGGGGATGGAAGAGCATGAGGTCCTGCATGCCATCATTGCTGTTTATGCGGATTTGCATTTTTCCAGTTTCCGGCAGGGAAATCAGTTCGATCAATTGGATTATGAAAGCCGACTGGGTTATCTCTCTTATGAAGATGCGGAAGAAAACGATACAAAAGAAAAATAATCCGGCGAGCCGCCGGTAGTCTGGAGTAAGTTACCAGCGGAGGTTCTCCGCTAGAGGGCTTTTTGCAGGGTCTTTCCTAGATCGGCAGGACTTTTTACCACTTTGATTCCGCACCGCTTCATGATCTTCATTTTTTCCTCAGCGGTTCCCTGGCCTCCGGAGATGATGGCTCCGGCATGTCCCATGCGTCGGCCTGGAGGTGCAGTCTGACCGGCAATGAATCCGACCACCGGTTTGGTAACGTGTTTTTTAATGTAGTAGGCCGCTTCATCTTCGGCGGTTCCGCCGATTTCGCCGATCATGCAAATAGCTTTGGTGCCCCGGTCTCTCTGGAACAGTTTCAGGACATCGATGAACCGCGTGCCGATGATGGGGTCGCCGCCAATTCCCACACAGGTGGACTGGCCGATTCCCAGCTTGGTCAACTGGCCCACGGCTTCATAGGTCAGGGTTCCACTGCGGGAAATGATGCCGACATTGCCCTTTTTATGGATATGAGCGGGCATGATTCCGATCTTCGCTTTACCCGGAGAAATGACACCCGGGCAATTAGGCCCGACTAACCGGCTTTCTGTGCCTTGTAGATATTTATAGACATCCACCATATCGCTGACGGGAATTCCCTCGGTGATGCAAATGATCAACTCAATACCGGCATCCGCCGCCTCTAAAATCGCATCGGCGGCAAAGGGAGGGGGAACAAAGACCATGGTTGTGTTCGCCTTGGTTTTGACTACTGCGTCTCGCACGGTATTGAAGACGGGTACGTTTCCCAAAACTTTTTGTCCGCCTTTACCAGGGGTCACGCCCCCCACAACCCGGGTTCCATATTTCATGGATTGTTCAGTGTGGTACATGCCCTCCCGGCCGGTGATGCCCTGGGTTATCAGTCTTGTCTTTTCATCAACGAGAATGCTCATTTTATCGCTTTGACCACTTTTTGGGCTCCGTCCTTCATTCCATTTCCGATGGCGAAGTTCATGCCGGAGTCTTTAAGAATTTGATGTCCTTGTTCCATATTGGTGCCTTCCATCCGCACCACAATGGGAATTTTGATATGGAGCTTTTTGGTTGCGGCGACTACCCCTCGGGCAAGAATGTCACAGCGAAGAATGCCGCCGAAGATATTAATAAATATTCCCTTAACAGATGGATCAGAAATGATGATGCGGAAACCGTTTTCAATCATCTCCTCATCGGCTCCGCCCCCGACATCAAGAAAATTAGCCGGTTCTCCGCCGGATAATTTAATGATATCCATTGTTGCCATTGCCAAGCCGGCTCCGTTAACCATGCAGCCAATATTTCCATCAAGCTTGATGTAGTTCAGATTGAATTTGCTGGCTTCCACTTCTGTGGGATCTTCTTCATCCAGGTCCCGGCATTCCTGGGTGTCTTTATGGCGGTACATTGCGTTGTCGTCTATGTCGACCTTCGCGTCCAAGGCCAGAACCCGCTCGTCAGAGGTAATGACAAGAGGGTTGATTTCCAGCATGGAGCAGTCTTCTTTAACAAAAGTCTCATAGAGATTGATGATAAAGGGAACAATTTTCTTTAAGGCATCTCCCTTAACGTTGAGGGCGAACGCTATTTTACGAGCCAGGTAAGGTTGAACACCGATTATTGGGTCCACCGTTTCCTTAAAGATTTTTTCCGGAGTGTCTGCGGCGACTTTTTCAATATCCATTCCTCCCGATTCGCTGGCCATGATGAGGACCTGGCTGGTTTGCCGGTCTAGCAGAATACCCATATACAACTCTTTGGCTATGGACATGCCTTCCTCGATCAGCACTTTTTTAACCAGTCGGCCTTCGGGGCCGGTTTGGGGGGTGACGAGAGTCATGCCCAGAATATCGCCAGCATACTTTTCAGCTTCCGGTGGACTTTTTGCCAGTTTGACGCCGCCGCCTTTTCCTCGTCCTCCCGCATGAATCTGGGCCTTGACCACCACGACATCGGTGCCAAGCTTTTTAGCGGCTTCAGCGGCTTCTGATTTTTTGGTAATCAGGATTCCGTTAGGCACAGGAACATTATATTTCCTTAATATCTCTTTGGCTTGATACTCGTGAATCTTCATGGATATTTTTTGAATTATTGGGAGAAAAGGAATCCAACTTTTAACATAAAAAAGCAGATTGTCAAAAGATTATTCCTATAAATTTCAAAAATCGGGGTTTATTAGGGGAAGGGGAGAATTAAGAAAACTTCAACACTTTGATGAGATATTTTTAGGAGGCTGGTATCCGCCTTGTCCGGTATTGGTGGATGCGTGGAACAATTGTTCCCATGCTTCGCCAAGTGGGCTTAGTATCTTGATAACGGTTTCCAGGGCTTTCCGGTCGGCCTTGATATTCGCCCGTGTCAACTGGCTGAGCATAAATTGATATAAAGATTCCAAGCGCTGGGCTACTTCTCCCCCTTTTTTTAAATCCAGAGCCACTGAGAGTTCGTTAATGATATCGTGCGTTTTGTTGATATATTTTCCCTGACCGGCGATATCGCCCTTCTCAATGCTTTGCAGGGCCATTGTGGCAAATTTGATGGCCGCTTCATACATCATGAGAATGAGGCGACCTTGGCTGGAGGTTGAGATCTCGTTTTTGCGATATTGATTGTGATATCTTGATGGAACCATTCTATTTTATTTCCTGGGTTTCTCGGCTTACTATTTGTTAATTATTTCCGCTGAATAAGGCTCTAATGCCATCAATGGATTGCTCAAAGGCGTCTCTTTGGGAGTTTAGCCGGCCCAATAAAACTTCGAGATTGGTAAACTTTTCTCTCAGGTCTTCTTCAAACAATACCAACCGTTCTTCCAAATCGATAATCGTCTCGTCGTAGTCTGCAATGGTTTTTGTCGCGGTATCAATTTCCGCTTCCAGGGGACCTTCCAGAGAGGCATCGGTCAGGTTAATGAGAATACGATTGGTGATTTCGGCCACGCCAATGGATAACGTGATTGTTCCATAGCTGCCATCAGTGAGAGTGGAGATTCTAAAATTCAGGCCCTCCGCTTCTGTTCCGGCCGCTCCTGCAAAAAAGTTTCCCGATCCTGTCGCATCGACAAAGGTACTGGATCCGGATGTGGCTAATTGTGGCACTCCGTTGGAAACCTGGAGAGTGTAGCCCCCTGGTTGGGTAGCGTTTGTGAACCCGACAAAAGTCACCGCAGAACTAGAGGTACTGCCTTTACTGGAAAATAGTTCGCTGACGTTGCCAACATCTTCGGCCAAGGCATCGCTCAAATCCCCATCATCAATGGAAAGAGAGCCATCGCTTAATGTGCGAATTCCGATCTGTGAGAGATACAAAAAATCTCCGCTCACTCCCAATATTTCCTGACTGGCAGTTGCGCGCAGGGTATGTTGCAGGTACTGGATCGCAAAGTTGGCAAACAAAACACTCGTTTCCCCGGTGTCCGCATCTAAAGACAATACATCATTCAGGTGCAACATCAATTCGTTGAAGCCATCTACATAAGCCTGAATTTTTTCTTTGATCGTGTCGGTGTCGGAACTTAAGGTGATGGTTCCGGATCCGGCGGATTCTAAAGTGAGAATTGCCCCGGTTATGACATCGCTGACAACGTTCCCGGCTTTGGTGACAGCAACACCATCCAGGACAAAATTCGCGTTTTGAGCGGACTGGGTTTCAATGAAGTTGACGAGGTTTGTTGTTCCTGCGCCAAAAAGGAAACCGGTTACACCGATGGTTACATCATTATCTACACCTGATTTGGTGCCTGAAACCACCAAGCGTACCGGATTGCTACTACTGCCATCGTTTATAAAGCTGGCCTTAACATCCAGCCCTGAGTTATTGATAGCCAGACGCAAACCATCAAGACTGTTGTTGGAACTGTCGATAGTGATGGTGACGCTGGCGTCACCAACACCTATATTCAAATCTCCACTTGAAATGGTGGTGGAGGTAGAAGCAAAACCATCTGAAACAAGCTTTGTTTCCCGGGCCAGATTATTGACCGTTAAGGAAAAAGTCCCTGAAGTGGCTTGGCTACTCGTGCTTAAACTGACTACTGAGTTTGTATCGAGGGCGTTATTGTTGGAAAAATCCCCTTGGGTGGATAAAAATTTTGCTTCACTGTTCAGGGTAGTGATAATGCTTTTGAATGTTTGGAGTCGACCTTTCAAGTCCTGAAAACTCAGAAGTTTGGCATCTTCTAAAGACCGTTTGGCCTCAACAATATCAATCGGGGAACGCTGGAGGGCCACCAGGTTGTCGATAATGCCCCCGGTATCGAGGTTGGAATTGATTCCAAAAATTGCAGTTGTAGCCACTTGGCGGGACCTTTCTTGGGCAGTTAAATTCGGGGTTGCGCATGAATCCTATCTTTAGAATTATCGGCCTATAAAAATATAAACTTTAATCATTTTAAAAGCCTAAATTTCCAGGCAAAACAGAAGGATCTTTTGGTTAAAGATGCTGATTAAATGGGGTTTAACTCCTTTAAATCTATATATTTATAAAAAAGCGTTGATTTGGGGGGCGAAAATGCTAAGTTAAGGGCAATTTCCCATCAAAAGTTGTCAGGAATATGTCGGAACAACTAGGACTTTTTGGAGAAACAGAGGATCAGGAAGCCTCAAAACCTGTGAATGTGGTCGTGAGTCCCCGTGTGCAGTTTTTTGATCTTGAAACCAAGAAAAGCGCTGAAGAGGTGGGGGGATGGGGTAATATTCGTAAAATGGGCTTGGCTGTCGGAGTGGTTTGGGACAGCCTGGACCGGGAATTCTTCACTTATGAGGAAAAAGATGCCCGCCCACTGGTGGATAAGCTTCGCACTGCGGATCTGGCAGTGGGATTCAACATCATTGGTTTTGACTATACGGTTCTCCAGCCGTATTCCGATTTCGATCTGCAGGAAATCAACACTTTCGATATGCTGGTAGATGTCAAAAAGCAGTTGGGTTTCCGACTGAGCCTCAATCATTTGGCGCAACACACGCTCAACGCTGAAAAATCGGCAGACGGACTGGTCTCCCTTCAATGGTATAAGGAAGGAAAGATCAACAAAATTATTCAGTATTGTAAACAGGATGTAGAAATTACCCGGGATTTATTTCTATTTGGCGAGAAAAACGGCTATGTGAATTACCTGAGCAGATCCGGGAACCCTCTCCAGCTTAAAGTGAACTGGAAAACCGCCCTCTAGCCCATTCCTACCGCTTCGTGGCATGAAGTCTAAGGTTAATTATCACAATTATCCCGTCAGGTTTTAACCGTTTTGAGCAATTTCTCGATCATATCCGTGACTTTAATGTTCTCCGCCTCGGCCTTGAAGTTAAGAATGATACGGTGTTCCAAAACCTGACGGCAAACCGCCCGGATATCTTCAATGGTGGCGGCAAATCTATTATCCATCAGAGCTTTGGCCTTGGCTCCCAGAATCAGATATTGTGAGGCACGTGGCCCGGCTCCCCAGTCAATCCATTCCCGAACGAAATCTGGTGTGCTTCCATTTTGATGCGGCCGGGTACTTTGGACCAGTTCCACCGCATATTTCGCGACATGCTCCGAAACCGGAACTTGCGGCACCAAGTCCTGAAACTCCATGACCTGTTTAGCATTAAGTATGGGTTTTAAATCGGGCAATTGCCCGGAGGTAGTGGATAGGGCAATATTTATTTCCTCTTCTTTGCTGGGGTAGGGGACATTGATGATGAACATGAACCGATCAAGCTGGGCTTCGGGTAGAGGATAGGTCCCCTCGTGCTCGATGGGGTTCTGTGTGGCGAAAACCAGAAAAGGTTGCTCGAGGGTGTAGGTGTTTCCGCCAACCGTCACCTTTTTTTCCTGCATGGCCTGTAACAGGGCCGCCTGGGTTTTGGGCGGGGTGCGATTGATTTCATCCGCCAGGATAATATTGGAAAAGATCGGTCCCTTGATAAACTGGAACAACCTTTTCCCCGTAATAGGGTCTTCGTGCAAGATGTCGGTACCGGTAATATCTGATGGCATCAGGTCGGGGGTAAATTGGATACGGCTGAACCCCAAGCTGAGAACCTGAGAAAGGGTATTTACTAAAAGGGTTTTGGCCAAGCCCGGTACGCCTACAAACAGGCAGTGACCCTTGCAGAATAAAGCGATCAAAAGATCCTCAATCACTTTGTCCTGACCCACAATGATTTTGTGGATTTCATGAACGACTTCGTTCTTTGCCTTTAAAAGTTCCTGCATCAGTTCCAAATCTTTCATGAATATTCTCCCTGATCAATCTATATAATTGAGCTGCCGGGTTTGTAATTCTTTTTCCCTGACCAACCCTAACTTATCATAAACATGGATCAGTCGCATGTGCGCGAAAGGATTAAAAGGGTTGATGCGCACCGCTTTTTCAAAATAAACCCGGGCTGTTTTATATTCCTGATTAGAAAAATACAATTCCCCCATATTCGCCAGCGTAGTATGAAAATCCGGGAAAAATGCCAGACTTTGCTTTAATAGAACTTCCGCTTCATGATATTTGCGTGTTTGCAGGTAGGTTCCCGCAAGCTTATTGAATAAAACAGGGGAATGGGTGGACGATTCACCCAACGCCTTTTTGTACTCAATGATGGCAGCTTTAAAATGGTCTCTTGATTTAAGAATATCGCCCAGGAATGTAAGATTCCGGGCTTTTCGGGAGTTGAGTTGTTTATACTCTTTGTTTTCCGATTCCAGTCCCTGTCGGTTCTTAAATTCAGTGGTCAGGACTTTGATTCCCGGGATATTTTTAAGCTCCAGCTTTTTGGCCCAGTTTTCCCAGCTTTTTTGGAAGCCTGCTAAATCCTGGCCCACATGTTTTATAAAGATATTTTCAAATTCTGCATTGGAAGCAAGATCTTCCAGGATCCGAGGAAAAATTGCATGCCCTTTAATCGATGCAAGGTACTCCATCATGGAAGACACCTCAGCATAAGCCAGTTGAACATCCTCGGCGTTTTTCAGTTTTGCGAGAGAGGGCATCATGGCTTCGAGCGGTATCCGATAATCATTTTTTAAAGCGTTGAAAAGCACCGTCTCCATGATGGGAGAAAGGTATTGATTCTCACCCCGCCATTGGGTCTCCAAATATTTTGCAATGCCTTCATGCATCCAAAGTGGCAGGCGATTGCGGCTTTTTTTTGTCAGGAGATAATGAACGTATTCATGGCTCAAAGTGTCCATCCAGTTGAATCCCCGCACCAGGGAGCCGGGAGATATCATCATGATGCGGTTGTATTTGCAAAGCGCTACCGTTCCTGAAGTGAGAATGTCTTTGAGTGTCAACGGTGAAATTTTTGAGAACGGTTTTCGGTCCGAATAAAACTCCACCAGCACTTTTTCTTCCGGGTAATAATTTAAAATTTTACCGAGAATCTGATAGGAGGCCTCCAGGGCTTTCTCTGCATAATGAATCAGGATTTCGTCAGGACCCTCCTCAAAACGAAAGATAAAATGTTCGGTTTCCCTTGAGATGAAATTTTTGGAAGCCCTTCGAGTGGCATCGACATGGCTTTTGAATTCTTTGACTTGTTCAAAGTTGTCTCCGACCAGGCGAAGAATATTCCAGGACCGCTCATAATTCCCTTTCATGAACTCAATCCGGGCCTGGAGAAAATGAGCATCCCCGGATTTAGGATATTTTTTTAAAAGTTGTTTTGAGAGTTTTTCTGCGGAAGTAATATCCCAATCCTGTACGAGTTGATAGCCCCGGTAAATTTCATCGGGAACCGGGAGTGAAGCAAAACTTTTTTCAGTTCCGCAAAGGAGAAGGATAAGCGCCAATAGGACTTTAAGGGTGCCTCTGAAAGTCAGCGTTTGCCATGCTACGCTTGCGGAGGTTCTCCGCTGAATGGCAATCTCATTATTTTTCCATTTATTAGAGGCTTTCTGAAAGTAGTTTTTCACTGCACCAGTTCCTTGTAATACTCGTTAACCAGACGTTCGTAACTTTTTGGGGTTTGTTTCTTCATGGCATCCAGGATTTCTTCACGGAAAGCGCGGGGAACTTTGTATTGGTCTTCGGATGGAAGAAGCACTCGTTCTTTTTGCATGCGGATGGGGCCTCCGCGCCTGGAGTCCCGCCGGTTTCCCGTCCCCAGCCTGAGCGGGGTCTCTTTGTTGCCCCGATTAGACATTTGGGTGCCAGAGTTTTTGATTTCGTTTAAAAGCCTCCGGGCTTCCTGAAGGGATTTTAAAGCCCTGTTTTCTGAGTCGACACCCCTTTGCACTTGCCGGGCCTTCAACCGGTTCTGGGCGTTTTTAAGATTCCTTCCTGCATTACCCATGCTTTGGGACAGGGAGGGTGGAAGCAGAGGATTTTCCTGATTCATTTTATTAAACAAATCCCCCATCTCTTCGGCCTGCTGGCTCATTTCTTTTTCCTGCTTGGCCAGTTGGTCCAGTTTGGTTTTTTCCTTATCGGTCAGGAGTGACTGGCCGTTCTTTTCAATAGAGCGTTTCAGAGAACCTAGTTTTTTTGAAATCTCCGCGTTCAGCCGGGCGACTTCCTTCAGGTTTTGCCCTAGCCGGTCGCCAATATCTTCCCTCTGGTTCCGGGTGGTCCGCATATTTCCCTGCCACCGGAATATTTCAGGATAGGTATTTTTGAAAAGCACGTTGAACTCGTTCAAATCGTTCAACTCAGTCAACTCCTTCAAAGTTTCATATTTTTTCTTAATCTGGGGAAGGTTTTCCTTGAATTCTTGAAAGCTTCGGGTTCGCAGGTTGTCCATTTCACTGACAGTTTTGGATAATTGCCTGCGGGATTCATTCAACGCTTTGAAGTTATCTGCCAAATCTTCATTCAGGCTGGAATCGATGGTTTTTTGACTCAGGGATTTTATCTTCTGCCTGATTTTTGTTTCCTCTTGCATCAATTCACGCGTCTTTATCATGGCTCTGTGTTCATTAAGATACTTTGTATCTTCTTCCAGAAGATTTTGGATGGCTTGCACATCTTTTTTCAATTCATCAAAGAAACTCTTGATCAAAGAATCAAATTGCCGGGCCTGGTATGCGCGCAGTTTCTGGTTGATTTCCGAGGTTTCCTGGAGGACTCCTTTTTGCTTTTTCTCCATAATTTCAAGTTGCATCACGGATTCATTGATTTGTTCCAGGATCTGGTTATCTACCAGGGAGTCCATGGATGAAATTGCTTGATCCAACTGGTTCGCCAACATCCTCAGGTCTTCAACAACCTTTTTGAGTTCTTCCAGAGCTTCATCCATTCTGCCTTGGCTGGCAAGATCTTTGATTTTCTCCAGCGAAGCCAAGGTCTCTTCCAGGTTCAAACTTCGATAGGCCTTGAAATTGAGAAATTCATCTGGCATTGCTTGATTCTGCTGGGAAAGTTTTTCCATCATTTTCTGCAGGGTTTGTTGGATTTTATCCAGTTGAGCTTGGAGTTGATTGGGAGTCAGCGGAGATTTTTTATTACGGATTTTCTCAAATTCTTCCTGCAGGGCTTCTGTTAATTTGGACAATTGGTTTTCAAGGTCCATGACCTGGTCCATTTTCTGGCGATTGGTAATTTTAATCAGGTAAAGGATGCTCTGCTCCAAATTAGTGACCATTTTTTCGTTGAGGATTTCGACAGAATCCGTAGCGAAACTCACCGGAGTGGGTTTCAATATCGTCCTCTGTATTTTATTGATGGCGTCAATCTGTTCTTCGCGGAGGGTAGTCAATCGGGTTATGATGTTGTTTAAAAGGGTGAGGTAAGGACGGGGAAAATAATCAAAATCCTTGGCTTGCTCTTTTATGCGCTGGGCAAGACCAATAATGTCAATCAGCGCAT
>JYMV01038582.1_pt1 | contig 10861 bp, 1 predicted proteins | sample 338911 | NCBI WGS metagenome assembly JYMV01 (sample SAMN03354496, study PRJNA234377) | hydrothermal vent metagenome | biome: Deep sea; feature: Hydrothermal plumes at the Eastern Lau Spreading Center, Western Pacific Ocean; material: Seawater | place: Tonga | collected 2009 | depth 2000 m m
TAACAAGGATTTGTTGTATGTAATTCAACCTTAATTCTAGATGAATTGAATTCAGCAACAACCTTTTTAAGTGGTTTAAATGTGTGCTCAACGAATTCCATATTAGTAAGAATTGTTGGGTTAGTGATAGCATTACCAGAATCTTTCATCTCTCTCCATACAAGGGCGTCTTCTTCGATAACAGCAATGTTATTTACACTACCATCGTTTGAAATAAGAATTAGAACTGGAACCTGTTCTTTACCTAATGTGTTATCTGGTAAAACTATTTTTCTCCAAAAATGTCTATCAAGGTTGTCGTCCCAACTTCCAAACCAAATATCATCAACAGCATAATTTGTTAAATCTGTACCTACTCCGGCATTTGTTACATCAAACCCAGCGCCATCTAAATTGTATCTAGAAATAAATGAACTCTCTACGATACCATTAATATTTGAAATATCAGCAAGATGCATTCTTGTTAAGTTTGCAGGGTCGTCGTCACCGTCTACGAAAGAAGTTGAGACGAATGATGTTGCAGGGGTGGAACCAACAATACCATTCCAATCACTCATGACTGCTGAGTCATTAGTAATAGTTGAATAAGGACTTGCATCTGCGGCATAAACCCATGCATATTGCTCTTCAAAATCATTAACGTCATAATCACCATAACCAGTAATATCACCAGGAACAACAACTTCTGTGTCGATGTAACGTGGAATAACTGTACCCGTATCGTAATACACTTTAACAAATGTATTTGCAACTTCTTGTATAGATAACCACATAATTAAATCATCTGCTGGGTTTGATAATTGAATAGGTTTTGAAACGTAAATTCCTTTCTGATTTTTAACATCGTCAGTAATGCCATCTGCTAACATGGCAGTTTCAAAAACAACATTATTCTGAACAACAGTACTCATTCTTTCTGAATTGATTACAGGAGAAATATTTGCATTTGTTGTAGAGAAAGTGGAAATATATGAAATAGGAGTATATACATATCCAGAATCGATTGTATTCGAACCGTCTAATACAACTTGTTGCTCTAGAATAATATCTTCTCCACTTATGGCACCAGTGAATGGGTCATTAATATCACCATTAACAATTGCATCTAACGAAACATTAGTTCCTTGAAGAACCATTGGTGAAAAATTAGGTGTGAATGAAGTAATAGTTTTAGTTCCTTCAAAACCAATCATATCAAGTTGAACAGTTGCTTCAACGTTTGTGTCAAATGAACATTTATTAATTCTAAACTTAACATCTTTATTCTGTTCAGCAGTCCAAGTAGTGTTGTTCTGTGAAGTAAACATAGAACCTAGATATGGTTGAGAACCGATACGTTCGCCAGTTGAAAGGTCAGTTTCGCCTAATTCAGAAATAAAGATATTGTAATCTAATGAATCTGAAATAAGAACGAAACAATATTCAGTGTCGTTCATTAAGTAAATTGGGTCGGCAAATTGGAAACGAGTATTAGCAGTACCATCAATTGATGTAATAATATCATTTGGATAAATGAAAACCGATGCCATAGGAATTGGCGTTGGTGTTGGGTAACCATTTTCCATAGGTCTAATTTCAATTCTTACTGGAGTTCCTTCTGCATCTTTTGACCAGAAGTAAACATCAATAGAATCTACAAACACACCACCATCTTCGCCAGCGACAAGGAATGATTCCGAGACTGGGTCATACCACTCAGTAACCATTTTAGATTCTACAGTAGTTGTTGTTCCACCACCACGTCTAACTGTTCTAGTGCCTTGTGTAGAAGTTTGATTATCACTCAATGCTTCTGTGACTGTAACATTTTGTAATGTAGATAGAATTGTTTTTTCTCTAGTTTTTAATGTTCCAGCAGAAGTAAATACACTATTACCTTGTGTAGTCATATCTGAGTCAAAACTATCCATAACTTCTAAAACTTTAGAACCAGTTCTGAATCTAACACCAGTAGGTTCTGATGGAATAGTGAATACAACGTTATCTAATCTTCCGTAAGCGTCCGTAAGAACTGGATCTGCTGGTGCACCACCGTTTGGTGTTACGTAGTCATCAACTATAACACCATCAAATCTAAAGTGCATTTGCGTATTTGGTTTTAGTTTATGTGCTTCAACAGTAATATTTTTAGATCTCATCCACTCAATAGCAGATGTATCGATTACTAAATCACCAACTTCTGTTCTAATATCGTTTGTTTGTATCCAACTTCTTTCGCCTGTGCGAACTTGATCAGTTTGTTGCTGTTGTTGTTGACTCCAGGCTTCTGCTCTTCTAGTCGTTTCTCTCCAAATTCTTCTTTGACGTGTAATACCGTGATGTCTAGGCGCAAATAAACCGTTATCCCACTGCCAATTAATGTCTGCAGCACCACCGAAGAATCCACCAGATAACCTACCACGGTTTCCTACACCACGAACACTCTCAATACCGCCTGGTGCTTCAACATCAAACTTTCCGCCAGTATCTCTCCAACCAGACCAAGTAGTCTGCCATGCATTCCAACGTGTTTGTGTTCCGTAATCCACTCTTGCTTGTGTTACAGCATTATTGTTTTCGTTTTGGACAATAACGTCAGGGACATATAATTCTTCAAACCAAGTGTCTGAAGAAGGAGATAATGTCACAAAACCAATCCACGATTTACGTGCATATGGATTAAGATTGATAACTTGAGAACTATTCTCCTGTGCAATCCAACCCTCAATAACGTTAAAGTCTAACGTGTAAGTAAGGTTATTCTTTCTAATACCAGACATAACGCCGGCTTCAAAATCCAATCCAGACATAGTGAAAGGTGTTGTACATATTCCTGCTTCTGGGAATATAGAAACATAATAATCTTCGTTTGTAATATCACCAATTCCGTGGTCGTGGAATGGGTCAATTAACATACCATTTTTATATCTCTCAAATCCATGTTCATCGACCACTTGCATAGAAGCGGTTGATTTTTCTAATAAGTTTAGTGCAGTATAATATTCTAAATTATTTAAACGTTCGTCTAAACCACGAATATCCTGCATTGTGTATCGTTTGTTTTTAACATGTGCTACATTAACGTTTTTACTGTCATAAGTATATGGTGGTACATACATTGTGTAAAGAGTCATCTCATCTGCTTTAGCAGTAGGAAGAATCGGGTCGTCTGACGGGAATCCTTCTTGGATATTAATAATACCATCATCATTGATAGTTAATCTATCTCTACGAGGTTGATAATATTCATATGAAACCGATATGCTGGATTCTGGTAAAGGTAAATATGTACCAATCGAGTAATCTTCATCTGTGGTTCTAAAATCTAAAACGTCAGACAGTCTGTTTAAAGTTTGATCAACAGTTCCTTGATAAATACCAATATCGCCATAATTAATCGCAGCCTCAGTATATGAATTCACTGTAAAGTAAGTAGCACTAGCAGTACTTCCAAACTGATGCGCTTTAAAGTGAACAATATATGTTCCAAGTTGCATAGCAAGTGGGTCGCCACTGTAGACTAATCTAGCATCTTGTAGAGTTGTATCAATATCAGTAGACCATAAAATGAAATCATCAGTAACATCTGTTGTAGTATCTGGCGCAGTTATAGAAAGGACTTCTGTAATTCCATGAGGTAATAATAAAATATCCTCACCAAATATTGATAATTCCGAGTCTGGTTCGGCAAATAGGTCTACAGAAAATGCAGTATTTTCGTATGGGGTAACACTTCTCCAGTTTGGTTCAGACATATACATGTCTGCCATTATATGAATCGTGTGTCCACCAAATGCGTCAGAAACTACACCAGCTTGGTCTACAATACTAATAATTGCATTTTCATTACCAGTTAAATCCGCAATCCAAGTATCACCAGTAGAAGTAGTACCATTTTGAGGAATAATAGCATTAGTATTTGCATTGTAAATATACAATACACGTTCCCAATGCATTTCACTAAACCCTGCAGGCACATTCACGACTCCACCCGTCATTGTAGTTTCGTAATTCTTTTGTGTTGAAAATGTTACTTGACCATTTGTCACCGAGGATGTTACATCGGTCATTTTATATAACCAAGGATAGTTTACACCTTTAAGAACGACACCTCCAGTTGGAGTATATATTTCAGCATATCTTAATGTTGGGTTAGATTCAGAAGCAATTTGAATTGCTGCAGCAATTGAATCTAAACCATCTGAGTTTTCTAAATAAAGTCTGAACATTGTTCCAACTTTAGTAACATGAGTAACACGTTTAGAAACACCTACTTTTGAACCTATGTCTCCATTAGTAGTTAAAAATACAAGTTTTTCTTTATGGAAAACATCAAATACACCAACAAACTTATCTGCCGATTCTATTTCAATGTAAGGTCCAAATTCAGGAGTAATGTGGTCGTTAGGAACAGCACGAGTTGTTCTAGCACGAGTTGCTTCTACTTCTAACGGAACAAGTAATTCGTGCTCATAACCAGCGATGTATGCTTTAGACGGTTCTACCTTAACTGTATATTTTTCTGGGTCAGTGTTGTCTTTTAATTCTAGAGGGAATGGGTTTAATGTATAGTTTCCACTTTCGTCGTGAGTCCTACGTGCCATCTCGTTAGAAAGTAGTGAGTAATCACTGCGTTCATATTCAGTAGTAATTGCACCACCTGTGACATCCATCATCCAAGTGAATTTATTTGCTACTTCAGAATCTGCTTCTTTTGTTAATTTTAATGTGACTTGATATCTATCAGCACCTGGAGCATTTTGGTTGTAGAAACCAGAAGCGGGGTCTAATAGGGTTTGGTCAGTAGTTGAGTCTACAATAGTCTCAATAATATCAAAACCCACTTTACAAGTAGGGGTATCTGAGACTGGGTCGAGGAATATAGTTTGAGAAAGTACTGGAACGAAATAATTATCAATCCAATAAACGCCGTTTCCTACTTTAGCTTCAAGCGCTTTACCGTTAGCAACTAATTGACCAGTCTTAAATAAAGCAGTTTGATCATACCAAGAATTATCAATACAAGCACCAAACTCATCAATACCACCATTACATACTGTATCGTATGTTTCTAATACTTCTGATTGGTCAAATGTTCCAGAAAGAAGTCTTATGTAATATACTGGTTGAGTTTCGTCATCGTGTAATTGTTCAATAACTCCAACAGCATTAGATGTCGTGCCATAAACAACACGATTAATCCAAGTAGTGTCAGCAGTTGCTAACTGTAACCAAGTTCTATGGTTTAATGAAACTTCCCCTCCAACAACATTAGCACCATTCTTCCAAATATGATTTGCACCCGATGAAAGTTGATTTTGAAGGACAGATTGAATTTGAGTTAATTCTCTTGCCTGAACTGCACGACCAGGATTAAATAGAATTTTTAAAAATCTATTATCCGCATCATAATCGTCGTAATAAGGTGAAGTATTAAAGTTGTACGCCATTGTCTATTCCCACAAATAAATTATTAAAATGTGCCCAAGTAAATGGACACCATTTTTTAAACAGATTTAGAATTCAACAACAAGTTTCAAGTCTTCAATCTGGTCAGATGCACGAGTAATCGCACGTCTGTTCTCAAGGTAAATTAACTGACCAGAATCATCTTCTAAAGTCGATCCTGCCTCAGCATATACTGAACCCTGAGCACGTGTTCCACCACCAACCAATTCTGGATTTCTTAACAATCCAATTTGACGGAAGTCGTCGTTTTCTGGGAAATTATCTGAAGTTTCAAGTCTAACGTGAATTAGTCCGTGATGACACTTCGCAGTAAAGATAGCAAATTCATCACCAAATAACATTTGCTCAGAGTCTGCAGCAACTGCATCATCAACAATAACTGGCATCCAATCATTTGTTGTTGAGTTAATAATGTCGTTCAATTCTAATTTGTATAAGAAATTCCATACATAACCATCAGAAGTTGGGATATCTGCGGGAACTAACCCTGCTGGGTCGCCAGTGAAACCTAATGGTTCTTCAGAAGCACCTGATGGCACCCAAAGTCCACCAAGAGTTCCTTCGCATGTTACACGTGATGTTAAAGTTTGGTCTTGAACAGCATTAATATAACAACTTCCAGTTAATGGTTCACCCACGCACTGATAAACACGATATTCTTTATTCATTACAATTGAATGATAACCAATTTTTGATACGAAAGCACGACCAGCATCACCAACTGCAATACCAACAATACCGTTAGCCGCATCACCATCAAATGCTAATGTATCACCTACAATCCAGTCAATACGTGGAAGTACTGGAGAAATATCATCATTCTGGATACGTTTAGCACCAACAATATCAATCCAATATTGTCCTTCGTGCTCGTCTAATGGATCTGGAAGTGTGAATTGTCCTGAAGACTCATCATTTCCTTGCGCATCGTCCGGCCAAGCGTCACTACGTCCGAATCCAAGGTATAAGTAATTATCTGTGGCTACATTACCAGTCGTTTTAAACTGATCGATGAATACCATCAAGTTTTGTGTTCTGAATTTGCTGGTTACAATTGCACCCATGTTATCTACTCCTAAAAATTATCTTTCAATTAATTATAAATCTAAAACTATTTATATCGTTTATTTATATTTTAAACCACAACAGGCCAAACATTAGTTTCATCTATTATCGTTTCGTGAATATGGTCACCTAGACCAGCATTTATATCACTTTGTAACCATTCGCCACCAGACGCAATTGAACCAATATATGACACCAAATTATGTCCGTCAACGTCATTAGTCTGAAGCACCAGATTATAAGTACCACCAGAATAACCGATAGTAATCTCATGCGTGTATAAATCTGCGTGAATAGTATCTCTTTGCACAGCGACTTGATTCAACCCAAGAACAAGTTCTACATACTCATCGACAGTAAGCCAATAATCATGTTGATGGAAACCACCAGTCAATAAGAACTTATGAATAGTTGTTCCCGTTCCTGCAATTTGGTCATATTGACTTATTGGTTCAACAGCAAATTCGCCTTCTTCTCCGATAGAAGAATTATACCTAATTACATATGCGTGGTAGTGAGAATTAGCACCGTTAGGCGAGTCATAGAATACCCAACCAAAGTTTACATCCTGAGCATTAACTAATAAATTCGCTTCTGCAACGGATAATGGTTCACATAAACGACCAGTAAATGGTCCCTCAGTATCTAGAGTACATCCTGTATATAATAAGTGGTCATGAGAACCCTCACCATCGATGAATGTAGATTGAACGTAAATGATTGGAGGTTGGTTTGCTTGTAAAATATCATTAATACGTGTTTGTCTTTGAGCAAGGTCTTCAATTTGTTCTGATGAAGAAGAGTCTGACGATTCAGTCGTAGTGACTGGTGCACCAGTAAATGTATAACTAGTTCCATCAGAATAGTACGTCGTTGTGGTTAGAGTAGTCACAACAGTAGTTGTCGATGTAACAGTTGTTGTTACAAAATCGTTATATACAGTGATTACAGTTTCGTCACCAACTTCAGGAGTGTCGTCATACGTTGTCGTAATCGGTGCAAGCGCAGTCGATTGAGTTTCAATCGTAGTTTGCGGGTCTGAAGTTAATACTTCGGTTTCCGTTACTACTTTAGTTACATAAACCGAACCACCAGTTTGTTGCGGATCTACTGCTTCATCTGGGTTCCATTCAATTGTTAAGTTGTGCCAATGTAATCCCTCTGATTCGTTTTCAACAACCGAAGGATAATATTTAGATGAGTCTTGATAAATATCTTCAATACCACCACGAAGCCAAGTAGTAGATCTATCAACAATGAATATATCATCATCGGTGTTCCATTTAATGACATATTCGTGGAAGTGAGCACCCTCAATTGAGTCGTAAATTGTTACTTCCCCAACTAAACCATCAATCAAACTCATTGCGTCAGAAACGGTCAAACCGTTTGAATAATCTATTTCATTATTCCAGGCAAATGGACCAACAACAGTTCCGTTATGGAAGTGAGGGTGAGATCCTCCTGGGAATGGATAACCTGGAGAAGCGAACTCTGGTAAATCTTCTTCTAATAATTCTTCATTAAAACCTAGAACGGAAATTTGATTAGAAATCGCAGTTCCATGTGCGTGAGTTCTAGGTGTTAAAGATAAATATTGAGAATTATCAACCGTGAACCAATGTTCAACGTCTTCAGCAATAAATGCCAACGACCCTGCATCGTATGTTACCTTAATACCGTGATAGTGACTTGAAACTATTGAACTGTAAATTATAACTTCAACAACATCACCGTTAATCAAGTCTGTTGCTTGTTCATCTGTTAATTGTGAACTAATTCTTCCCGCATTGATGCCGAGAGTGTCGAGAGTTGTTCCATTAAAGGAATGTAAATGGTCCGATTCAGACCCAGATAAATTATCCCAGTCATGAGCAAGTGCTAATGTGACATCAGGAGCATTATAAAGTGGAGTACCGTTCCAACCAAGATTAGTAGTAATACCATCAACAGTTAATGTGTGTTCGTGATTTCTAGTTTCATCAGGAATTGTACCCCATTCCCCAGTTCCTAGTGGGTCGTTAAATTCTGCAACAGGAAGCGCAATGAATTGTTTATTAGATGCATTATAAAGAACTTGATATTCGTGATAATGTAACTTAGCACCACTATCTGCTATGTTAGAGAAAACATTAATTGAAGTGACTACTCCATTCGCTAACTCTTCTGCTTGTATTCTTGTAATTGGCGTCGCTAATCTACCAGAATTATCTCCAAAAGTGTCTAACCCAGAACTATCAAAATAATGAACATGCATGTTTTCGCCATATTCGTTAGCACCTAAGATTGTTACAATAGGGGCAGATTCAATATAAACGTATGCCGATGCATCGTCCTCAGGTGGTGCCCAAGGAGTATCTGCACCAATATCATATGGTTCCCATGCTTCTGATTCTGTATTATAATACCAACCAGCAGACGAACCAATTAATATATCGTTATCTAGAACTCCAGTCCAAGCAGTATTAACTGGGTGGATATGAGATTGTGGGTCGTTATCAGTCCACTCTGGCCAGAACGAATCCCAATTAGTCATTTCAATATCAGAAATCTCGATAGTTTCGAATAAATCTTCTGGGGTGTATGTCACTTGATACCCATGAACGTGAGCAGTTTCCGTTGAAGGAATCTGTTCAGGAGCATTTGGAATATCAATTGAATTATAAGCTGCGATTATTTTGTATAAATCTGTATTATTTGGACCCTCACCAGATGGTGCTTGGAATGTATTAATACCTAAACGTGTAGAGAATATAATTTCACCACTTTCTGTTTCGCCCATTGTTAAAATAGACTCGCCCATTGTAGTTAGGTCGACAACACCAGAACCTGTGGGACCAAATGCTTGTGCTAAATCGGGAACTAGATGCGAATAAACATATTCATAACAAGAACCGTTTTCACCATGAGACCATACTTGTCCCCATGTTCCAGCAGTGGTAGAACAACCCACTTGTTGAGAGTCTGGACTAACACCATCTAAAGGCCACCAACCATTATCATTACCCTCATTGGTACTAGAAGCGTGGTACACCATACCTAATAGCCAAATGCCATATTCACCAGCGTCATACATTGTACCATCTCTATTTAAATCCCATCTTGGGGAAATATATCCAGCAGGGTATTCAATATCTTCCCACAACCAATCGTACATTTCTTGTGAGAACATATCGACTTGATAAGGATACGCTGACGACAACCATTCTGCTAATGTTTGACCATTTTGATTGGCATCGAAATCTACAACATTAATAGCATAAAGGGTGTCTCCTAAAGCTCGTAGTACGTTAGCAGATAGAATGCCTAAGGCATCACCGTCCGCTGCATCTGAAATAGCACTATAATCTACAAGGTCGTTGTTATTGATTATAGTTCCATCATAAGAAACTAAATCAGACCATAGTCCACTATCTGGAGTGAATATAGATAAAGGTGTTCTGTCGTATGACAAATCAGTACCATATTCAATAAATTCTAATGTATCGTGTCCCTCTGGGTTAGTTTGTCCGATAAGAACAAACTCTTGATTAACAGAACTCCACAATACTGTAAATATGTGAACATAGAATTCGGCATGAGTTGTGTCCGTCTGTAAAGCAGTAGTTGTCTGTCCAGGATTATCTTTCAAGAATTGTACTTGAGAACCAGTCAGTGAGAATGTGTGACCGTGTGTTGCTCCATTAACTGGATTAGCAAGTGCATTAAAGTTAGCTGAGTTTCCGTCAAAGTTTTCACTTAATGTGTATAAATGACCAGAAGTACCACCCCAATTCGTTGACCAATCGCCAAATATATACTTACCTTGTAATTCGGTAATAGCACCACGATAAATAAATCCACCTAGAATTGAAATACCAGTACCATGACTGTATTCATGAATAGGTGCTTTTAAAGAACTTAAGAACTCTAATGTACCATCGAACCCTAAATCAATTGCTATTTGGTCAACAATTGCTTGGTCTTCTTCGAATTCGTGATAACCCTCAATGATTCTCCAACCATAGTTGCCGCCTGCTTCTACAATATTAATTTCTTCAAACTTATCTTGTCCAACATCAGCAACCCATAATTTTCCATCTTCTGCGAAAGAGAATCTCCAAGGGTTTCTGAAACCCATTGCGTATATTTCTGGTTTGTATGGTGTTGCTTCTGGTTGTCCCTCTTTGTAAATATGACTAAGGAAAGGATTATCAGCAGGAATTGTATAAGGTATTCCGTTCACTGTATCTTCCGTTATATCGATACGAAGAATATTACCTAATAAGTTTGATGGATTTTGAGCATTACCATATGGACCATGTCCACCATGACCAGTTGCCCATGAAGTATCACCAGCAGAACCACC
>JYMV01008517.1_pt1 | contig 10860 bp, 2 predicted proteins | sample 338911 | NCBI WGS metagenome assembly JYMV01 (sample SAMN03354496, study PRJNA234377) | hydrothermal vent metagenome | biome: Deep sea; feature: Hydrothermal plumes at the Eastern Lau Spreading Center, Western Pacific Ocean; material: Seawater | place: Tonga | collected 2009 | depth 2000 m m
AGACATAGCCCATAAATATATGATTTCTAATAATAACAAATTTGCCTTTCTTAAAGACAACTTTGACAAGCAAACTATGCTACATGACAGGCTATATGTTTCAACAGTGCCTATGTTATTATTTAATATAAATAATAAGAATTGTTTCATAAATATCATTGGAAATTCACCCGCAAATTTAATTATCAAAACTTGTAAATTCAAATTTTATAATAATATCTCTGTTTCGCCGACATTAATCACAACATCATCACATTATTACTTAATGAATGTAAATTCACATCTATCTGTGATTTGTTCCAATAACAATGCAAGTTTTGAAAAACAGGGATATTCCATAGATATTATTAAAAGAACAGCATTGTGTGAATGTACTTTGCAAATGAATGATATATTATTAATAGGTTCGGAAAGCAAATGTTCAAACTCACCATCATTTTCAATGAAATATACATACAACTTTGTAACTGAATGGTTTTCAAATCCAGATTCTATTAACTTTTATTCACAGGGATTTCAACTTTTGAAATATCCCAGCAAATCATTTTTTCCATCATTAGATCTTACTGGGAGTAAAGATAATTCAATTTATAATGACAATATTGTTCATTCCATATCTTTACATCAATTAAAGAAATTAATTAAAAAGTTACACAATCAAAATCCAATTTTTCTAACAAAAACAGATCAAAATTCTTACCTTTACGGTAATATTTCTGGTAATGATAACAATGAACAGACAGATCTTATATCCTGGCTAAACCCTGAGATTAAATCTAGTATGATATTCATGTTCATTTCAGGTACTATTGCAATAATATCTTTTGTTTTACTCATGTTTCTAATAATTAAACACTTCAAATTAAACAGCACATTTCTTAAGATAATTAGATCAGATGTTCTACAAACACCTAGTAAACTTGAGGAATGTTGTTTGACGCCCTCTAGTGTTAAAAACATTGATGTGTCACATGATACATTTTCAACACCTACAGATATTGTCCAGGTTCCAATTATTATTCAACCTGAATCTATTAAGGTACCAGAAGAAAGATTATATCCTGTATTGACATAACTTTGCAATTTGTTGTAAATCATAGGATGCATATTAGGATGCATATTACACTTTGTACCTTGCTACATGTATATGTAATTACTGTTTTACCTTGTATACTATGTATTGTATGTCAATATTAATCTCAAATTTCAAAATTTCTTACTTAATGACCTTAATGAACTTACATGTTAAGGACATTGGGGACATTATTTTATTTTCGGACATTTTAGACAAAATGCCGCTGATGTAACAGCGACATACCCATTTCTATGTTGTTATGTCTTGTCCATGATACATTTGCGATGTATATATTAGTGAAGTCAATATCAAATGTATTTGTTATTTGTGGTCAGAATTTTTGAGCATGTGGCATATTAAGGGATAACGTGTCTTGTGGTGTGGAGAGGTGACACAATTAATTTGTGTTATTACACATCACTCTCATAAAGGTATATATTAATGTCTTATTGCATTTTGTTATACTGCAATATCTATTGTATCCAAAATAAAGAGTTTATTCTGTATTTAAAATACATTTCTTTGTATTACCTTATGTAATTACTTCAAAACAGCTTTGATGTAATTTGCTGTATTTTTTTAAGAGTTTAAACACCCAAGACCAGTGGTTAAAAGTACATAAAATATTAATTATTTATTTAAAGATACATAACTGCGTTGATATATTGAAATATATATTTTTGTCTGCATACCTTATGACAATAGTCATACCAGAAATATATCAATACCGATATGGTAACTATGTCACATGGTTTCATAGGTTTCTATGTCAATTGATTTTTTCTGTTTGTAGTACAATGTCAACAATTAGGTCTTATCAAATGTCATAGTGTCTTAATAACTTGTTTACTATTATTTCTGTAATTTTGGTTTTGTCAATGCATCTTTGCAGAGTATGTATTAGTCATTAATAACCTACTAGTAAACAATAAGTTCTGTCTTATGTACCTCGGTGTTCCTCACACCTTGTGAAAACTTAATCGGTTAGCCACCCAATTAGTTTGTATGACACACACTATGATATTTTGTGTTTATTCTGATTGTATTGTTTATGTGTTCACATAACATGTCATTTCATTTATTACTATTACTTGACATAAATAATGTCATGTTGTTAGAGATAAGTATTTCATGTAAAGATTAAGTATTTTTAATAATCTATGTTTTATTGTACAATATTTTAAAAATTTATGTACATTATGTATCATTTTATGTCACAAATGTATATGTAAAATTTTGAAAATTTTTGTTCGGCATATCACATAGTGGTATCACCCCATTGTTACAATAAAACATATGACCAGTCCTATGAGTCATGAGTGTACTGAACAAACCATCCCTAAGACGCATTATCCTAACCTCAAACATCCCCAGTTTATAACCAATCACTGACAGCCTAGAGAGTATAAATAAGCTAATATTCCTGTGTAAGGTCGTCCCTTAGAGAACACCGAAAGCCTGTTCGAGCCAGCTCCAGAGATAGGAAGGAAGACTACCTCCGTTAGAAGCCAAGCAGATACTAAGCCATACCATGTAGCCTTGATCAGTACACAAGTGACTCTAGGAAGGACATGAGATAAACTCTTAATAACTTGTTAGAGTTATCATTTAAGAAAGAACATATGGAAACAGGCTGGGGATAAGATCATACCGTGGCTTGGTACTATTGAATCCCGGTTGTGCCAAGCCCGAGCTATGAGACATGGCGGAGAAATCCGGATTGTATTTCTTAGAATACAATAATAAGAACTACACTGGAATCTAAGATCACACTGGATCATTACTCTTCACTGGAGTCACGAGAAAATATGAAAGCTAAGTGATATATATTTTATTGCCTTGCAATGAATATGTGGAAATCAATATGTGGAAATGGATAAATATAGTGTATGAATAACTTTTGAATATCACAGTTACTATAATATATATATAATAAGCAGTAAAAGGAACATTATATAGACAGTGAGTCTGATTTTAAACATCTGTAGCCTTCATTCCATTGTTGTGATATTGGAATGTCATGCTGGTAATGTGATGCAAGCTGTCAATCATTGACAAGTAGGTTGCTGATTACAAATGTCTACAACTTCCCTAGATTCTGTTGATGGAATAGAGAAAGGATGGCCAAATCACCAGTGATAAGTGAGATACCCTTGACATGGCTGATATGTCAGTTAAGCCTGAGGATTACCTTTGCCTTAGGAGAAACAAATAAGAAGATACAAGATGAAGAATAAAAGAAAAGATATGTACATCTGATCAGTACTAGGATACTTTCAGATCTAAGACATTAACTTTAGGATCTATGACTGTTCAAGTCATTATATGTAAAAAAAATATGATTACCAGAAGAAATCAGTCCACCCTGATGGGACAGCTGTTGATATCAATATTGATGTAAGTAAATTACTTTATAATGATTACTGCATATATTCTCATAAAGTGTCTACAACTTCATTTATAAGTTTTTAGGTAAATTTTGAAAATGCCAGCTGAAAGGGAAATAATCATTCAGGTTGAAAACCTAGTTGATCTACTACCAGAAAAGTTTACGGGAGAACCAAATTCTGAAGATTGTGATGAGTTTTTTAGAAAATTTAGAAATTGGTTGGATTTTCATCCTAGTAAATTTGGTACAGAAGATCTAAGAGTAAATTCATTTCATTATTGTTTAAGCTTGACTGCCAGTGAGTGGTGGAGTAAATTACCTGCTGCTGAGAAACCTAATACTATAGATGCACTTGAGACATTATTTTACAGAAAATTTCGAACTTCAAAAACACGCCTACAGCTCAAGGCAGAATTAAATTCTTTAAAATATGAAGCAGGGAAGCCTTTCTTAAATATGGTTAACAAATTTCAAACAATAAGCAATAAATTAGAATGGTCAATAATTGTTCAATTAGAGAAGTTCATTCGAATTTTGCCACTCACAATTCGCCAGTTTGTAGTATCCAGACCTTATGATACATTTGAAAATATATGCAAATCACTTACATTATATCAACAGATGATAGAGGTAGAAAATGTGGTCACAGCATTTAAGAATGTTTCTTTTATCAACACTTGTGATTTATGTGGAGAGGAGCATGAGTCTTCTTCATGTGTAAGAAAAAAATCAGCTATTACAAATAAACCACATGATAATTATGTTAGAGATAGACCAGATGATAGTTATCTAGTTGATCATAAGAGTTCAAATAGCCCTAATAGAAACCGTGTAAGGTCACCCTCGCCATATTCAGATAGAAATACACATAGATCTAGAGATCGGGGGAGAAATTATCCTTCACACACAGATCATTTTAGGCCAAGACGTCAGTCTTATTCACCTAGTGGTAAGTACAGATCACAGTCTTATGATGATAATAGGTACAGGAGATCTAATTCTAGAGATTATAGACCCAGATCTGGTTCTAGGGAATACAGACCAAGGTCAAACTCTAGAGATTATGGATCTAACCAATTTTCAGATGAATTTAGGCCATACTCAGAAAAATTTAAATTTAGAGAATATTACAGAGATCAGCAAAATCACAATAACAGAGATTTTAGACCTAGATCTAGTTCAAGAGAGAATTATTATAGACGCCCTATGTCAAGGGATAGAAATCAGTATGACAACTTTAGGGGTCAAAACTTCAGATTTAACTGGAGGGACAGAAGCTATGATCAACTACATAACAATTCACAACATAGATTTAATAACTTTGTACCTCAGAGAGGTAATAACCGACCATACAGGGGTGGTAAAAACTATCGTTCTTTTTTCTCGCCTGGGACTAAGAGATCCTACCACACTGATTACAGTGTTATGCAAGAGAAAAGAAATGATGATGTCATGATAAATGGGATAAAATATTCAGCCGTAGACAGTCAAATGTCTGCCAGCAATTTGGATTTTCATTAGGCCTGAAATCATGTGTAAATATGCCTACACAGATTCAGTCAGGCTCAAATATTCAATATAGAGTGCCAGAAGTAACAAAATCAGAACACAATTCTGATCCTCCCAACCTACCTGGGACAGTTACTTATAAGAACTCTTTGTTTAAAATCCATGCTGCAAATTTTTTAGATATCAATAAAAATGACTACCTTGGGTTACATGATTCCATAATTACAAATGAAAACAGAAATATTTATGATATAGATTTATTGGTCACTAAAGAAGAAGAATTGGGTTATTCACCTACTATTCAAATATATTTCAATAAGAACTGCATGACTGAATTAAAATTGTTAGATGATACAGAGGTTTTATGTTTGTTTGACACTGGAAGTAATGTAAATTTAATAAGTGAATCGGTTTATCAAAACAGCCCATATTTACAAAGTTTACCAGTCAGAAAATGTGCTAAACAGAAGATTTTTAATACAAGTTCACCTATTGAAACAGATAGATTTCTGGAAATATGCTTTAAGGTTAAAGGTGATTATATAATGCAAACTACAGCTTTGCTAGTGCCAGACTTTGGAAATTGTAAATTCATTTTGAGTAGTGGAAGCATGACACAATTAAAAAGTGTAATTAACATGTCAGAATTAAAAATTACAGTGCATAAGAAATCATTTCTATTTAGAACATTTACACATGTCAAATTAAAGGCACACAGTTCCATAGTGTTGCCAGTTAAATGCTCATTGCCAAAACATCTAAGAAATGGTGAATTTTTATGTAGGGCATTCAGACCTTTTATAAAAAACTTGCCAGACACATTCATTTTAAAATTTACAAAAGGTAAAAGTTTATTGAAAATAGCAAATCCAAGTAGTAAATCATATTTGATAAAAGCAAACACTGCTTTAGGATCTGTCAGTTTTTCATTAACAAAAAATCTAACAGTAGATGAAAATGTTGTCACTCATTATCACATTGGCCTAGATAGAAGTATATCATTTTGCACGCTGGATATGGCAAACTGTCCAATTTTATCAGCAAATGTTATGAAAACAAAAACTTGTACTTTAGACCCTACCAATGTAAATAATTCATCAGTTTTATCAGAACATGTTATGAAAACAAAAACTTGTACTCTAGACCCTACCAATGTAAACAAATCATCATTTGAAAACATAACACAGGAAAATGTGCCACAGTATGACACTCAATATAAATTTGGTAAAATGACACCAGTATGTCCAAGTTTAGGACACTCATATATGAATTTTGGAGTTAGTCAATCATCTCAAACATATACTAGTCAGACATCTCAGTCTTTACAATCAATTTTAGAACATTATTATAAATGTGACCAAGACAACATGACAACTAGCCAGATCTATGACCTTAAACGTAAGACATTTCCATACTTGCCACCTGATGATTTGAGATTGAAATTAACAGACAAAATTATCATAGAGAAAGACTTAGATTTACATACAGATACAGTCTTAACACTTACTGACAGAGAGACAGTGAAAGATCTATTTTACTCATTAAGAGAATGTCTTTCAACACATGATAATCCTAGTATACATAATAAAGCATTTGTATCTTTAAATCCAGTAAATCTCAAACCATTTTATATAAAACCATATTTAACACATGATAAAGAAATTAAATTTGCTGAGAAAGAAATGGAAAAACTTCGTTTAATGGGTATATTACAAAGAGGGTCAAGTCAATTTTTGTCTCCAGTAATGCTTATTCCAAAAGCACATTCAGGTTCAAAATTATCTTCATGTCCAGAATACCGTCTTGTAGTGGATTTCAAATATCTTAACTCACACTTACCTGATGTTAAATTTAGTTATCCTGAAATTAAGCACATTTTACATAAAATTGGTCGTGGTAATTCTGCAATTTTTTCAGTTTTAGATCTCAAAAATGCATTTTTTAGTATAAACCTAGATAAAGATAGCATAAAATACACAAGCTGTTGTGCTAGCCCCGGTAGTCCGATTTATCAATTTCGTAAACTAGCACAGGGACTTAAACCCAGTCCAGCTTTTTTCACAGCATTAATGAATGAAATTTTATCAGAACTACCAAGTAATATTAGAGATTACATAGAGTGTATAATGGATGACTGTATTATTTTTACACCAGATTTACCAACTCATATTAAGGTGATTACATACTTCTTAAACAAATTAAAGGAGTATGGACTTTTATTGACACTCAATAAAGTACATGCTTTTAGGCATTCAGTAAAATATATGGGTTTACTTTTGTCAAGTAAAGACAGTATTCCTACAATTAAACCTTTAGGTTCAAGAATACAATCTATAACCAATTTACCTATACCAATTACAGCCCGTGGAATAAAATCATTCATAGGTTGTGTAATATTTTTATCACAATTTTTACCTAGATTATCACATTTAATTAAACCAATAAATGATATTTTAAAGAAGGGCAATAATATCACAAAAGAACATAAAATAAAGCCAAAAACAGAATATTCAAAAGGAAAGGGAACCAGTAAAAAGAAATCACCTGATATTCAAAAATTTTGGAAATATGAACATACAATATGTTTTAATGAAATCAAATCTCTAATTACTAAACTACCAGTACTCCATTTACCAAATGCTAATGGAGAATTTCTTTTAGAGTGTGACAGCAGTGCAAAGTTTGTTGGGTCAGTCTTATATCAAATTCAGAATAACACTAAAAATATTATAGCTTACTACAGTTCAGTAATGCCAGATGCTGCGAGCAGATATTCCAGCACAGAAATAGAATTATGTGGTTTAAAGAAATCTATTTTACACTTTAAATATCTTTTGAAATATTCAAAATTTTCAGTCCTTATGGATCACAGTGCACTTAAACGGATATATGTTTCAAAGAAACCACCTAAAACTAACAGAATTCAAAAATTTTTAGAAGAACTTTCAGATTTTTCATTCACAATAGAACATCAATCTGGAAAACATATGTATGTGTCAGATTTTTTATCCAGATTTTCATCACCTGAAATTGAAAATTCATCCATACCATACTTAACTTCAACATCATCTATAAGTAGTAAAAATTATATGACATTTTTAGACAATAAATGTGATTTCAATTATACCAGTGGTTCTGGAAAATGTTCAAATCATGCATTTCCATTGACAAGATCTCAGGCAAAAACACAAAAAGTAATTTTGCCAGACTTATTCCAAAAACCTGTTAGAAAGTGTGTAAATCAACAACCAGTTCAGAAACCAGTTCAACCTGTTAGAACGGCACCACCCGTCGTTAGACGACGTGGACGCCCACCTAAATCACTTTCACCTATACCTGAAGAAATATATGCTGAAATACCTATATCTGAACACTCAGTACCAGCCAGACCATTGATTGTACCTCGTGCTAAAAATCAACAAATGCCAGTACCACAAAGAATTGATAAGAGTGAGGTCATAAATCAAGCTCCTGACTTGCTTGCAATCTCTGATATTAAGGCTCATGTACCGTCTGATGAAAATGTACTATCTAAAAATTTACATTCAGGGGAGAGAGGTATTTCAGAGGAAATTCCAGAAATAGAAGAGATAATTTTACCTGTTGATGTTTCATCTGATTTTGAACCACTTATACCTTTATCAACAGAAACTTCAAGTAACATCAAAATTAAAACCAGAAAGGATATACCAAAACAAAATGTTATTAACAAATTACTAGATTTATTAAATAAGAAAACTACACATTTTTATCATTTACCTTTTACTTTAGATGCTTTAAGAAAATCTCAACGTCAAGATGCATTTTATGCACCACTCATACAGTATTTAGAAAGCAATCATTTGCCAGCCAACAATAAAAAGCAACGCACCATTATTGCCGAGTGTGAAAACTATATTTTATTTAATGATTTATTATACCATTTAACAATGCCTTCTAATAAGGTCGCCATACATAAAATTGCTTTATGTATACCACGTGACCTGTCACACAAAATATTTGGACTTTATCATTCAGGTCTTTTGACATCACATCAAGGTTTAACAAAAACATTTTACAAAATCCGCCAAGACTTTTACATCAAAAATTTGTATAAATATTTATATTTATATATCATGTCATGCCGTATATGCTCTGCTAGACGTGATATACCATTCAACCAAAAAAGTAGATCTTGGTGCAGTTCAGTAATATCAGATTTCTCTATAATGGAAAGCTTATCAATGGATTTAAAAGTTATGCCAACTAGCCTTCGGGGTTACAATTATATCTTAGTAATACGTTGTAACCATTCACGATTTTTAGTAACAGACGCCTTGAAGTCTCGTAAAGCTTCTGAGATAGTAGAGTCATTATTTCAAAATGTCATATGCCAACATGGCACGAATATTAAGGAAATTTACTGTGACCTTGACACAGCTTTCAAGAATGAAATTATGAATATTTTAAGTAAGTCCTTAAATATTAAAATAAAATTTTGCAGTGTACAATCTCACCAAAGCAACCCTGCTGAGAGAAGTATACAAAGCATTTCTAAATTGTTGTTACATTATATAGCTAAATATGGTAACAAATGGTGCTTATTTCATAAAGCGGCAAGCTTTTGTCTGAATACTTTTCCAATAATACATTTACAAAACATAAGTCCTTACCAAATTGTATTTGGTAGAGAGCCACCAGTTTTATCTGAGATTCAGTCAGCCAGTCATGACCTTACATCAGCTAAATTCTATCATTTTTCAGATTATTTAGACTTTTTACAAGACAGATTTAAACATATTAGACAAATTGTTCAGGACCACCACAACATTACAGTATCTGCCAGACAGATCTCTCATGGATCTGAAAGTCCATCTTTCAGAACTCTGAATGAAGGGGACATAGTTTATTGTTTTTTCCCATCAAAAACTATAATTTCAGAACATAAATTACCTTCAAAGAAATTAAAGATGGAATACGTTGGGCCACTTTACATTTATTCAAGATATGATAAGTACTTGTATATTTTAGCAACAATAGATGGGGTAGTTATAGAACAAATTTTCCATCTATCTAGACTGAAAAAAGGGTTACTAAGACTTTCTAATGACATAACAGTCGATAACATCAATGACCTTAATAAAGAGAAAGATAAACAGAGAAATATATTATCAGAAAATATTAGCAAATTATCTACTGAAAAGTGCCGAGCCACCAGTGCTCACCAATTTGCCATACCATGTTCCACCACTGATATTTGGTACTGTGACGCTACGCTTTTAGTACAAGATACTGTCTTTCAAGTCAAACCTACAGACCAACATCTGGACCTTGCTGACTTGAATATCAAGCAAACGCACACAGAAATTAAGTATACGTTCCATATGAGTGAACCAAACCAAACAGTGGGAACTTGTCATATCAGTAAAGGTCGATATAAATATGGTGTTTTAGAAGTTTTTTGTCTTCCTGACAGTGTAACCTTCAGTTCAGGCCAATGGATCTCAATTCCAAATCACCTTGAACTTGATTATCTAGATACATTAAGAAACCTGCAAATCAATATATCAGGTTCTAAGAGTAAATATATAAATAACCTTTTTCATTGGTTTTGAGCTACCAGAAAAGCTTTCTCAAATGTGGTAAACCACAGTCAAGTGGACGTTGTTTTCCCACTGATTCTTAATGAATTCACATAATATGAAATTTAATGATACATGATAATGTAAAGAAATATATGATACTGTTACATATTGTGTAATATTGAAGATCTAACAATAACCTCTGACCACATAAAATATGATAGTAAATGAGTCAAAAATTTATTTAAAAGGGTTACTAAAAAATATATGTTTTGCAAGTGCTATTAAATTAAATATAAATAATAATACTGGATGGATAATTCCCA
>JYMV01011430.1_pt1 | contig 10858 bp, 7 predicted proteins | sample 338911 | NCBI WGS metagenome assembly JYMV01 (sample SAMN03354496, study PRJNA234377) | hydrothermal vent metagenome | biome: Deep sea; feature: Hydrothermal plumes at the Eastern Lau Spreading Center, Western Pacific Ocean; material: Seawater | place: Tonga | collected 2009 | depth 2000 m m
ATACATTCGTGGCAGTTGGACAAAGTGGAAAGATCCTGAGATCTACTGACAATGGTTCATCTTGGGATAATTCGACTTCTCCAATTACAACCACTCTCTATGGAGCCACCTTTGGAAACAATAACTTTGTGGCAGTTGGCTCTGGTGGAAAGATCGTAAGGTCTACTGACAATGGGACATCTTTTGATAATGCGACTTCTAATACTTCAAGCCTTCTCTATGGAGTCACCTTCGGGAACAATACCTTCGTGGGAGTTGGACAAAATGGAGAGATCGTTAGATCTACTGACAATGGTGCGACTTGGAATGATGCAATTTCTCCAATTACAACCACTCTCTTTGGAGTCACATTTGGAAACGATACATTCGTGGCAGTTGGAGCAAGTGGAAAGATCGTTAGGTCTACTGACGATGGTTCATCTTGGGATAATTCGACTTCTCCAATTACAACTGATCTCAAGGGAGTCACCTTCAGTGAATAAATCCTAAAACCAACCACATCATCTCCTGTGAGTAACCCCCACTAATTCTTCACAGTCAGACAACCCTCCAAAATCCCAACTTTATTGTAAAAAATACGAATTAATGGTACATTATCGGACTCATAAACCACCAATAGTAAATCAAATGAAACATCTACTCATCATCCTCTCAATCCTTCTTCTTTCATCCCCTCTGTTTGGACAGGAAACTGGTGTTTTATACCTTTGGGAAAATGGAACCAAGTATATGGGTGAATGGAAGGATGGTAAAAAACATGGTCAAGGAACATTCACTTATGGAAAAGGGAAATGGGAAGGAGACAAGTATGAAGGGATATAGAAATGGTCAAGGAACATACACCTGGTCTGATGGAGACAAGTATGTAGGGGAATTCAAAGGTGATAAACCAAATGGTCAAGGAACATACACCTGGTCTGATGGAAGAAAGTATGAAGGGGAATTCAAGGTTGGCAAAAAACATGGTCAAGGAACATACACTTTACCTAATGGGTCTAAGTATGTAGGAGAGTGGAGAGAAAATAAATCTTGGAAGGGAACAGAATATGACAAAAACGGAAATGTCATTGGAAAATTTGTGAATGAGGTGAAGAAGATTGAAGAACCTGTTGTGGTAATTGTGAAGAAACCTGCGGTGGTAGTTAAGAAAAGCCACACGGGGGTTTTGTTTCGTCATTGGGAGAATCGACAATGGAGGTGGTTCAGGAATGGTAATGAAAAAAAGAATAGAAAATATGTAGGGGATATTCTAAATGGAGGACCAAATGGTCAAGGAACCCTCACTTTCCCTGATGGAAGAAAGTATATTGGAGGATTCAAACATTGGGTAAGAAATGGTCAAGGAACATTTACTTATGGAAAAGGGGAATCGGAAGGAGACAGGTATGTAGGGGGATTCAAGGATGGATATAGAAATGGTCAAGGAACATACACCTGGTCTGATGGAGACAAGTATGTAGGGGAATTCAAAGATGATAAACCAAATGGTGAAGGAACATACACCTGGCCTGATGGAAGAAAGCATGAAGGGGAATTCAAGGAAGGGATAAAACATGGTCAAGGAACATTCACTTTATCTAATGGGTCAAGGTATGTAGGGGAATGGAGAAGAGATAAACCTTGGAACGTCAAATTTTATGACAAAAATGGAAACATCATTGGAAAATTTGTGAATGGGGTGAAGATAAGTGAAGAACCTGTGGTGCTTGTTGAGAAGGAAGCTGTGGTGGAGGTTGAGAAGGAAGCTGTGGTGGAGGTTGAGAAGGAAGCTGTGGTGGAGGTTGAGAAGGAAGCTGTGGAGGAACCTGTGGTGGAGGTTGAGAAGGAACCTGTGGTGGAGGTTGAGAAGGAACCTGTGGTGGAGGTTGAGAAAAGCAACACGGGGGTTTTGTTTCGTCGTTGGGAGAATCAACAATGGGGGTGGTTTAGGGATGGTGATGAGAAAAGGGATAGAAAATATGTAGGAGATATTGAAAATGGAGGACCAAATGGTCAAGGAACCCTCACTTTCCCTGATGGAAGAAAGTATGTTGGAGGATTCAAACATTGGGTAAGAAATGGTCAAGGAACATTAACTAAACCTAATGGAGACAAGTATGTAGGGGAATTCAGGGATGGATATAGAAATGGTCAAGGAACATACACTTGGTCTGATGGAGACATGTATGAAGGGGAATTCAAGGAGGGGAAAAGAAATGGTCAAGGAACCCTCACTTTAACTAATGGGAACAAATATTTAGGGAAATTCAAGAATGGAATATTTAATGGTCAAGGTACATTCACTTTTCTTGATGGAAAGAATTATGTAGGAGAATTTAGGAATGGAAAATTTAATGGTCAAGGTACATTCACTTGGTCTGATGGAGACATGTATGTAGGGGAATTTAAGGGTGGGGGACCAAATGGTCAAGGTACCCTTACTTCACCTGATGGAGACAAGTATGAAGGGGAATTCATTGATGGGGAAAGGACTGGTCAGGGAACATTCAAATGGTCTGATGGAGACAAGTATGTAGGGGAGTTTAAGGATGGGAAAAGAAATGGTCAAGGAACATACACTTGGTCGAGTGGGTCTAGGTATGTAGGAGAATGGAAGGATGACGAAAAAGATGGTCAAGGAACATACATTTATGGAAAAGGAAAATTGAAAGGTGACAAGTATGTAGGGGAATTCAGGGATGGATATAGAAATGGTCAAGGAACATTCACTTGGTCTGACGAAGGAAAATATGAAGGGAAATGGAAGGATGGTAAATTTCATGGTCAAGGAACATTCACCTTTTCTGACGGGAATAAAGGTGTAGGTGAATTCAGATATAATAAACCTTGGAACATCACAACATACGACAAATACGGAAACTACAAATGGAAGTATGTGAAAGGAGTAAGAGTGAAATAAAACATATACTCATTCTCTTCTCCTTCCTTCTTCGTACTTCCCCACCAAGATTATATAAGTTTTGACATATGTTGAAATGGGTCTATTATGCGCAATTATAAGGGATTGAACCGACAATCTCTTGTGCAGTTTCAGTAACTCTGGATTCTCTACTCAGAGTTTCTGATTCCAAAATATGAATATGTGACTTTTTAGTCCTAACTTCTTCAACATTTTTTAAAGAGTAAATATTTGAAAATATATATCCCTCTACTTCTTTTAATAATCCTAACAATATCTTTTTCATCCTGCTCTAAAAAAACAGAATCTACTACTTCTACTTCTGCAGAGCGTTTAGACCTGAACGAGGAGCAGGCCGCTCGAGTACAGCCGGTGACGGCAGGCCTTTATGGGGAACGCAAGGCCTTGCGGAAGCTGCGTGATGACGTTCAGGATGAGATTCTGGCACAGCTAAAAAGTGATTCTGTGGATAAAGACAGTTTTGAATTGGTGCTGAAGCAAAGCTGGTCCGAGGTCGAAGCCCGCATCCCCAAGGTGGCTAAAGCCTTTGCCGAGTACCACGCCGTGCTCGAACCTGAACGGCGGGGCAAATTCGCGGAAAAGATGGAGAAACGAAGGGAACGGATGAAAGACGGCCACCGCCGCCGTTTCTTAAGTTTCTCGGAAGAATCCCATAGTGCAGAGGATGTGAACGGGAAGATCGCCGACCGGCTGGACCTGAGTGTGGAACAGGAAAAGCAGATGCTGCCGGTGACGGAAGAGCTTTACGGCGAGCGTACCGCACTCCGGCAGGCCAGGCTGAACGTTTACAATGAGGTGCTTGCCCAGCTCAAAAGCGACACCGCCGATGCGCCCAAACTCGAGTCGGTGCTCCGTTCCGGCTGGTCCGTCATTGACGAACGAATACCCATAGTAGTCCAGGCTTTTGCAGAGGCCCATGCAGTGCTGATTCCTGAACAGCGTGCCGAGTTCGTGGAAAAAATAGAACGGCGCCAGGAACGCAGGAAAAACCGCAGGAAAAACCGCCGCAAACACCGCTGGTATCATTGGCATTAAACTAACCCACATCACAGGAGTCGGCCACTATGGCTCCTGTGTTGGCTTATAAACCTAAGCCAACACAGGGCCTGAGATGCTTTTCCTGCTTCTGAAAGCGCTTATTAGCATATCTGCACCATTCTCTCCTGTGAGTAACTACTACTAATTCTTCAAAGTCAGACTCCCTCCACAAACCTCCCAATTCTTGTAAAAAAAACCTATTCGTGTTACAAATTAATTTCTCTTTAACAACTCTTTGGAAGAAAAGTGGCACAATTAAGTGAACAATTAAGCTAACATATACTTGTTGCAGAACTTTGAATAAATTGACACACAACCTTATTTGGTAGGTCGATATGCGTATTCTATTCCTTATTTTGACAACGGGCCTGCTGCAGACCGGCTGCACATCGGTGGATCCTGTCATGAGCAAGGCGGGAGTCATGACCCATCCGGACTGTGCCAAGTACAGTACCGAAGAGGCGGTTGCCACTTGTGAATCTGGACTGCGTCAGCGGGGAGGCGGCTCCCGGTTCAGCTTCGGCATAGGCGTGACTCGAATACTCGACTGAACCTCTCTCTTCATTCTGAAGTACAATTCAGATTGTGTACTACTAAAACCACTTCAAACACTTATTCTCCTTGCAAGGTCAGCCACATCGTCTCCTGTGAATCCCCCCACTAATTCTTCACAGTCAGACACCCTCCACAATCTTCCCTATTCTTATAAAACAATATGATTACGATAAAAACGGCAATATCAAAGGAAAGTATGTTAGTGTCATATGATAGTAAGCAAACCGTAGCACTTTAACAAAAAGAGATTGTATATGAACCTTGCAGAAAAAAGTACTGCTGAACTACAAAGGCTGGACAGCAATCATTATCTCCATCCTTTTACAGACCCGAAAGCCCTTCTCGAAAAAGGTGCTCGTGTGATTACTAGTGCAGACGGGATCTACATTTGGGACTCTGACGGCGAAAAAATACTTGATGCCATGGCGGGTCTTTGGTGTGTCAATGTTGGCTATGGCCGGGAAGTTTTGTCACGCATTGCATATGAGCAATCAAAGGAACTTCCTTATTACAACAGTTTCTTCAAAACAACAACCCCACCTGCAATTGCATTGGCAGAAAAACTTGTTGAAGTCACGCCAGACGGATTCAACCAAGTGTTTTACACCAATTCAGGTTCCGAAGCGAATGACACTGTGATACGTACTGTCAGGCGCTATTGGCGGCTGCTTGAAAAACCTGAAAAACGTATCATAATCAGCCGTAAAAGAGCCTATCACGGTAGCACCGTTGCCGCGGCAAGTTTGTGTGGAGACAGTATCTACCATGAAATGGACGGTCTTCCGATACCGGACATTGTTCACATAGATTGTCCGTATTGGTATGGAGAAGGTGGAGACCTGACACCAGATGAGTTTGGACTTAAATCTGCTCAAAGTTTGGAATCTAAGATAAAGGAACTTGGTCCAGAAAAGGTTGCAGCATTTATCGGAGAACCAATCCAGGGTGCCGGAGGATTGATTGTACCTCCGGATACTTACTGGCCCGAAATTCAAAGAATCTGTGAGAAATATGGAATTCTGCTCATTTCTGATGAAGTAATCTGCGGATTTGGGCGTACTGGGAATTGGTTTGGATGCGAAACCTATGGGTTCCTACCAGATTTGATGCCGATTGCAAAAGGACTTTCCTCAGGTTATATGCCGATTGGCGGAGTGATGATTCACGATAGAATTGCTGAAGTTTTGATCAAAAAAGGTGGGGAATTTTCCCATGGATACACCTATTCCGGACATCCTGTGGCATGTGCTGTAGCGCTGGGTAACTTAAAAATTATAGAGGAAGAGCAGCTTGTTGAAAAAGTGGCCAAAGAAACAGGACCGTACTTGAAAAAACGTTGGCAAGAATTTGAAAACCATCCTCTAGTGGGGGAGGTCCGAACCGTTGGAATGCTTGGAGCTATTGAACTGGTGGAAGATAAAGATAAACGAAAGTTCTTTGACAGTTCTATGAAAGTTGGAGATACATGCCGAGACTTTTGTATTGAGAATAATATCGTTATGCGTGCACTCCATGATGCAATGGTCGTCTCACCACCTTTGACCATTACGGTTGATCAAATTGATGAAATGTTTGATTTGGTCAAACTTTGTCTTGATTTGACCGCAGACAAATTTGGAATAAGTTAAGTCTAAAAACCAGAGATGTATTAAACTTTTTCTGAACACGTCAAATCTGAATACGCTCCCGTAGAAATGGAACTTCCTCTTGCGGTTCAGCTTGGAGTTCTCTTGCTGCAAGGTGACCGGAATAAACTGCAGCAGCAATGGTTGCTGGAGCAAAAGAGTCCCCAATGCATTTGAGTGTTTTTATTCCTGCATTGGTTAATCTTTCAGGATCGCCATTCAACGAGTTAAAAAGTCCATCATTTGGTATCCGTTCGGTGACGAGAAGCAGACTGTCGCATTCCCTTTCGATTTTTCTCTCAGTAAATATGCAGGAAAGTTCAACCTTTCCTGTTTCTGCAGCCGTAAGATTAGTTTGCGTGGCAAGTTCCACACCGAGATCCATTAACTGTTTCTGAACCTTTCTCTGCTCCAGGGTTTTGTGAGTCCAGGTTGAAATATCAGGTGCAGGAGTGACAAGTAAAACATCGTGACCTTCCCGCCTTAATTTTTCTGCTAAAACACCGCCCATGTAAAAATGGTCATCGTCAAACACCACAACCCGTCCTCTTGCTAAAACTCCGTCCATAATCTCATCCGGAGTAAATACTTTAAGCTTATCAAGTCCGGGAATAGGCTCCCGGTGTATTCTTCCTAGTCCGTCCCGCCGCCAAGATGATCCGTTTGCAAGCAGCACATGGGAATAGTCGAATTGATCCTCTGCACTGAACTCAAAAATTTCATCCGCACTCAGTGGGTTTTCACGATAAATGGTCACGTTTGCCATCCGTTCCAACATCAAAACTCTGTAGTCGCGAACACGCCCCCATTCGGCCAAACCGGGCAGGCGACTTTCCCGACTGACCCTACCTCCAAGTTCTGCAGAAGCTTCTGCAAGAATTACTCGATATCCACGCTGTCCGAGTGCAAGCGCACATTCCAGTCCGGCAGGCCCGCCACCAACCACCAGCACACCGTCGTCACTATTACTCGGTTCAATACGCTCCGGATGCCAACCACGTCTCCATTCCTCACCCATAGTTGGGTTTTGCGTACAGCTAATTGGCACTGATAGTTCGTCACTCATGACACAGATATTACAGCCAATGCATTCCCGGATTTCATCTTCGCGACCTTCTTCAATTTTTTTTGGCAGGAAGGGATCTGCAATGGAAGGGCGTGCTGCTCCTATCATGTCCATAACACCACGCTGGATCAAAGAGAGCATTGTGTCTGGAGAAGTAAAACGACCGACTCCCACCACAGGCTTTGATGTCATTGATTTGACAAAGGCCATATATGGTTCTTGATATCCTTCACTTTCGAAACGTGAAGTAGCAGAATCCATGCTCCAGTCGCTGATGTTAACATCCCAAAGATCCGGCAGTTCTGCCAGCATTTCCACGATTTCTTTACCTTCATTTTCAGAAGTTATCCCCTGCGCTCCTAAAAACTCCTCAACACAGAAACGCACAGCAACTGCACAACTATCCCCCACAGCATCTTTGGTGTCTTCGATCAACTCACGAAACAGCCGCACCCTGTTTTCCAAACTACCTCCGTACTCATCCGTGCGCCTGTTGATGCGGCGAGAGAGGAAATTTGTCAACAGTGTTCCACTATGCGCGGCATAAACGTAAACAAGATCGAAACCGGCCTGCTTGGATCTCAAGGCTGCTTGACGATGCCATTTCCGAAAGTTGCGTATATCCGACTTGTCCATTGCACGGGCCTGAATTGGAGCATAGGATTCGACAGAAATCGGGCTTGGAGAAATCGGCGGTATTCGACTATAATGATTTGTACTGCAGTAGCCGCCATGCTGTAATTCTATACCTGCCAACGAACCATGTTCATGAACAGCCTCAGTCATTTTTGCTAGAGCCGGGATATCATCATCGTCCCAGAGACGACCTTCTACCAGCGGATCGCAATCTGAGCTGGAATGGATGTATACTTCCTCCGTACAGACTACGCCCCAACCACCTTCAGCCTTTATTCCTCGCATCGCAGCCAAACTCTTTGGACGCAAATATCCCATCCCGTTGCAGTGTGGAACTTGAAAAAAACGATTCTTTGATGTTACAGGCCCGATTTTAACAGGTTCAAAAAGGATATCGAAACGAGGATCTCTCTTCATTTAACAGTTGTTTGATAATTAGTTTTCTATAATAATTTGTCGGGAATCAACTTCTCATTAAATTCAAGCTGCCTCTTAAATCTCTGCCATAGCATGCTTGAATAATAGGAATAACATCCGAGTACAGAGACCACAAGTCCCAATTCTACTACTTGACAGAGTATAAAAAATCATTGAAGGACTAACAGTAAAAAAAATGTTATGCTGGTATTCATTCCATCGATAGGAGAATTTGTCATTCCTGAATTGCTGTGCGGTCCGGAAACTTTGATGGTTGGGAAGATACTTTGAAAGGAGCTTTTCATCAATCGAGATTGGCTGGTGGCTTCGGCAGTGACAATTATCATGCAGGCCTTGTTGGTAATTCCCATTCTCCTTTTTCATCATTATCATACGAGTGAGTTGGAAGAATGAATACCAAATTTGTTGAAGAAGCAGAATCGTTTCTTGAACAGCATCCTGATATTCGTGAGTTTGATTTGTTGCTTCCAGACATGAACGCTGTGTTCAGAGGAAAACGGATTCAACGTGAAAAACTCATTAGCATTTACAAAAAAGGATTCTATTTCCCAGCTTCTGTTTTTGCCATGGATGTCACTGGGGAGACGATGGAGGAAACCGGACTTGGTTTTAAAAGCGGCGATCAGGATATTCCCTGCTATCCGATTCCGGAAACTCTGAAAGTGGTACCCTGGCGAAAAGAACGCGGGCAATTACTGCTTAGAATGCTTGAGCCAGACGGTTCTCCATTTTTTGGGAATCCACGTGAAGTGCTTCATTCTGTTTGCAAAAAATTGTCCGAATTCGGCTGGAAAGCAATGGTTGCGGTTGAAATTGAGTTTTATTTAGTCGATCCAAAACGACGACCCGGACAACCACCACTACCTGTTTTCTCCCGCTTAACAGGACAACGGGAAACAGAAGGTCAACTCTATTCTTTAAGCAGTTTGGATGCTCATGAATTATTTTTAAAAGATATTTCAGAAGCTGCAATTATACAAAATATACCTGCAGACACCGCACTTGCAGAACTTGCTCCAGGACAATTTGAGGTAAATTTACACCATGTTCCGGATGCAGTTCTGGCATGTGATCACGCAGTACTACTCAAACGCATCATCCGAAGTGCGGCTCAAAATCACCAGGTGGAAGCCACCTTCATGCCCAAACCCTATCCTGATCAGCCCGGAAATGGAATGCATGTTCATCTGAGTCTGCTGGATAAGGAAGGACAAAATGTCTTTCAGGGCAGTGATGATTCAGGAAGTCCAGAGTTGCGACATGCTGTGGAGGGAATACGAAGTGTGATGGCTGAAAGCATGCTAATTTGTGCACCGCATGCTAATTCTTATCATCGTTTCCAAAGCGGTTCTTATGCTCCAGTCAATATGTCATGGGGCTATAACAACCGTACAGTATCTATCAGGATTCCAGCCAATAATGGTCCTGACATGAGGATTGAGCATCGGCTTGCCGGAGCAGATGCGAATCCATATTTGCTGGTGTCAGCTTTGCTTGCTGGTTTACATTATGGATTAATCACAAAAACTGAACCACCTGCTCCGGTTGGAGGGAACGCATACTTGCAGACTGATACAGAACTTCCGCTAACCTGGGAGCAAGCCAGAAATCATTTTGATCATGCCAAAATTTTACCTGAATATTTTGGAAAAGAATTTTGTCTACTATTCAGTAATTTGAAGCTGGGTGAGCAAATTCGTTTTATGAGTACAATCGCTCCACTTGAATATGACTGGTATTTGAAAACAGTCTAGCTTGACAGCGGCAATTGATATTATATAAAACTTATAACATGAAACCTAATTTTCAATTCATTTTCAGTGCAGTGTAAATACTTTACTGGTGAACTTGCCCTGACAGGATCATAGGGGAAATTTATGAAAGAAATGGATCAATCTCCAATTCTTGTAAAACCAACCCATCATCACATGTGAGTTACCCCCACTATTTCTTCACAGTCTGACACCCTCCAAGTAAAATCCCCAATTCTTGGAAACAAACCGATTGATGTTATATTTTGGGTTCTCCTCACCACCATTAGGATTTTAGTTTGGTATTGAGGTGAAGATGAAAAAGATTTTATTCTTTTTACTAATTTCCTGTTTTGACATGCCCCCTTTCAGAACTAATTGATTTTTTCGAGTGAGTAGACAATATCAACGCAGTTATTTTCTTTGTCCCACTCTTTCATCTCTGGTGATGACATCATTTCTCCAAAGGCTTCCATGTCAGTGCAGTGGCACATCATAATTGATTTATGGTCATTTACTTTTACCAACTCAAACTCTGTAATAAATTCTTTAAAAGTTTCTTCATATTCGTCAACGACAGCGGAAAAATCTTCAAAAGTGCAACTGTAAGTGGACACAATACAAATGTTCATTTGATCCCTCCTAGTTAAGTTATATGTTAAACGTGTCCCGAGAATGGTATCACAGCTAATTTATTATTAAAACACTTTTTTTGGAACGTAGTAAATGCAACTTTCCCCGTGTGATTAGCAGGACAAAATTAGTACAGAAAGTAGTTAGACTCATTTATGGATAGATGCTCAATCTGATGCCCCACTAATTCTTCACA
>JYMV01050052.1_pt1 | contig 10858 bp, 9 predicted proteins | sample 338911 | NCBI WGS metagenome assembly JYMV01 (sample SAMN03354496, study PRJNA234377) | hydrothermal vent metagenome | biome: Deep sea; feature: Hydrothermal plumes at the Eastern Lau Spreading Center, Western Pacific Ocean; material: Seawater | place: Tonga | collected 2009 | depth 2000 m m
TTCCCCTTTCCAAGCGTAAACTGGTACCCCTGCAGCAACAATTGCGGCAGCAGCATGGTCTTGGGTGGAAAAAATGTTACAAGATGACCAACGTACTTCCGCACCCAGCGCTACTAGTGTTTCGATTAAAACACCAGTCTGGATAGTCATGTGAATACAGCCCAGAATTTTAGCACCCGCCAATGGTTGCTCGGCGCGGTATTTTTCACGAATACGCATCAGCGCCGGCATTTCGCTCTCAGCGATGGTAAGTTCTTTGCGGCCCCACTCAGCCTGTGACATGTCGGCAACTTTAAAATCGCCTGATTCTATTGTTAGGTTAGTTTCAGTCATAATAGATTGTTTCACTTTTAGTTATTGAATAAATAATTTTAATATGTTCTGTTGCGTTTCTTTATTGAGGCGGGGGCCATATTTAGCAACACATTCAGCTGCGGTTCTGTTAGCTAATCTTACCGCTGTAGATATGTCTAAATTTTCGCTCAGGGCATATAAAAATGCACCAGCAAATGTATCCCCTGCGCCGGTAGTGTCTATTGCTTCAACGGCATAGGCAGACGCAGAAACTTCCTTGAGATCGTAGGGATAGACAGTTGCACCGTCCTTTCCTTTTGTCACAACTAAAATTTCACTTTTCTTTTTTAAATCCTGTATTCCCTTGTCCGGACAGCCTTGACCATAATCTGTTATCTCATCAAAGTTGCAAAAGAGTATATCTACACCATCATTACCGATAACCCGTTCAAGGTTTTCTCTTGCATATTTGACCACCGCAGGATCAGAAACGGTTAAAGCAACTTTGACATCATTCTCTCTGGCCAGATTTTTTGCGTACAAGATAGCTTCTACAGCCTCGTCCGAGTACATCAAATGACCTTCTATATAGAAATATTCAGAGTTTATAATCGCACTATCTATTACTTGCTTTTTATCTAATGACGACGTTATACCCAAATAAGTATTCATGGTTCGGTCTGCATCGTCAGTCAACATAACTATGCATTTGCCAGTTTCACCGTCATGATGAACTTCATTTAGAAGGTGATCTACACCGACATCGGTCAGGTCTTTTTTGTAAAAGTGACCAAAGTTATCTGTACCTACTTTGCAGCAATAAAATGTTTTAGCTCCGAATTGTGAGGCTGTCACTACGGTATTTGCTGCTGAGCCACCACAAGCTTTCTTTTCCAATTGATAATTGCTTTCGAGCTGAGTATATAATTCTAAGTGGCGTTCTTTGTCGATAAGTGTCATCACACCTTTTTCGATATCTTGGGAATCGAAAATTTCTTCGTCAACTCGAAATTCCAAGTCAACTAAAGCGTTACCTAAAGCGGTAATGTGGTATTTTTTATTGTTCATTTGGGGTTTGTTAGTTCCAGAAAGTAATTTTTCCAGACTCCGTTACCTCCAGTTCAAGAGGTGGAAGGATATCTGAGCATAAGGGCAACGTAAATCAGCGCGATTAACATGATTAACAGCAACAAATATTGCGCCAGAAGTATACCCAGTTTTCTGGCATCTTCCAACCCAGGTAAGGTATCTGTGCCGCATTTAGGTAGTCTAATCTTTTTAATACCATAATAAGCTGGTCCACCTAATTCACATTTTAATGCACCAGCAAATACAGCCAAAATTAAACTGTGGCTAGATACCTGCGAACCCAGACGTTTTACCGCTGTGAAGGAGCCCGACAAGCCCAGAGTAATACTGAAAAACAGCGTGGAAATCCGCACAGGAAGCCACTGCATAACAAACATCAGCCAGGCCGCGGGTTTTCCAAAGTGAGTGTAGGTTTTGAGTTTGAGATTCCACTCTTGACTTATTTCATACAAACAGCGATAGAGTAGAGCGGTTATACCGCCACCAATCATATACCAGAAAATTACTGTTAAATATTGATAATGAAATCGTAGAATGCGGGTTTCCATGCAGGCTTTAATAATGCCGACTTTAGACAGGTTACTGGTTTCTCTTAACACAATCCCGGATAAGGTGTTTCTGGCTAGTGCTCTTTTGTCCTGGCGCAGTTGCTGAATTATTTGTCGGGTTTTTAAATTGGTAGCGCTAAACCTTAAAGCGATGAACAGATAGAAAGCTTCAAAGAACCAGTCGTATTCAGCAAACCACTGGATAGTGAAAATCAGAATTGCCAGGGGGGTTAATAATACAGAGATTGCCATAATACCGGCGATGCGTTGTTGTCCTGCAGCCCGTTGATTGTTGGCGGCTTTTTTACCTAAAGCACGAGCGAAAATTTTCAGGAAAGTCAGTGGGTGACTTTTATCGCTCCAGCGAATATTGGCCTCGGCCAGCAATGCCAAAACCAAAATGCCCGCACTGAGCAGCGCGGGGTTTAATTCGGAAAACAGTTCCATTTAGGCCCTTAACCTTGATATCTCGCCAACTCCTGAATCATGGCCATAACCAGTTCTGCTGAGTTTTTCCCGGCTTGTTCAAGATATTCAGAAAAGGATATTGAAGATTCTTTACCTGCAATATCTGAAAGTGAACGAATCACTAAAAATGGTGTATCCAGCATAAAACAGGTTTGCCCAATCGCTGCACCTTCCATTTCTACAGCAGACATATCCGGGAACAAACCTCTGAGTCGAGTAACTGCATCGTCACAGCCAATAAATGAATCGCCAGTACAAACCAAACCTCTTTTGATTTTAGTACAGGTAATATTGTTGGCAGCGTTTACGGCAGCGTCCACCATTCTGACATCACAAGGGTAGATATCTGGCATACCGTACACCTGACCGCGCTTATAACCGAAATGGGTTACGTCAACATCGTGGTGTTGTACACCTGTTGCTATAACCACATCGCCAATATCGAGCTGGGTGTCAAAGCCACCGGCTGAGCCAGTATTAACCACAAAATCCGGTGCGAACTTGTCTATCATGACTGTGGTGGAAACTGAAGCTGCGACTTTACCTATGCCGCACTTTACTAGTACCACTTCGACATCATTAATGGTGCCGACGTAGTATTCAAGGTGTGCAAAATGGAAGGTCTCTTTTAATTGCATATGTTGTTTTAATAATGCGATCTCCTGAGCCATTGCGCCTAAAATACCAATTTTCATAATTGTCTATATACCCTACCTGCAGGTCGGAAATCATTCCGACACGTCAATTAATTCTGTTGGTCGGAATTTATTCCGACGCTGTCGCCAAATGCAACCACCATGGTCCGACAGTTTAACGACAGGCTCACCTAAAAAACAGTCGTAAATAAAAAAATGCCAGACAAAGTCTGGCAATTAAGGGGGTGACCAGAGGTCGATGAAGTAATTGGGCAATCAGGCCGCAATAGGACGCGTAAAGGTGGCTTTGCGATCTGGGTTATTTGTTCCGGCTACCAGCGGCTTTTTCGGCTCTTTATATTTAATAGGGGCCAGTTTGGCATTAATGCAAGCGCGAATGTCTGCTGGTTTGTAACCGCCTTTCACTTTGATGCGCAAATGAGGAATACGTGCAGCGTCAAGCGCACCACTTAAGAACCAGTCACGCTGAGTTTTGTAGCCATCTTTCTTGTTCTTCTGATGAACAAGATCAACGGCAATTACCGGCGACAGGTCTTCTTTGTCGCAAAGCACAAAGTCCAGATGATGTCCTGCGGCGCGTTGCATTGCAGTGCGCAGAGTTTTCTTTTCGGTTTTGGGACGTACTGCCAGGATGTCCACCAGGCGAACCCGACAAATAATGCGGTATTTATCACCCACAGAAGCTTCTAACAGATCCAGAAACTGGCGCTCAACCGGGGTAAATAAATTGGTTTTTCGGGTAAATGGAAAGGCGAGGCCACCGTCATTTAATTTGAGAGCTCCCACCGTAACAACGATAAGTAACATAAATAAAACGATTGCGAGTTCCATATTTTCTCCTGCTAACTGAAATACGCTTTTCTGGTACCTCTGAAAGCAAGGTCAGTGCCAGAGTTAGCAAGTCGTTGAAGAAATTAATAGAGGCGACGCAATGCGTCTTATTTATAAATCAGGTTCACCTGTGTCCCGGCCCCGTCAGTAAAGATGTAGGCGCGGTATTGCTTATCTGCACTGTGGATTGCCAGATACTTTCCTTGCTCAGTAATTTGCTCTGTATTGAATTGCACCTTTAAGGATTCTGCCACGGATTGGGTGGGGGAATTAATGTAAAAACTCAGAGTTGATGGTTTTTTGACGCCAAAAATTCGACAGGTTTTGCTGCCCGGTGGAAGCTGAATATCAAACCATTTTTGAGGGCATGTCGCTGAACTGGGTGCAGGACTTTGTTGGGCATTTCCCAAAAGGGGAAGCAGAGCCAGGCTATAGGTAAGTAACTTCAGCAAAAAAAACGTCTCGGTCAGAAAGTACTGCCTGAAAGTATAGTGTTGACTGTTTGTCTTGCGCAAGTTGCAGAAATATACGTGAGAATGAAAAAGGCCAGGCAGAGCGCCTGGCCGTTGGAATTGTCGCCCAGATTATTTTAAATCGGCGATTTCAGGCAGTACACTACCAGTCGATTTGTCCGGGTAACCGATATCCAGGGTTGCTGACAAGGTCACTGCCAGATCTTCAGGAGACGCCAAACGGGTGATGCGCTGTGCAGGAACTTTCCAGCCGATAAAGTAAACCGGAACATGGGTGTCATATTTATAAGGCGAGCCGTGAGTCGCTGCAGAATAACTTCCGGTCATGGTAGAAGTGTTCTGCACCACGATTAAATCACCAGAGCGCTGTTGCACAAAGTTGTTGCTGACTTTTTGTGATATTGGGTCGTTTTTAGGAGTTCCCTTCGCCAGTTCAATGTTGTTGTAAACCGCAGCAATTTCGTCGTAGGTTTGCAGTTCTTTGCTAAAGTCTTGCAATACCTTATTTAGGTCCAGCTTTGCTGCATTAATGGTGTCGTGATTTAAATAAATGTTTGGCAATCTGACGTAGGAAAGCAATTCACCTTCGATCTTGTTATCTGCTGCGTAGTTCTTTACATAGGCTTTGAATTTATTAGAAACATCACCGCGCAAACCTGCAAATCCCAATGATTTTTTGTATTCGGGAATGGCGTCAACACCGTGATCTGCTGAAAAGGCCACCAGTACATGCTCAAGGCCAATCTCTTTATCCAGGAAGTTAAACAAGTCCGCCAGGGTTTTATCTAGTAAATACAAGCCATCTTCTGCTTCGCGGCTATAGGGTCCATAGTTGTGGCCAATGTAATCGTTTAAAGAAAAGCTGATGGCCAGAAAATCGGTAACATCATCTTTGCCCAGTTGTTCCTGCACTGCGATGTGTTTGGCGAAATTGGCGGTTAACTCATCGGCATAAGGAGTGTAATTAAGCGCCTTGTAGTAGTTTTTGCCTGCTACGTCTGGCAATTGGTGAGGGAAGCCCCGGTTAAATCCTTTGGGCGGGATTTGAAACAGTTGGTTGGCTGCGGAATTGACGTATACCGCTTCTGGCTTAGACAGATCCCACTGTTTACCTACATAGTGGTCCTTCATACCGGAACTGTTAAAACTGGCCGTCCACTGCGGTAGCGTGTCGTAATAATAGGAACTGGTGACAAAGTTACCGGTATTTTTATCCATCCAGAAAGACTTGCCAAAGTGACCGCCGGTAAGCACGGCACCGCGGTCTTTTACCGATACCGAATAGATTTTGGCCTTGCCATTGGTGGCAAAGTGCAACTCATCAGAAAAGGTAGAAGCCATCAGGTTCTTTGGGGAGGCACTGTGGCCTTCGCCATTTATAAGCTGTGTACTCTTGTCGGCGACACAATACATATTGGATTGCGATGCCACATCAAACCAGTTGTTACCGATTAGTCCGTGCTGTGATGGAATAGCCCCTGTGGCCAGGGTGGCGTGACCTACTGCGGTAAGCGTTGCAGCGTGACGATAATGAGCATTGGTGAACAGGGTGCCGTCGTCTAAAAAGCGCTTGAATCCTTTTTCATTTTCACTGCTTAGAAAATTATCCTGATAGCGGAATAACAAGTCTCCCCTTAACTGATCTACGGTGATTTGCAGCACCAGTTTGGGTTTATCGGCCATGGCATTGGCAGTTGCCAATAATGCAAGTAATGCGAGTGTTTTCTTCATGTTATGTTCCATTTGGGTATCGTTGAGAACATAACAAACAGGCATAAAAATGGCGAATAAACTAAAGCTTATTCGCCAATTCAAACTTTCTTATTAATGCGTAAAATTACTTTTGCCGCAATTCAGAAAAATGCCTTAGATTACACCTAACTCTCTGAGGCGTTCTTTCAGGTAGCTATCGGCTGTATAGCGGTCAGAAAGCACAACTTCAGGTTTAGGATGCAAGAACAGAGGCAGTGATATTCTGGAACGAGACTGATCCTGGCCTTCAGGATTAACTACTCTGTGGCTGGTGGACGGGTAGTAATGGCCTGAAGCCTCCTGCAACATGTCTCCGATGTTAACGATCAGCGTTCCAAAGTCACAGGGCACATCCATCCAACTACCGTCTTTGGCCTTAACCTGCAGGCCCGGCTCGTTTGCCGAAGGCAGAATGGTTAACAGGTTAATGTCTTCGTGGGCGGCCGCGCGAATCGCATCAGGCTCTTCGTCACCCTGAATCGGCGGGTAGTGCAACACACGCAACAGGGTTTGCTCACTGCCATCAATCATGCTGGACAGCGGCTGACGGTATTTAGCGGCAACATCTTCAGGTGAGTATTGCTCAACCCAGCTCAATAGTTCTTTGGCCAGCTCATTGGCCATTTTGTAGTAATTGGCCAGTTCAGCTCTTAAGTGCTCGGGGCATTGGCCCCAGGGATAAAAGTGAAAATACTCTTTGATATCTTTCGCTTTAAAGCCTTTCGCTACTTCAGATACGCTGGCGGGAAAAAAACCATCCTGGGTATCTTTGTTGTAAACGTAATCGTGTTTCTGCTCGCTATCGAAGAAGGTTTGCCAGTTCTTGTAGATAGACTCTACCGCAGATTGCTGGATAGGGTGGTTTTTAAGTACACCAAAACCTGTTTCGCGTAGTGAACGGGTAAACAACTCGGCAGCGTTTTCTGCCTGGTAGTCGATTGCTACTAATTGCATAGTTGCCTCCGCAAAGTGTTAAGAGATGGAGATGAAGAAACCGGCTAATGCGGCACTCATCAGGTTGGCAAAACTGGCAGCGATAACAGCTCTTAAACCCAACGACGCCAAATCTTTGCGTCTGTTTGGAGCCATCGCACCAATTCCACCCATTAAAATGGCGATAGAAGAAAAGTTGGCAAAGCCACACAGAGCAAAGGTGACAATGGCCTGTGTTGAAGCACTCAGGTTTTCACGGTGAGTGATAAAGTCCAGATAGGCAACAAACTCGTTAACTACCAGCTTTTGACCGATAAAGCTGCCCGCTAAATTGGCTTCGTGCCAGGGCACCCCAAGTAACCAGGCCAGAGGCTGAAACAAATAACCCAGAATCATTTGGAAACTTAGCTCGGGCATACCAAACCAACCGCCAATACCACCAATTAATCCGTTTAACAGCGCAATCAAAGCGATAAAGGCCAACAACATAGCGCCTACATTAGCGGCAATCTTCAAACCTGAAGCGGCACCTTGTGCAGCGGCGTCAAAGATGTTGGTATTCTCTTCCATTTTGGGGTTAAGTTGCTCAAGCTCGTCTTTGGGGGCTCCGGATTCGGGTAAAACCATTTTTGCCATGAGCAAACCACCAGGGGCAGCCATAAAGGATGCTGCCACAAGGTACTTAATTTCGACGCCCATTCCGGCATAACCCGCCATTACGGAGCCTGCGATAGATGCCATGCCGCCCACCATCAGAGCAAACAGCTCAGAGCGTGTCATATTAGGAATAAAGGGTTTAACAACAAGTGGTGCTTCGGTTTGGCCTACAAAGATGTTCGCTGCAGCGTTCATGGATTCAGGTTTACTGGTGTGCAAAACTTTTTGCAAAAAGCCACCGATAGCGCGAATGATAATGGTCATTACACCCAGGTGGTATAACACGCTGATCAAGGCAGAGAAGAACACGATTACCGGTAAGACATTGAAGGCGAATACAAAGCCCAATGACTTATCGCCTATCGGGCCAAACAGAAAGTCGATTCCGGCCTGGCTGTATTCCAGTACCCGGGAAACTCCCCCTGCAATCCAGAGTAAAAACTGTTTGCCGGGAGGAAAATACAATACTAATAATCCAACGCTGGCCTGGATGGCAAATGCGCCGCCTACGGTGCGCCAGTTGATGGCCTTTCGGTCGTAGGAGAGCAGCCAGGCTGCTCCCAGTAAAGCAATGATTCCCAAGATACTAATCATGATGTTCCTTTATTGTAATATTTGTTTTATATGGGACTTTATCACATCCAGCGCTATCTGATTTTTTCCGCCTTGTGTCACCACCACGTCAGCGATAAAGCGACTGGGCGCGATAAACTGGTGGTACATGGGTTTAACGGTTTTCTGATATTGTTTGCTGATGGACTCCAGACTTCTGTCTCGCTCTAACAAATCCCGTTTAATACGGCGCAACAGACAGATATCCAGCGGCGTATCAATAAACACTTTTACATCAAATAAAGGGATTAGTTCCGGGCTGGCTAACAGCATTATGCCTTCAACTACGATAACCTGTGCCGGGTGTACGGTGCGGGTTTCTTTCAGGCGAGTGTGCGTTTTATAGCAGTATTCAGGGCATTCAATGGCCTTGCCTGCTTTTAATTGCTCAAGATGTGAAACCAATAGCTCATGCTCAAACGCTTGCGGATGGTCATAATTGGTTTTTATGCGTTCTTCCATTTCCAGATGATCCTGACAACGATAATAGTTGTCTTCTCTGATCACCTGAATGTCAGCGCCATTTTCTTTAAAGTAGTGTTTAATTTTGTCGGTGAACAGGGATTTTCCTGAGCCGGAGCCGCCGGATATCGCGATCACCTTAGTTTCAAGACTCATAATTGATAAACAGGACAGTTTTAGTCAAGACTACCAGCGAAGCGAAAAAATGCCAGCAGTCATGATTGATTTAACGCAAATAAATGCAAAATATCAACTAAAACTTGACCATTTGGTCGAATTAATCGCCAATTAGCTTAAAATGCTCTTCTGATAAGGTGAGTAAGGCAAAATTGTGCAGCTTGGAACGAGAGCCTTCTCCCTGTGCTTTTTGCGGGTAATAAAAGCCCTTCACATCAGGGTAATTTGTGAGGATTTCATCCAGTGCGGTGCGGATTTCACTAAGCATCTTATCGATATTACTGTCAAAGTCCGGGCGTTTTCTGCGGGAATGACCCAGCTCAAGCAAACGATAAAAATATTTATTGGCCAATTCAATAAAGGATTCTGGCAGGTTTTTATTGTGATAAAGCTGCGGGCCCTCCTGCTCACAGCAGTATTTCAACATAGCGACATAAAAGCACAGTGGTTTATTTGCCAACGTGGTTTTGGTGTCGGGATCCTGGTCCATATACAAACTGCGATCTCTTAGATCGATCACCATAATAGGCGGCTGTTTCTTTTCATCGCTTACCGGAGAGGCAATGATACTACGCTTTTTGATATTGGCCTGGCTCAGCATGTAAAACAGCAGAGTAAAAAAGGGTGGGAACAACATAGTCCACGCCTGAAAATGCTTTGCCACCACACTGGCTTCGACGTCAATGCTGTTTCTTGAGGTGGTTAATTCAAAGCGGCGCACATCAGCGGAATCGAGTTTGAACTGGCCCTCGTAATTAAAGTTGGCAATGCGCTTTACCTTTAAGGGAAACTGCACTGAGTCCAGATAATCATTGAGGCTTTGCATATATCGGCTAACAGTAATGTTGTCTTTGACTTTGGCACTGAGTTCATTGGCAATATTGAGATCCAACACATCCAGAGATACGCGGTTTTTTAACAATAATACTGCGTCGTCAATTTGTTGCTGACGGCTCAGGGAGTTTCCCTGAATGGTGACAAGGGTAAGCAGCACGAAAAGCAGTGCACTTTGCACCAGTGGGTTGGTTTTAATTAGCTGAATATTCATATCAGTTTGCGCCCTCTGTTGGGCAAGGGCCGGTAACCGTAAGTTGGCGATAATAGCCTTTGTTTTGTTGAGCCAGCTTGCTTAGCTCCTCCTGAATAGCGCACTTTAGTGCGGTATTCTTATCGGCTTCTTTTAAATACCATTTACTGCCTTCAATTTCAGAAACCAGAGCGGTGCGGTATTCACTGTTAAATCGCTCTTCATCGGCATCTGACCAATAGGTGGAGATGATATCAACTGAGCCGTTTTCCAGGAACCAGCGTAACTGCTGATGGGATTTGCCGTACACCAATTGCACCTGATTCTCGTCCAGATCGAGTTCTTTAAATAAGGTCATGGGAGCAATATGGCCGGAGCGGCTGCTGGCATAATCCAGAATACCAATGCGTTTTCCCAGCAAGTATTCTTTATTGAGGATCGGTTTTTCCCGTAGGCCGATAAAAAATGCCGCATATTTGCTATAACTGGCAATTTCTTCGTAGCCATATACCTCATCTGAATTAAAGGCATGGATGAAGTTATCTTTTATCAGAACCAAATCCACCAATCCCTTGCCTACAAAATCCAGCATCTCTCGCTCATTGGGCATCCAGTGGGCGCGAACTTCGCCGAACTGTTTTGACACAGTGCTGTTGTTGCACAGTGATGTCATCAGTTCTTTGGCCATCTGTTCAATTTGCACAGTTAACACCAGGGCATCATTGTTTTTGCCTGAAATTGTTGAGCAATTGTCACGAAAAGACAAAACTGTGGGGATAACTTCTATTTTTAATGGAAAAGCGTTACGGCTTATTTCAAATGTTAACCCGGCGAGCACCAGTGTTATCAGTATCAGACTCGTCAGGGAAAGAGGATAGT